>ERZ827104.2581-NODE-2581-length-13796-cov-3.132378_pt1 | contig 13796 bp, 8 predicted proteins | sample MGYA00519781_ERZ827104 | MGnify/ENA primary metagenome ERZ827104 (study PRJEB31778, sample SAMEA3449257) | human gut metagenome | biome: human gut; feature: human-associated habitat; material: faeces | place: United Kingdom | collected 2010/2012 ... | reverse complement strand
TGCTTCTTTGTATTGTTACCATTATAGGCTTTCGGCATCTTATCCGAAAAAACATACTATCATTCTGCTCTAAGAGCTTCTACGGGCTGGAGCCGAGCGGTCTTAGCTGCTGGATGGCTGCCAAAGAGAACACCGAGCATAACGCTCAGCAAAAATGCCGCAACGGTAATCCACAGCATCGGGAGAATTGTTGTTTGACACATCAATCGGCTTAATATAATGCTGCCGCACATTCCAAAAACAATTCCGACAATTCTACCCACGCCGCAAAGCATACCGGATTCTATCAAGAATTGAACTACAATACTTGAACGCTGTGCGCCGATTGCCCGACGTATTCCAATTTCCCGCGTTCGTTCAGTTACGGTCACAAGCATAATATTCATCATGCCAATACCGCCGACAAGTAAGGAAATTGCTGCAATCCCGCCAGGCACACGGCCGATCATGGTCAAGGATTCGTTCTGATATTTTTGCCAAGAATCTGCTGCCTGTACTTGTGTATAACCAATGTTCTCCGGAATCACCCTCTTTAAACGGAAGATACCGTCTTATTCATGGAATCAGCGTCCCGTGCCTTGATGATATAATTGCTCGGCGCGGTATGCTCCAATGTTCGGCTTGCAGTATATTCATAAAATGGCACAGTTTTTCCGAGTCTCTGTAGGATATTTGATGGGATATGAAACCAGCCCATACACTGGACTTACAAAAGAAAACATGAACACTTCGACAAAGGAAATGAAGATGAACATTTCAAAAGGTTAGAACAGCAAAATCAAAATCTCGATGAATATGGCATGGAACAAGCAGAGAAAAACAACATTGAAACAATCTTAGATTTCGATGAATGGAGAAATACAGACCAAGCAACATACTTTGAATTTTCCAATTAAACAAGCTGGGTGACTATCTAACCAAAGAACAGCGACAAAGGATTCTTGATATAGCAAAAGTCATGTTCCCTAATGCAGAAAAAGGGTTATATACAGAGGAAATTACACAACGGCAAAAAAAGAACCGCGAAAAAGCGCCGGGTCCCTACGGACAAAGAACCAGCAGCTTTCCCGGCACGCTGGTGGCGACGGCTCAAGCCTGCGGCATGACGGTCGGCCACTCGGCGCCAGCTCCGGGGGTCAACCCGGCTGCAAAAAGTGGCCGAGTTTCCTACCCCATCGCTGGACGTGGCCTGTCATGCCTTGGCTCACCAGCTGCACCGGGAAAGGCTGTTTCTAATGTCCTGCCCGTCACGTTTTCACGGCAATTCAGGCATAAAAAAACGCCCTGTGCTTCAATAGCACAAGGCGTCTTTTCATAACTTTTTAAGCATTTTCGGGTAAATTGTAAAAATGACTTTCCGGCAAAATAACGAAAAGCCCTGAAACCGTGTGGTTTCAAGGCTTTCATGTTTGGTGGACGGTACAGGACTCGAATTCGCAAATTGTTGTTTTCTATTACTTTTTTCGGCAAAATATGTGATATTTAGTTCTGAAATCATAAAATTTTGTACCAGTCAGTCCAGTTGTTTTATAGAGGATGACCCGCTAAAGGGTCAAAATAAGGGTCAAATTCAGGCCCGCGAAAGGACTGTCACACAATGGAAATCGCTTATCGGATGCATGGAGATTTTTATGTACCAAACCTGCTTATATCGGAAGCAGAGCCAGCCACCTATGGGCGCTTTGGGCGGATGCGCGCTCAGTATCTCAAGGCGCATCGCAGAGGAGCTTATACTACTTCAAAAGCCTCTGACATCTGACGCCATGGAAACAGCTTCAAACAACCTTTGCCTCTGTAGACTCATATCTTTTCAATAAGCTGTAAATGTCATGTCTGAACCATAAGCAGTATTTCGATCCTAAACCTTTCTGGGCAAGCCTTAAAAGCTCTGTGGTAAATAGGAGCAGCATCCTGCGAACGCCCTTGCTGCCGGATCAGAAAAGATCATCCTCAAAATCGGAACGCACTGGAGCCTCATTGTGGAGAATATTTTCAAATTCGTACAGAATGGAATCCATGACGACGCTGACAGGAAGCGGCAGGTAGGTATTTTTGAGGTGGTACAGTGCCAGATCCCATGCAGTCTTGGGAACCAGCGGCCGGTGTGTCAGATTGCCGGGAATTCTGGACAGCAGCGCCTCAGGCAAAACGGCAAGCCCGGCCCCACTGGAGGCCAGATTAAGAAGAAACTGGATCTGACTGCAGGAACAGACTATGTTGGGATGAGAATGATAATCTTCACAGGTGCTCATAAACTTCTGGTGGATAAAGGAATACTGTCCGGGCGTCAGAACATTTTGGTTGTTCAGATCGGCTACATGAATCTGATCGCACTCTGCCAGCGGGTGTTCTTTCGGAAGAACAATGTGAAATGTTGAGCTGAGAAGATGACGACTGACAAAGGTGTTCTGATAGTTGCGAGGAAGTGGGTAAAGCCCGGTGCCAATGTCGGATTTGTGGGATAGAATGGCCTGAATGGAACTGCTTGTATCTTCTTCCCGCGTGAAAATACAGATGGAAGGGTAATCCTTTGCAAGTCGGCGGATAATGTTTGGAAAGAACATATCCAGTATTACGCCGGATGCACTAATTCGAACAGTTCCGCTGTATGGTGAACGAGTGCGGCGTTCAATGTTGCTCAGAAAGTCATCATAGATATCAAGAAAGTACGTAGCGGACTCATAGAAATAATGACCGACATCGGTTAATTCAAAAGAATGATGGTACCGCTTAAGCAGACTTGTCCCCAGTTGTTTCTCCAAAGACAGGATGCTCTTGGATAGTGCGGGTTGGGAAAGGTGAAGCTGCTCAGCAGCTGTGCTGAATTTACCACAGTTGATCAGCGTTACAAAATACCGGATGTAGTTGATGCTGATATCTTTCATAGCGCATCCCTCCAATTTCAGCTTTCAACAAGGCGGTTAGAGAAAGGCAACGGAATATGAATATTCCTGAAGATTATAGTTGACGCTGCGGTGAAAAACAATACCGATTTCACATTTTGTGAGTTTTTTGAAAATTCGTCGGTTTTTGAACTGCTCATCGGCTCAAATTGTACGAATCCGTGAACAGGAAAATCCGAGTGGGAAAGTTGAAAAAGTTCTGCTTTTGACAACCCGACAGCCGTTCATAACCTGAAGTTATCCAAAGCCTCCTTTTTTGTATTTTACAGAGGCATATTTTTGCGATATGCTGAATGCACAAAACAATGATGCCACTACTCAGGAAAGGAAGCGAAACGATGTCAAAGGTTATTACAGCAGATGCAGCTGTAGAACTCATTAAGGATCATGCAACTGTTGCTTTTGGGGGGATGGGACTTGGCGGTTGGCCGGAGTGTCTTGCCAGAGCACTGGCAAGGCGATTTTACAACACGGGACATCCGGTAGGGCTGAATCTCAAGCAGGGCGCTTCGATTGGTGACTGGCGAGATCGCGGTACAACGACCATTGGCATTGAGGGAATGGTCGATACCTGGACGGGCGCGCATGTGGGCAGTTCCGCCAATATGCGGCAGCTGGTTCAGGGCAATAAAATCAAGGCCTACTGCCTTCCGCAGGGAGTAATTGTGAACCTCTGGAGGGAAATCGCGGCAAAGCGGCCAGGCTTGATTACAAAGGTCGGCTTGGGGACATTTGTTGATCCGAGAATCGAGGGCGGCAAGTTCAATTCTGTTAAGACAGAAGATATTGTCAAGGTGATCCAGTTTGAAGGTGAGGAGTGGCTGTTCTATAAGTCATTTCCCGTAGATGTAGCCTTGCTCCGGGCAACGGTCTGCGATGAGGACGGCAACATGACCATCGAACATGAAGGATTTATCTATGAGGCGCTGCAAATTGCAGAGGCAACCAAAAATTCCGGAGGCATCGTGATTGTTCAGACAGAGTATCTGGCAAGAAGGGGAACCCTAAATGCACAGAAGGTTGAGGTTCCTGCCGACATGGTGGACTACATTGTGATCGCCGAAGATAAGAACGACTGCTGGCAGGGCGAGAATGTCTATTATGAGCCCTCTTTCTCAGGTGAAACGCGGATTCCGCTCGACGAGATCCCCAAGCTGCCGCTGAATGATAAAAAGGTCATTGCGAGACGCTGCGCGGCAGAAATCAGACGCGGAGATCTGGTAAATCTGGGTTACGGAATGCCCGCCAATGTAGCCTCGATCCTTGCTGAGCACGATGCCAGCGACATTATGACACTGACAACGGAAGCCGGTGTGTTTGGCGGCGTCCCCGCTGTGAAAGCCAACTTCGGCAACACCTATAATCCGGACGCCATGATTAATCACAGCGAGATGTTCAACTATTATGACGGCGGAGGGCTGGATGTTACTTTCCTGGGACTTGCACAGGCAGACAGCCACGGCAACGTGAACGTGATCCGCTTTGGCAATAAGATTATTGGCTGCGGCGGCTTTATCAATATCTCGCAGAACACACCCAAGTGTGTTTTCTGCGGCAGTTTTACCAATGGGGCCAAGACAGTCGTTGAGGATGGCAGGCTGAAGATCATCGAAGAGGGCAAGAATGTCAAATTCACGAAGGATGTAGAATGTATCTCTTTCAGCGGAGCATATGCCGGAAGCGTTCATCAGGAGGTCATGTTTATTACGGAACGTGCAGTGCTCAAGTTGATCAATGGAAAGATGACGGTTACGGAAATTGCACCGGGCGTTGATCTGGAGAAGGATATTCTGGGGCAGATGGGCTTCCGCCCTGAAATTGCAGAGGATCTGAAACTGATGGATCCCGGAATGTTTGAAGAAAATTGGCAAGGAATCGAGGAATGGAGAAAATGAAAAGAGTTGTTATTACCAGCTATTGCAGAACACCGATTGGCGCGTATCTTGGGGAGCTGAAGACCGTTCCCGTACAGGATCTCGGTGCCCTTGTAATCAAGGAGGCAATCAAGCGTTCCGGGATTGCCCCTGAGCAGGTTCAGGAAGTGGTGATGGGCCATGTAATGGCAACTCCTGAAGCCGGCAATTTTGGCCGCCGAGTGGCGCTGCAGGCGGGCTGTCCGATTACGACCACCGGCTTTACAGTGAACCGCATCTGCGGATCCGGACTTCAGGCAGTCATCAGCGCAGCGCAGGAGATCCAGACCGGCCAGTTTGACATTGTTGTGGCTGGCGGCGCTGAGAGCCTTTCCCGCGTTCCATACTATCTGCCTCTGCCTGTACGTTATGAGGGTTTCAGAAATGGAAACAAGCAGCTGCTGTGTACTAATGAAGAATACATGAAGCACTGCGCTCCCGAAGATGAGTTCCCGATCGAAAGCATGGGACAGACTGCGGAAAACATCGTTGCAGAGTTGGGAATTACTCGCGAGGAACAGGATATCTACGCCTATAACAGCCAGATGAGAGCGAAAGCCGCTATTGAATCCGGCCGGTTCGACATGGAAATTGTCCCCGTTCCCGTTAAGACCAGAAAGGAGACCATTCTGGTTTCCAAGGATGGGCATCCGAAGCCTAACACGACGCTGGAGGGATTGGCGAGACTGCGTCCCTGCTTCAAAAAGGATGGCTCCGTGACTGCGGGCAACTCCTCCGGCATGAACGACGCTGCCGCTGCGCTGGTTATGATGAGTGAGGACAAGTGCAATGAGTTGGGCCTGAAGCCGCTGGCTTATGTTGACGGTTATGCTGCCGGCGGCGTGGATCCCCGGGTGATGGGCTATGGCCCGGTGCCTGCTATCAGCAAGGTACTGGAACAGAGCGGACTGACTTTGGAGGATATTGATTTTGTCGAAATCAATGAGGCGTTTGCGGGGCAGGTTCTGGGCTGCATGAAGAAAATGGGCTTCTATTTGGACTCTCCCCTGTATGACAGACTGAATATCCATGGCGGCGCTGTAGCTCTGGGACATCCTCTTGGCATGACTGGTGCCCGTCTGGTAGGAACGCTGTGTACGGAACTGCGCCTTCAGAAGCAGTCCAAATACGCAATTGCCTCCGCCTGCATTGGCGGCGGTCAGGGGCTGGCCATTCTGCTGAAGCAGCCTGAAGCCTAACCGAGACTCTGATGATCTGCAAGCAAGTACCACTAAAAATATAAATGGAGGTAACACATGGGAAAGTATGATGAAGCAAAGGCTCACACCAAAAAGGTAATTGATTTTATCGTTGACACAAAGTACGAGGACATTCCTGCGGAGGCCATTGAGAACGCAAAGGGCAGAATTTTGGACTGCATCGGTGTTGCCTACAGTGGCGGCGTTGAGTCCTGCGGCAAGGTTATTAAGGACTTCATCCGTGAGTATGGTACCGGGAAGCCTCAGGCCGCTGTTGTCGGCGCGAATATGCGTACTGATGTCATGAACGCCTCTTTTGCCAATGGCATTCTGATGGATGCCATCGACTATAACGATCATTTCCTCCTGTCTCATCCCAGTGTGGGTGTGGTTCCAGCTCTGCTGCCCATGGCTGAGTTAGTGGGTGCAAGCGGAAAGGAGATCCTGACTGCGTTTGTCGTTGGCATTGAAGTCTATACCAAAATCAATCAGGCAATGACTACGGAACCCTGGTATCACGGATTCCACGCCACTGGCATCTGGACCACCGTCGGCGCTGTTGCTGTGGCTGGTAAGCTGCTGAAGCTGGATAAGGATCAGATGCTGATGGCCTTTGGCTTGGCCTGCTCTACTTTCAGCGGCTTGAAGCGCAACGTCGGTGTTCATGCCAAACCGTTCCATGTCGGCCGTTCCGTTGAGGGCGGTGTCCGCAGTGCACTGCTGGGGAGTATCGGTTTTACCTCTCATGTGGATGCGTTTGAGGGCAAAGAAGGCTACATGGATGTGTTCTGTTCCAACCCCAAGTGGGAGTTTGTTGATGAACTGGGCGTAAAATGGGATCTAGTGGACTTCCCCACCTGTATCAAGCCGCACCCCTCCTGTGGTACTACCCATGCCCCCATGGAAGGTATGATGGAAATTGTAAAGGCGCACCCGGAGATCAAAACCGAAGATGTCGCACGTATTGACGTGGGCAGCACCCGCGGTGGAAGTTTCAAGATGTTCTTCTCTGACCCCAAGGATATCTATGAGGCCAAATTCAGCATTCATTTCTGCGTCGCGCTGGTTCTGTATTACAGAGACTGGGGCCTGCGCTATCACACACAGGCTTCTGTTGATAATCCCGAAATCAAACGCCTGTGCAAGCTGGTAAACCACTATATGGACGAGGAACTGGATTCTCGTGTTGACAAGGATCTGGCCGACTATTACGCTATCGTCAAGGTGACGATGAAGGATGGCACCGTTTATCGCGTTGAAGCCAATCCGCCCAAGCTGACTTATGACCAGATCAAAGAAAAGTTCTATGACAGCACTTGCAACATTAACCGCATGACCAGAAAGCACAGTGACCAGATTGTTGAAATGATTCGTGACCTTGAGGAATACGAAATCACAGATCTGATCCCGCTGATTTCCTGAGTACATCAAGTCAGAAAGAGGAGTGCTCTATGGCAAACTATAAAATTTACCCTCTGAATCTGGGAAAATTGATCCGCAATAATGCCGAAACTCCCATCGTGGCTTTCTATCTGACAGACGGAGTAAACAAAGTCATTGTGGATACTGGCGGTGTTCCGGCAGACGGCAAGAAATTTATGCCGTATTTTCAGGAACCCGGTCAGAGGATCGAAGAGGCTCTGGCAAATCTGGGCGTGGATCCTGCGGAGATCAACATTGTAATCAATACGCACTTTCATTGGGATCATATGTCAAATAACCACCTGTTTGTCAACGCCAGACATTATGTGCAGCGTGCGGAATACCAGTATGCACTTGCACCCATTCCCACGGATGAGTGGTCCTTTGATAAGTCCAAGCTGATTGCCATCAAATGGAATTTGCTGGACGGCGACGAACAGATTGCAGACGGCCTTTACGGAATGTGGGTAGGCGGACATACCCCCGGCTCCATGTGCGTGATTGTTGATACCGAAAAAGGAAAGGCCGCGCTGACCAGCGACTTCATCACAGATTATGCACAGTGGGAACACGAACCCAAATTAGCTGGAAAAGTTTATACTGACATTGTAGAATACTACCGTGGCATTAAGAAACTTGAGAAGGCGTGCGACTATATTATCCCGGGACACAATTTCGAGGTGCTGACACACAAGGTTTTTCCCGCATAACAGTTTTTATCAAAATATTCAGGACACAAAAGGAGAGTTACCATGAAAAAGTACTTTGCCAGATTCTTCAGCCTGATCCTTGCACTTGCAGTAACCGCATCCTTGACCGCCTGCGGTGGCAAGAATCCCGAAAATCCGACAGATTCTGCTAACTCCAGCGGCGACTCCGACAAGGTCTATGAAATCCGCCTCGCCTCCACGCAGGCTGACGGCAACGATCTGGATCAGACTCTGGATCTGTTCGCACAGCTGTGCGATGAGAAGTCCAACGGCAGACTGAAAATTACGGTGTACCCCGGCAATATCCTGGGAGACGAGCTGTCAACCACTGAGATGTGCCAGCACGATCAGCTGGAGATGACCATGACCTCTGTCGGCGTTCTGGAAAACTTCTGCCCTGAGTTCGCCGTGATCTGCCTGCCCAATCTGTTCAAGGATTATACCCATGTTGTCAATGCGACCCGCAGTGCATGGGGCGATACACTGAAGGAAGCCGCCGAAAAGCAGAACATGAAGATCCTGGGTTATACCTGCAATGGCTTTATGAATCTGGGTACCGTCGGCAAACCCGTTGCAACGATCTCTGATCTGGCCGGCATGAATATTCGCTGCATTGAGTCCGAGAGTACGATTGCCATTCTGACCAAATGGGGCTGCAACCCCAACCCCATGGCATTCAGTGAGGTTCCCACCTCTTTGCAGTTGGGCGCCATCGACGGCTGCTTCCTGAACCCTCTGGTGTTCCTGTCCACCGGCATCGCCGACCTGCTGGATTATTACACCGCCGACTGGTCTGTTGGCATCGGCCTGTGTCCCGTCATGATCAGTGCGAAATACTTTAACTCCCTGCCTGCCGACCTCCAGACCATCATTGAAGATGCATTTGTTGAGGCCGAGGACGACGGATTCCGCAGAACTGAAGAAAATCAGGCTGCTAACGTGGCAAAAATGGAAGAGAAGGGCGTCACGCTGGTTCACTCTACCGAGGAGCAGCTGGCCGAGGTTGATCGGGTGAACAAGGAAGTTGTATGGCCTGCATTGATCGATATGGGTATCACCACGCAGGACACGATCGATCAGATCCTTGCTACTGCCGAATAACAATGGCGGCAGGGTGTACTTCAAGCTGGTGAAACGCGCTTGACGCACTATAAGACGAAAAGAGGACCCGGCGGGGCAGACTCTGGAAGTGCCCCGCCGTGCGTCTCTAAGAAAGGAATACTCATGAAGTACAATCTTTTTGAAAGAACAATTCAAAAAATTGACAAAATTCTTTGCAAGGTTGAGACATTTGTTTCCGTCGGTTGTATAACGCTTTGCGGCGCAATTCTGCTCTTCAGTATTATCAACCGCCTTTGGATCAAGCTCCCTCTGCGGTGGACCGAAGAGGCCAGCCGAATGCTGCTGATCCTGACGGTGTTTTCTGCACAGCCAATTGTCACAAGAGAGTCTGCTCATCTGAAGCTGGCATTCCTCTCCGAGATGCTCACTGGATCAAAAGCAGCGAAAATTCTTGATTTTATTTCTGATGCTTCTGTTTTTGCAATTTTCGCAGTGGTTTTCTATCTGTTCTCCACATATACAATCTCTCTGACACACTACAACCAGCTGTCGCCGGCTATGGGTTATCCCATGTGGGTGCTATATGCGATTCTGAGCCTGATGCTGCTGGACACGCTTTTTCGCGCTCTGCTGGTTATCTGGGACAAGTATTTTTCAAAGAAAAATCTGTTCGCTCATGGCGATGACGACTTCTCTGTAAACTGAACGGGGGATACAATTATGCAAATTATTATCTGTTGTATTATCTGCGTGTTCGGTATGATGATTCTTGGCGTGCCGCTGATTACCGCGTTTCTGGGAGGGTCTATCATCCCGCTGGCATTGTTCTCCAGTATGCCTATAGATGTCATTACCAACAAAATGTTCGCATCCATCAACTCTTTCTCCTTTCTGGCGGTTCCTTTCTTCATGATCTGCGGCGGCTTGATGGATAAGGGCGGCATTGCGAAGCGCCTTGTTGACCTTGCAAAATCACTGGTTGGTTGGCTGCCGGGCTGTCTGGCGGTATGCACGTTTGTGGCAAGCGCGTTTTTCGGTGCGGTCTCCGGATCGGCAGTTGCGACCATTGTTGCAATCGGCGGCATTATGCTGCCCATGATGCTGGAGGATGGCTACCCGCTTAAGTTCTCCCTTGCAACCGTTACGATTGCCGGTTTTCTTGGAATCATTATTCCGCCCAGTATTCCCATGGTGCTTTATGGAATGACCTGCGGTGTTTCCATTGCAGACCTGTTTACTTCCGGTTTTGTTCCCGGAATCATGCTCACGGTGGCCATGTCCATTTACGCCGTGATCTGGGGTACCAAGCATCGGGATATCTGTACCGTGTATAAGTTCTCTCTGCGAGAGTTCCTGATCGCACTGAAGAATGCGATCTGGGCGATCTTGATGCCTGTGATTATTCTGGGCGGTATTTACTCCGGTATGTTCACTCCCACCGAGGCTGCAATCGTCGCCTGCATTTATGGCCTTTTTGTTGGCTGCGTTATCTATCGCCAGCTGACTTTGAAGAAAATTGTCGAGATTCTCCGATCCTCTGTTTCCACCACTGCGATCACGATGATTATTCTCTGCGCTGTAAATATCTTCGCCTTTGTTATTAACAGCAATAATGCCAGCGTGTATATCCAGTCCTTTGTGGCCAGTCTCGCCCATAACAAGTTCCAGTTCTGGGTCGTCATTACGATTCTGCTGCTGATTCTGGGCGCGCTGATGGACACACCGCCTGCCATTATGCTGATTGGCACATTTATTATGCCGATTCTGAATATGTATGACGTCAGCCCGCTGGCTTTCGGACTGATTTTGATTGTAAATCTGGGAATTGGCCTGTGCACGCCGCCGGTTGGCTCCGGGCTGTTCGTTGCCAAAACGCTGCGGAAGGATATTACAACTGCCGACCTTCTGAATATTCATTTGCTGATCTACATTCTGATCTGCATTGCGGTCATGATTATCCTAATGGCTTTCCCGCAGCTGATTACGGTACTTCCCAGTCTCTTCAACTAAATGATTCTGAAACCAAAGGAGCAACGCTGAAAAAATGAATACACAAGTTCAAAAATTGCGGGAGCTACTTACCTCCAAATCTATTGCGACTGCTGTAGGCGTATACGACGGTTTCACCGCAAAGATAGTGGAACAGGCAGGCTTTGATGCGGCTCTGATCTCTGGCGCCGCCGTTGCTACATCTCTTCAGGGACTTCCGGATAACGGGATGATTACATTGACGGAAATGGCAGATGCTGCAAAACGCATTTCTTCCTGCGTCAGCATTCCTGTGATTGCTGATGCGGATAACGGATATGGCAATGCCCTGAATGTCAGACGGACGGTGCAGGAATTTGAGCTGGGCGGTTGTGCCGCACTTCAGCTGGAGGATCAGGCTTCGCCAAAGAAATGCGGCCACATGGATGGGAAGGAAGTCATTCCAACGATTGAACACTGCCGCAAGATTGAAATGGCGGCAGCTACAAGAAATGAAATGCTGATTCTTGCCCGCACCGATGCCGCTACAGTGACCGGTATTGATGATGCTATCAACCGTGTCAACGAGTATGCAAAGGCTGGCGCTGATTTTGTAATCGTAGATGCACCGCGGACCGTTGAAGATCTGAAGAAGATCGGTGAACGGGTTCAGGCTCCGGTTATGGTCAATCTGGTTGAGGGCGGCAAAACTCCCTATCTCAGCAAGGAAGAATTGCAGGATCTTGGCTTCAGCATTGTTTGCTATCCCGGTGTATGCACATTGTCTGTAATCAAGACGGAGAAACTGATCCTGAACGAACTGAAGAGGGTCGGCAATACGCAGAAGTACAAGGATTTCATCGGCGAGGTGCGCATCGACGCCTCGATGCGCAATACGACCGTTTCGACCGACGACATCGCCTTTTTCGCCCCGAAGCTGCGCGACTGGCATGTGGATTTCACCGACGTAAACGTCGAGGTCGCCGGCGTGGTGTCCGATTTCACGGGCCGGATCAGGAGCATGCAGATCGGCGAGGGGACGACGCTCGTGGCCGACGCCTCGGTGAAGGGGCTTCCCGACATCCGGAAGACCCGTTTCGACCTGTCGGTTCCCCGCCTGCGCTCCACGGCCCGGGCCGTGGACGGGCTGGCCCTCGGCATCGCGGGCCGCAAACTCTCGGACAAGCTGGTCGGCGTGCTGGGCAATTCCGGGCAGATCGACCTCAATGCCCGTTTCCGGGGACTGCTCTCGTCGTTCGACATGCAGCTGGGTGCCGCGACGGGCGTGGGCAACGTCTCCTGCAACCTGAAAATGGCCCCGGTCAAAGGGAGGCTGAGCAGCGTGCGGGGCGATGTCGAGACGCGCAACCTGCGTCTGGGCGAGCTGCTCGACCGCCGCGATCTGCTGGGCAACGCCACCCTCACGGCCTATGTCGACGGCGTGATCGGCAGGGGCGTGGCCGACGCCAACGTCGTGGGCAACGTCACGCAGCTGGGATTCAACGGCTATGTCTACGACTCGCTGCGGCTCGACGGCCGCCTGCGCAACCGCGAGTTCGACGGACGCATCACGGCCCGCGATCCCAACCTCGACTTCGACTTCTTCGGCACGGTCGACCTGAACGACTCCGTGCCGCGCTACGACTTCACGATGGACCTGCGGCACGCCGACCTGGCGCGGCTGCACGTCAACCGCCGCGACTCGGTGTCGCAGCTCTCGGGCCGCATCGTCGCTGCCGCCGGAGGGCGTTCGCTCGACGATCTGAACGGCCGCATTCAGGTGACCGACGCCCGCTACCGCTACAACGACAAGGAGATCGCGGCCGCCAGCATGACCGTCACGGGCGAGAACTCCGAGCGGAGCAAGTTCGTGGAACTGCGCTCGGACTTCGCCGACGTCACGTTTCGGTCGAAAACCAGCTACCGCACCGTCTTCGAATACCTGCGCCGGAGCGCGTGGAAATACCTGCCGATGCTGGGCGGCGAAAAGTGGGAGGAGACGCCTTCGGAACGCAAGGCCGCCGTGGCCAACGACTTCTCGCTGCTGTCGGTCAACATCCGCAATTTCAACCCCGTGGCCGACGCCGTGTCGACGGGACTTCAGATCGCCGACGGCTCGTCGCTGCAACTGTTGTTCAATCCGGCCAGCGACCAGTTGTCACTCAAGGCAGCGTCGGAGTACATCGAGCGCCGGCGCATGCTCGCCACGCGCCTTTCGGTCAACGCCTCGAACCGCGGCGACTCGCTGGCGGTCTACGCCTCGGCCGAGGATCTCTATGCAGGGGTGCTGCACCTTCCGCGCCTCTCGCTGACGGGCGGCGCGCGGCAGAACCGCGTGCAGCTCTCGGCAGGCTTCGACGACACCCTGCGCCGCGTCTCGGGACTCGTCGGGTTCCGCGCCGCGGTGGCCGACGAGCACGGACCCAACGGCCGCGTCGTCGATTTGCGGATTCTTCCCTCGCACATCACCCGCGGCGACAAGACGTGGCAGATTTTCGCCCGCAAAATCCTGCTCGACACCGCGCAGGTCGTGATCGACAAGTTCTACGTGATGAACCGCGAGCAGGAGCTGCTGCTCGACGGCGTCGCCTCGCGCAGTAGCTCCTGCTCGCACAATTT
>ERZ827104.2572-NODE-2572-length-13847-cov-3.271389_pt1 | contig 13847 bp, 10 predicted proteins | sample MGYA00519781_ERZ827104 | MGnify/ENA primary metagenome ERZ827104 (study PRJEB31778, sample SAMEA3449257) | human gut metagenome | biome: human gut; feature: human-associated habitat; material: faeces | place: United Kingdom | collected 2010/2012 ... | reverse complement strand
TGATAACCTTCCGGTAGAGAGATTTGTTCGTCTACTGTTTTTTGGATATCGTTGACTACGCCTTTCAAATCCCTGCCGGCAACATTGGCAGAAACGACGATCTTACGTTGTACATTCTCCCGGCTGATGGTGTTGGGCCCGGATAGGGGAAGTACTTCCGCTACATAATGCAGGGGCACTTTACGTCCATCGGCATCCAGCATGAGTTCACCGATTTCTTCCATGCTATCCCGGTCATGGTCGGCTACTTTAATGGTCAGGTCGAAGATTTTTCCACCTTCATTCACTTGTGAAACTACTTTCCCGGCCAGAGCGACATTGATAAATTCGGAAAATTCCGGTAGAGTAATACCATACCTGGCCAACATGTCCCGTTTAGGAAGAATCTGTAACTGAGGACGTTCGATCTGTTGTTCCAGAGTCAGGTCCGCAATACCGTCGATTCCTTGTATAGAATTTTTGATTTCACTTCCCAAGCTATACAGTTTATTCAGGTCATTACCGAATAGTTTGATCGCAATGTTGGCTTTCGTTCCGGAAAGCATGGCGTCGATACGGTGGGAGATCGGTTGACCGATTTCGATATTGGCCCCTTTCAGTTCACCCAATTGTTTTCGTACATCAGCCAGAAATTCATCTCTGTCCCGGTCTTGTAACTCGAAAGGTGCTTCGATTTCGGAGGTATTTACTCCCAGTGCATGTTCATCTAGCTCGGCACGTCCTGTCTTACGTGCCACAGTTTGAATTTCCGGAATCCCCAGGAGAATCTTTTCGGCTAATCCACCCATACGGTCCGACTCTTCAAGTGAGATACCCGGCATGGTACTGATATTGATGGTCAGCGAACCTTCGTTGAAAGGAGGCAAGAAGCTACGTCCTAAACTGAATAGGATGATCAGCGATAAAACCAGTAGGGTGGCAGCTGTACCGATCACTATTTTTTTGTAATGCAGTGCCCAGTTTAACGATTTTCGGTATACCTTTTTTAAGCTGCGGGAGATAAATGGCTCCTTTTCGCTTTTTTTCAATGCTTTTTCGGTAGTCAGCATATAACTACATAATACCGGAGTCAGTGTCAAAGCGATGACGGTCGAAGCAAACAGGGCGACAACGAAAGCAATACCCAGCGGTATCAGCATTCTGCCTTCCATGCCCGAAAGGAAAAATAAAGGAAGAAAACAAGCCACGATGATCAACGTAGAGTTCAGGATAGGCATCCGGACTTCTTTCGAACCTTCGAAAACAATTTCGATGGTCGGGCGTCGTTCTGTGGCGGGTTTGAATCGGTTTTCGCGTAAGCGTTTATATACATTTTCCACATCCACAATCGCATCGTCGACCAACGAGCCGATAGCAATAGCCAAACCTCCTAAACTCATAGTATTGATTGTCAACCCCAAAGCATGCATCACCAGGATTGCCATCAACATAGACAAAGGAAGAGCGACGAGGGAAATGATCGTGGTCCGGAAATTCATCAGGAAAAAGAACAACACCACAATCACAAAAACAGCTCCTTCCAGTAAAGCTTCCTGGATGTTGTGGATCGAACTGTTGATAAAACGGGATTGCCTGAAAATGTCTGTCGAAACCTCGACGTCTTCCGGTAAAGTTTTACGAAGTTCCTGGATAGAGGCATCCAGTTTGTCGGTTAGTTCGAGGGTGTTGGTGCCGGGTTGTTTGGTGACGGTAACCAGCACTGCCGGTTTACCTTTTTCTGAAGCAACTCCTAATTTAGGTGTTTTAGCTCCGATCTGAACGTTTGCAATATCAGCCAATGTGATAGGAAAATCGTCGACGGTTTTAATGACGGCTTTACCTATTTCCTCGACCCGGGTGGTTGCCATAACTCCCTGTATGATATATTCATTTCCGTATTCGTAAAGGATACCTCCGGTGGCATTTTGGTTCATATTTTCTACTACCGGCAGGACCTCGTCCAATCCGATATTGTAATACTTCATACGGGCCGGATCGAGCAATATCTGATACTCTTTGATGTCGCCTCCGATAACGGCCACTTGGGCAACTCCTCCGGTCGAGAGTAAGCGCGGTCGGATGGTCCAATCGGCTATTGTACGTAAATCCTGTAAAGAAGTACTGTCGGCAGTCAGACCGATAATCATCATTTCACCCAGGATCGAAGATTGGGGGCCCAGGGTGGGAGTACCGACATTATCAGGAAGTGCTTCTCCCAGGGTTGCCAGCTTTTCCGATACAATCTGCCGGGCTGTATAAATATTCGTACCCCATTCGAATTCAACCCATACGACCGAGAAACCTGTGGTAGAAGACGAACGTACACGTCTGACGTCGGTGGCTCCGTTGACAGCGGTTTCCACCGGGAAGGTCACCAGCCGTTCTACTTCTTCCGGTGCCATCCCTTGAGCTTCGGTCATCACCACTACGGTCGGAGCATTCAGGTCTGGAAAAACATCCACTTCCATGTTGTGGGCTGTAATGCTTCCCCAAATCAGCAGGGCTACTGCTGCGATCATTACCAACAAACGGTTGTGTAATGAATATTGTATGATTTTATTTAGCATAGTTACTCCATTTTAATGTTCGTGGGTATGACCCGGAATAGCAGCAGAGGCTGAAGCCATTTTCACCTGATAAGCTCCACGGGTAACGATCCGGTCTCCCGGAGTTAAGCCTGATAATACCTGAACTTCCTTGCCATTGTTGGCTCCGAGTGTGATTTCTTGCTTTTGGTAACCTTCTTCATCGAGTTGGCGGTATACATAAAAATTACCCATTTCGTTCGTTAAGGCCGATACCGGAAGGCTCAGTACATTCTCCATGGGATAAGAGAGCAGGTAAATTTCGACGAATGAACCCGGAATGATATCACCACGGTTGTCGAATTCGAAGGTTACCGGGATAAAAAATGAATTTGTTCCGGCTGCCTTACCGACAGATAGTAATTTCCCGGATAAATCAGGTAAAGCATATACTCGATTATCGTAAGGAGTTTTAAAGTTGGCATTGTTGATGGAATTCAGCGAGTTATAGTATTTTTCAGATACGTCTGCACGTAAAACCAGTTTTTTATTTTGCGATACAGTGGCTATAGCCTGACCTGCTGTAACATATTCGCCGTCTTTGACAGAGATGTTTTTGAGATAACCGGTTAATGGAGTGGTGATCCCGACACCTTTGGCCGATTGTTTACCCGAAATAGCTTCATAAGCGGTTTTGGCGTTCTGATAATTTAAGCGGGCATTTTCAAATTCTTTTTGAGAAACAATCTGATCTTTTACTAATTTTTCAGCTCGTTCGTATTCGGCTTTGGCTTTTTCGTAATTGGCATGGATACGGGTATAATAATCTCCTTCGCCCATGTGCTTCGAAGTAATGTAAAAAAGAGGTTGTCCTTGTTTTACCATACTTCCTTCCGCCTGGTTATTGTTAGCATAGGAAATAACCCCGTTGTTGGTGGCTACGATGATCGATTCATCTCCGGGAGCCGGAAGCACCTGACCTGTCGTTTTGATAATCTGGTGGAAGGTTCCGGGCTGTATTTCTTTCACTTCAAAATCTGTTTTGGCTGCCTGTGCTTTTGTGAAGATAATCTCATCACTATGTCCTTCGCCGTTCTCATGTTCCTCTTCTTCATGGTTGTGACCTTCGTGTTCATGGTCGTGATTTTCGTGTTCATGGTCGTGGTTATGAGCTGCATGCTCCTCGGCTGTCTCGTGTTCATGAGAGGATTTTTGAGTATTTTTACATCCGTAAAAACACATCGATAAAATAGTTAGGGCTATAATAAATAGTCTCATATCGTTTTATTTATGGATATTTAATTCGGTTAATTCTTATTGGTAAAGCTGATAAAGTTGTGTTTTCACTGTCTGAAGTTTATAAAGTGGATCGTATTCTTCGGAGGATTATACCAAACCTCATTTCTAACGATCGTTCTGCGGCCGTAAATAAAACGCCCGCAGGGGTATCGACTTTATAAATTTTATGAACTAAGCTTTATCGGTACGATAAAATTCTGTCCGGTTTATCAGAAGGGTATCTCCCTGATATTTAGAAAACTATACTGTAAAAGGAGGGGCTCGGCCGGCCAAGGCTGATATATAACAGGCTGTATGAAGTTTTTCCTGATAATAACTATCGGAATCACATTGTTGCTCTGCTTCAGAAGATAAGAATTCAAGAATATTGGAAACAAGAAACAACGAGAGGCTAAAATGATGATAGGCTCCTTCTTCGCTCTGATGTTCTACATTTTGGCCCCGGTTGATCTGGGTTTGAAAAAGATTTTTTACACACCGATGATTGCTACTGCCTGTGTCATGACTGTGCTCTTCGTTTTCTCCTTCATCCTGGCAGTGAGCGGTTGCGAAACAGATATATTCGTTGTGATGATGATGTGGAAATACAACAAAAGCAAGCATCACTATGCTGGCCATAGAAAGAAGCGTTATTGCTGTAAATTTCCTGATCATCCGAATCTTATATTTTGCACAAATATAATAGATGAGAATGGTTTGTGCAAAGGTTTTCATAGATTTCTCTGAATAACGGCTTTATCTGCCGATTGATAAAGACGTTTCCATTAGTAAAGTCCGGGGTCCGGGCTTTACTTCTGATGCATATCGAGGAATCCCCGAATCATCATTTCAGCGCTGGCTGGATTGGTCGCGATAGGTACGTTGTGAACGTCACATACCCGCATTAACATTTGTACATCCGGTTCGTGTGGGTGTTTACCCAGCGGATCCCGAAAGAAAATTACCATCGCAATTTGGTGTTCAGCTACCAATGCGGCAATCTGAGCATCACCTCCCAACGGCCCTGATAGTAAGCGTTCAACTTCCAAACCTGCATCCTGTGCATGTTTCCCTGTAGTTCCGGTAGCTACGATTTCTGTACCTACGGATTTCAGAAAGTCCATGTGTCTGTTCAGGAAAGCTACCATTTCGGCTTTTTTTCCATCATGTGCAATTACTGCAATTTTCATAATTTAAAAGTTATTATTTTTTAACTCTACGAAATTACAAATTTTATTACATAAAATAAGTCCTTCCGGTAAAAATATTTGCGGAGTCGATTTCGGTGAGCACCTATTCTAATTGGAATTTCGGTGCTATATGACCGATAATCGAATCGGTATCCTGAAAAAATCGGGTATAGAGCAAAGAGTCCTGGCTGGCGAGGATTCGGTGGGCTTCCGGTTCGGGGATGACATAATAACGTCTTTTCCCATCTTCCAGCGGACGATAGACATAGTTACTGAGGGTTTGCATCCGGTAACGGGTTTTCCCGTTTTGGCGGTAAAGAGTGAGGTGAACTCCCAAGCCTCCGTTTGTATATCGTTTACTTTGGTTGGATACAAAATTTCCTAAAGAGAAGACAGTAACACCCAGTGTGTCCTGTTCGTGTTGAATATAGCTTATCGGTTGGATGACGTGTGGGTGTGAACCGATGACGATGTCGGCTCCCCGTTCGTGCAACCAGGAAGAAAGTTTTTTTTGAGTTGCATTCGGAGCTGTAAAATACTCTTCACCCCAGTGCATGACTGCAATGATATTGGTAACCGTGTCTAAAAGGGCCTTTTCGATTTGGCGGGCCATATGAAAGGTATCGATCATGGAAACGACCTGGCCGTGGGTTACCGGAATACCGTTAGTCCCATAAGTATAACTGATCAGGGCAATCTTGAATTTTCCCTGGCGAATATAAAGGGGAGAACGGGTAAGCCAAGCCGTTGTATCGGTAAAGGTACCGGTATGGGGGAATTGCAGGGAATCCAGATAGTATATGGTTTTAGCTATACCGCGATGTCCTTTGTCGCAGGAATGATTGTTATTGGTGGTCAGGATGTCGACTCCACATGCTTTTAAATCACGGGCAAGTTGCCAGGGAGCACAAAATTGAGGATAACCACTATACCCCCTGTCGGATAAAGTCGTTTCCAGATTGGCGATGACATAATCGGCTTTTTGCCAATAAGGAGTGATGTACTGAAAACAGGGCAGATAGTCGTAATCAGCTGTCTCTGCATTCCAGGCCCCGCTGATCTGAGGTTCGTGTTGCATGACGTCTCCGAAGAAAAAAAAGCTCAGGCTATCCAATTCCGGACTATTATCCCGGTATAACCAGGGTTGGGCTAAAGCCGGGATATATCCTGAAATCAGAAAAACCAACAGGAAATGTTTCATACTATATAAGCGGATAAAATGAAAAAAAGAGACAAAAATATCGGTTGGATCTTTGTCTCTTTTTATAGCAGGAATCGGAATCCTGTACTTATTTTGTTAAATCAAAACTGAAATCTGCTTCTGCAGGAGGAGTACATTGTCCGCCGGAGCAAGACATATATTCTACATAACCCACTAATTTAGCTTTTGCGCTGGTTACCTTGACCCGTTGAACAAAAGTAGCGGCATTGATAAAATATTTCAGATCCATATCGAACGCTTCGCTATGTTCGGTCAGAGCTTTCTCTGTCGCTTTGAATTCACCTACCAGTTCGATACCGCTGGTTTCATCTTCATCCATATTGAAGGTGGTTGGCAGAGGTCCGCCTTCGGGAAGTTTCGTGTCGTATAAATGCCATCCGCCGTCTACAGTAGCTTTGCAGATGATATCATATACTCCGTCACTCACTTTTTTCTGGGTGATTTGCCATTTTACGGGTTTTAAAACCTGAGCTGTCAGTCCTGTTGTAAATGCTGCGAACAGTACCATTATAACCAATATCTTCTTCATTTTTTCAAAAATTAATTGTTTTGTTTTTTATCTATCACAAAGTAAAGAAATAATCCCTGATAAGCAGTGTTAGACAGGTGTTAAATGTTCCTTAATTAATGATTAACAAAATAGAGAGCGGCAAGCAATATGGAAATCGTTTGTCGCTCGTCCGATATATTTAAAGTGTTTTTTTCACTTCCACTTCCTGGTATCCTTCGATCATGTCTCCGACCCGGATATCGTTGTAGTTCTCGATATTCAGACCACATTCGAATCCTTTGGTTACTTCCTTTACATCGTCCTTAAAACGTTTCAAAGAACCCAAAACACCGGTGTAAATGACGATACCTTCGCGGATAACCCGGATTTTCGCTGTACGGGTGATCTTGCCGTCACGGACGATACAACCGGCGATGGTACCCACTTTGGAGATTTTGAAGGTTTCCAGAACTTCGACCGTTGCAATGATTTCTTCTTTGATTTCCGGAGAAAGCATACCTTCCATAGCTGATTTCAATTCTTCGATCGCCTGGTAGATGACAGAATAAAGCCGGATATCTATCTGTTCTTTTTCAGCCAGTTTACGGGCGCCCATAGACGGACGTACCTGGAACCCGACGATGATTGCATTCGAGGCTGCAGCCAGTAGTACATCTCCTTCTGTAATCTGTCCGACAGCTTTGTGAATGATGTTCACCTGGATCTCATCTGTAGACAGCTTGATCAGTGAATCGGACAACGCTTCGATAGAACCGTCGACGTCGCCTTTAACAATCACATTCAATTCCTGGAAATTACCGATAGCGATACGGCGTCCGATTTCGTCCAGAGTGATGTGTTTCTGAGTACGCAGACCTTGTTCACGCTGGAGCTGTTCCCGTTTATTGGCAAGTTGCCGCGCTTCTTTCTCGTTCCCCATTACATTGAATTTGTCACCTGCCTGTGGAGCACCGTTCAAACCTAATATTAAAGCCGGTTCGGAAGGACCTGCCTTCTCCATTTTTTCTCCCCGTTCGTTGAACATGGCTTTGACGTGTCCGAAATACTGGCCGGCAAGCACAATATCACCTACTTTAAGCGTTCCGGATTGTACGAGCACTGTAGCTACATATCCACGTCCTTTGTCCAAAGACGATTCGATGATAGAACCGGTAGCTTTCTTATGAGGATTGGCTTTCATATCCAGAAGTTCGGCTTCTAACAATACCTTCTCCAGCAACTCTTCGATATTTAAGCCTTTCTTAGCTGCGATTTCCTGACATTGGTATTTTCCTCCCCATTCTTCCACCAGATAATTCATATTGGCCAGTTCTTCCCGGATTTTGTCCGGATTCGCTCCCGGTTTATCTATTTTGTTGATGGCAAACACAATAGGTACTCCCGCAGCACTGGCGTGGTTGATCGCCTCGATGGTTTGAGGCATGACGTTATCGTCGGCAGCGACGATGATGATAGCGATATCGGTCACTTGAGCACCACGGGCACGCATCGCTGTAAATGCTTCGTGCCCCGGAGTATCCAGGAAAGTGATCGTCCGGCCGTCACTCAATTTTACGTTGTAAGCTCCGATATGCTGTGTAATACCACCGGCTTCACCTGCGATGACATTGGTTTTACGAATACTATCCAATAAAGAGGTTTTACCATGGTCGACGTGCCCCATAACAGTGACAATCGGCGGACGTGGCAACAGGTTCTCTTCGGAATCTTCTTCCTCTTCGTCGATGGCTTCCTGAATTTCAATGCTTACAAATTCAACCGAATAGCCGAATTCATCGGCAACAATATTGATCGTTTCTGCATCCAAGCGTTGGTTGATAGATACAAAAAGTCCGAGCGACATACAAGCAGAGATAACCTCTGTCACACTAATATTCATCATGGTTGCCAATTCGGCTACCGTCACGAATTCCGTTAGTTTCAGAATGCTCTTTTCCTTTTCTTCTTGTTCCAGTTCGGCCTGTAACTTTTGCTGTGCAGCATCCCGCTTATCCCGACGGTGTTTTGCAGTCTGTGATTTTCCTTTGCTTCCTAAGCGGGCAAAAGTATCTTTGATTTGCTTGTCGATATCTTCATCGGAGATTTCAGTCTTTTCGTTTTTCTTTTTCTTCAGCTTTTTCAGTTTCCGCTTATTTTCTTCAATTTTGGCATTTTTGGCCGGAACGGTAGCTGCTTCCACCTGAATTTTTTCATCCTGACGATGAATTCTTTTCCGTTTTTTACGGATATCTGCATCCTCTTCTCCCTTATTAACGATATCTGTCGATGGGCTTGCTACCGGCTGTTCGGTTTTAGCGGCCGATACGAAAGGCTTGTTGGCTTTTTTCTGTTCACGGCGATCCCGTTCCCGTTCCTGTTTACTTTTTTTCGGAGGTCTGGTACGTTGGTTGATGGCGTCCAGGTCGATTGTACCCACTACTTTTACATCTTTCAGCGCAGGTTGTGCTACTTTGAAAGGAGTGGATTCAGAAGACTCTTCCATTTGTACGGAAATTTCGGGCTCCACTTCTGGTGTTACTTCTCTTTCTTCTTCCTGAGTTTCTTCTACTTCAACCCGGGTTACTTTCGGTTCTTCCACTTTTTCGGTTATTTCTTCCTGAGTTTCTCTTTTCGGTTGTTCAACCTTTGCTTCTACCGGTTCCGGTTGTGTTTTTTTCTCCGGATTCAGATCGATATGATCGACAATCTTAATTTTATTTTCGAATCTCACTTCATCTTTAATCGAAATGAATTCCTCTTCCTCTTCTTCTGTATTTTCGTTTCCTGAAGAGATGTTGCCAGCGTTGTCTATCGTGACAGTCTCTTTTTTCTTTCTGGTATTTTTCAGATCAACCAGAGAGGACTCTTTTTTTACCTGGCTGTCAGATGAAAATTCTTTTGCAACCAAAGCATAATCTTCATCCGTTAACTTTGCATTCGGATCTGAGGATATTTTGATCCCCTTACTGTGCAGGAACTCTACGATAGTAGATAAACCTACGTTAAATTCTCGGGCTATTTTACTTAATCTTACTGCCATATTGAGATTACAAATTTACAAGCGTTAATACAGAATTATTCAAACTCTGCTTTTAAAATATTGAGAACCTCACGTATGGTCTCAATTTCAAGGTCTGTCCGGCTTTCCAGTTCTGACTCGCTGAGTTCTAATACACTCTTGGCAGTGTCACAGCCGACACGTTTCAGTTCGTCGATCACCCAACCTTCGATTTCATCGGCGAATTCATCCAGATTGACATCTTCTTCCTGGGCTTGATCGAGTTCGCGATATACGTCGATATCGTAACCGGTCAGCTGACTGGCCAATTTGATGTTCAATCCACCTTTACCGATAGCCAGTGATACTTCTTCCGGATCGAGGTAGACATTTGCTTTTTTATGGGCTTCGTCGATTTCGATATTTTTGATCTTAGCCGGATTTAAAGCACGAGTGATGTAGAGTTGTAAATTATTGGTATAATTGATCACATCGATATTTTCATTTCTCAACTCTCTGACAATACCATGTATTCTCGAACCTTTCATACCCACACAAGCACCCACCGGATCGATACGGTCGTCGTAGGATTCTACGGCAACTTTGGCTCTCTCTCCCGGTACCCGGACTACGTTCTTGATCGTGATCAGACCGTCGAAAATTTCAGGTACTTCGTTTTCAAATAATCTTTCCAGGAATACCGGAGAAGTTCTCGATAAGATAATGTAAGGATTGGAATTCCGCATTTCTACCCGAATGACCACGGCTTTGATGGAATCTCCTTTTTTGAAAAAGTCTGTCGGGATTTGTTCCTGTTTGGGTAAAATCAATTCATTGCCTTCGTCATCCAGGACCAGCATTTCTTTTTTCCATACCTGATAGACTTCACCCAAAATGATTTGTCCGACTTTATCCTTATATTTATTGTAAACATTGTCTTTCTCCAATTCCAGAATACGGGCGGAGAGATTCTGCCGTAAAGCTAATACAGAACGGCGGCCGAAGTCTTTGAATTTTACTTCATCCGTAACTTCTTCTCCGAGTTCATAATCTTCATCGATTTTTTTCGCTTCGGTTAAAGTAATCTCGCTATTGGGATTTTCCAGTTTGTCATCTTCTACAACAGTACGATTCCGCCAGATTTCGAGGTCACCTTTGTCGATGTTGATGATGATGTCAAAATTTTCATCCGTACCATATCTTTTCAACAGCATATTTCTGAAAATATCTTCCAATACTCTCATCAATGTGGCCCGGTCTATGTTTTTGAATTCTTTAAATTCAGCGAATGAATCTATCAGATTAATATTTTCCATTTCGACTTTTTAGCTTTTATTTTTATTGATTATTTACTTTATCTGTTTTTCCGGTTCAAAATTTCACGACATCTTTGATTTCTTTGATGTCCTTGCGGACAATTGTCCGCTCTGTTTTTACCAATTGTTTTCGTTTGCTCCCTTCGATGATTTTTTTCTCTTCCTGTTCGATGACAATTTCTTCCGGGGTGAAACGAAGTAATATACCATTTAGTTTGGTATGGTCGTTCAGCTTTATTTCGACACTTTTACCCAGATTTTTTTGATATTGTTGCTCTACTTTGAAAGGATAACCTATTCCGGCACTGGATACGGTCAATTCGAAATCCTCTTCATCCCGGTTGAGTGAAGATTCGATCTCCCGGCTGACGGCGATACAAGTCTGTATGTTGACTCCTTCCAGGGCATCGACAAAGACTTCGATAACATTGTCTTTAGAAATCTTCAATTCGACCAGAAATAAATGGTGTTCTGTCAGAATCGGTTCTATGAGGTGTTTGATTTCTTCCGTTTTCATCTCTTTGTTTTGCGATTGATACAAAAGAGAGGGGACATCCGTCCCCTCTCTTTGGCTTTAAACCTCTGCAAATATACGACTTAATTATTAAAATACAAAATAATCGCGGGATAAATAGGGCAAAAGTTTATAAATCTGTTTCAAACTACCGTTTTTAGTTACAACGGTTAAACTTGACTGCTGAAACCTTTGTAACCGTTGAAACTCCTGTAACTATTTCAATCGTAGTTTTAAATAGATCGGTGTCGCTTCGTTTCTGTCATATCCTCCGAATAGCTGATCTTTATAGTTTGAAGAGGAGATAAGTGGTTGTTAATTATGAGGTTGATTCAATGAGGAATATGTTTCATTTTTCTTAAAATTGAAACATATTCGTAATATTTTTATGAGTTACAAATAAAATTTGTAAGTTTGCCGAAATTTTTGAAATATGGAATTCAAGGCGAAAGATATTGCTGCATTATTAAAAGGTGTAGTTGAAGGGGATGGGGAAGTGATGGTTAATAATGTATCTAAAATTGAAGAAGGAAAGCCCAATACATTGGCCTTTCTGGCAAATCCCAAATATGAACACTATATTTATACGACAGCTGCTTCTGTCGTTTTGGTGAATCATGACTTTTCTCCTGTACAGCAGGTACCCTGTACCTTAATCCGGGTGCCTTCGGCTTATGAAGCGATCGCTTCTTTGTTGCAGATGTACGATAGTATGCGTTCCCGGCCGACAGGTATCGAACAACCTTCTTATATCGGTGAAGGGGCGGTTATCGGTGAAGCTCCTTATGTGGGAGCTTTTGCTTATATCGGTAAAGGGGCGAAAATCGGTAATGATGTAAAAATCTATCCTCAGGTTTATATCGGTGAGGGTGTTGTGATCGGTGATCATACGACGATCTATGCCGGAGCAAAAATCTATTATGGTTGTGTGATCGGTAGTGGATGTACGATCCATGCCGGAACGGTGATCGGCGCAGATGGTTTTGGTTTTGCTCCCAATGGGGATAATTATAATAAAGTGCCACAGATTGGTAATGTCGTTATTGAAGATAATGTCGAGATTGGTGCCAATGCTTGTATTGACCGGGCCACTATGGGGTCTACCCGTATAAAAAAAGGCGTAAAACTGGATAATCTGGTTCAGATCGCTCACAATGTGGTGGTGGGAGAAAATACGGTGATGGCGGCTCAGTGTGGCATTGCCGGAACAACTAAGGTGGGAGCGCATTGTATGTTCGGCGGACAGGTCGGTATTGCCGGACATCTCAGGATTGAAGACAAGACGATGCTTGCCGCTCAGTCCGGGGTTACGAACGATATCCCCGAAGGATCCGTATTTATGGGAGCACCTGCCTTCGATGTTTCGAAATATCGGAAATGTTATGTGCTGTTCAGAAAATTACCTGAATTATACGGGCAGCTCCGGGATTTGGAAAAAGAAATACAAACATTAAAGTCAAAACAATAATGTCAGTGAAACAAAACACATTAAAAGGAGAATTTTCATTAAAAGGCAAAGGTTTGCATACGGGTAAAGAAGTATGTGCTACCTTTAAGCCGGCAGCGGAAAATACCGGATATAAAATTGTCAGAGGCGATCTCGACGAGAAAACCGAGATTCCGGGACTGGCGAAATATATTGAATTGGTAGATCGCGCCAGTTGTCTGCAAAAAGACGGAGCCAAAGTATATACTTTAGAGCATGCTATGGCTGCTTTATACGGTTGCGGTATAGATAACTGTGTGATCGAACTGTCGGGAGAAGAATTTCCGATTTTGGATGGGAGTGCCCGTTATTATGTGGAAGAGATTCAAAAAGTTGGGATTGAAGAGCAACAAGCAGAACGCCGTTATTTTTCAGTAAAGAAAAAAATGGAATTTTATTGCGAAGCTTCGGATACCCGCATTACATTATTGCCGGATGATACGTATTCTATCAATCAGCAAAGTCTGATAGAAGATGAAGACAGCGACAGATTTGAATTTGCTTATGACATGAAGCAACTGTATCGCGTGATACATTCGATCCCCGAAGATATGAAAGTTCCTTTTCAGATGTTCGTTGCCGGATTTAAGTATAGAGAAATTGCCGAGAAATTAGGATTGCCGATGGGGACAGTGAAAAGCCGTTTGTTCTTTATCCGCAAGCGGTTGAAGGAAGAACTGAAGGACTTCTCCTGATACAGTTCTTTTTAATTGAGTGATGTGTTTTAAGGTCAAAGTGAATGAGCCTTCCTGTCTGAATGCGAAACTGATGGGGAGGCTTGTTTTTTATTTCCGTGTTTTCCCGGCGTATAGAATCTGATAAGAAGAAAGCGATACTTTCAGTTTTATT
>ERZ827104.2570-NODE-2570-length-13855-cov-5.602536_pt1 | contig 13855 bp, 8 predicted proteins | sample MGYA00519781_ERZ827104 | MGnify/ENA primary metagenome ERZ827104 (study PRJEB31778, sample SAMEA3449257) | human gut metagenome | biome: human gut; feature: human-associated habitat; material: faeces | place: United Kingdom | collected 2010/2012 ... | reverse complement strand
TTTCAAGTTTATTTTTAAATGCGTACACTTCATCCTTACCAGTCTGCTTATAATCACGCTCCTTGATAGGATTAACAGGTATAAGATTAATATGGCAGTTCATGTCCTTAACAAGTTCAATCAACTGCTTTGCACATTCCATTGAATCATTGACGCCTTTAACAAGGCTGTATTCAAATGAGATTCTTCTGCCTGTACATTCTATGTAATACCTGCATACATCCATTATCTCCTCAATTGAATACTTATTTGCTATAGGCATCATTGTCTTTCTTAGTTCATCATTAGGAGCATGAAGTGAAATAGCAAGTGTAATCTGTAACTTAAGGTCAGCAAGTTCCTTTAACTTAGGTACTATTCCACATGAGGATACAGTAATATTTCGCTGGCTTATATTAAGACCTCTCTCATCATTGATAAGTTCTATAAACTTAATAAGATTATCATAGTTATCCATTGGCTCTCCAGAACCCATAACTACAACATTGCTTACTCGCTCCCCTGTAATCTTCTGTATTCTGTATATCTGGTCAAGCATTTCAGATGGTCTTAAATCCCTGACTTTGCCGTTAAGTGTAGATGCACAGAAACGGCATCCCATACGGCATCCAACCTGTGAAGATATACATACTGAATTACCATGATGATATTTCATGAGTACACTTTCAACATAATTACCATCCGATAATCTGAACAGATATTTTTCTGTTCCGTCAAGCTTTGAATGCTGTACCCTGACAGGCTCTAAGCATACATATTCTGATGTTTCCTTTAACTTCTGTCTTAATGCATTAGAAAGGTTGGTACATTCATCAAAGCTGTCTGCCAGCTTTTCATGCATCCACTGATATAGCTGCGAAGCCCTGAACTTCTTTTCACCAAGTCCAGCCATATATGTTACAAGTTCGTCATAATTAAGTGACTTAATATCTGTCATGTCTATTCTCTCCTAAGTTTTGCAACAAAGAACCCATCTGTTCCGCCATTCTTTCCCGGCAGAATCTGTCTGTATTCTATCTTCTTAAAGCCATATTCTTTACATAACCAGTCAGCATTGGCTTCATTCTCTTCTGAATTAATTGTACATGTACTGTACATCATTATACCGCCCTGCTTAACATATGCCTGTACAACAGAAAGTATGCTCTGCTGAAGCTCTTTTAATGAAACAAGCTTGTCCTCTGTTATATTATATCTGATATCAGGCTTTCTTCCCATAACGCCGAGTCCTGAGCATGGAAGGTCTGCTATAACAACATCTGCCTTCTCTTTCATGGATTCATCCATTACGAGTGCATCTTTTACCTGAACTTCTATATTATTAAGTCCTAGCCTTGATATATTTTCTTCAATAAGTCCTGCCTTATAATCTGATACATCCCTTGAATATACTTTACCATCAGTGCCAACACTTATTGCAGCATTAACACTCTTGCCTCCTGGTGCTGCACACACATCAATTACTGTGTCCCCAGCCTTAAATCCAGTCATATATCCTGCTGTCATGGAGCTTATATCCTGTATCTGGTACAGACCATCCCTGAAACTCTTAAGTCCGGCTATATAATCATAGTCCTTAATCTCTAAAGCATATGGTATACCTTCAACATCTGCCACAGATACATTTTCCTGTGAAAGAATCCTCTTTATCTCTTCAACCGGTGCCTTTGCTGTATTACATCTTACATAAGTCTTTTTTTCCTGCTTAAAGCCTGCAAGAATTTTCTCAGTCTTATCAATACCTAACTGACTATGCCACATTCTAACTATCCATAATGGCATTGAGTATTTTACAGAAAGGTACTGTTCAATATCCTTATTCCTGTCAGGATATGTAATATTGTCTTTATTTCTTGCAATGTTTCTTAAGACTCCGTTCACAAAGCCCTTAAGTCCTGTGAATCCACGTTTTGCAGCCAGCTTTACAGCCTCATTGCACACTGCTGAATCCGGAATATTATCCATATATATTATCTGGTATACAGACATTTCACATATATTTCTTATTAGTGGTTTCATCTTTCTTACAGGAGTCTTTGAAAACTGGTCTATTATATAGTCAAGTTCAATTCTGTTCTCAATTGTTCCAAGAGACAACCTGCCTATAAATGCTCTCTTATTCTTATCAAGATACTGGTACTTTGTCAGTGCATTATTAATGAGAAGGTGTGAAAATTCACCCTTCTCATTGATTTCCATAAGTATATCCAGTACAACTGCCCTTAAATTCACCGAATCAGTCACGGCGTCTTCCTCCAAATAAATAAATCAGTCTTAAAAGCTGTAAAATTGCTGTGGCTGCCGCCGCAACATATGTCATGGCTGCTGCTGAAAGCACTTTTCTTGCCTGTCTGTTCTCATCTCCATATAGGAATCCTTCTGATTCAAGAAGCTGTAATGCTCTTGCCGAAGCATTAAACTCAACCGGTAATGTTACAAGCTGGAAAAGTACTGCCAGACTGAACATAAGAATACCAATATCTATAAGTATATTAGTTGAGCCAAATATAAGTCCAAGCACAATAAGTATCCATGATACCTGCGAACCGACGCTGGCTAGCGGAAAAAGTGCTGTTCTGAAGCTTAAAGGACCATATCCGTAAGCATGCTGTATTGCATGTCCTGTTTCATGGGCTGCAACTCCGATAGCAGCAACAGATGTTGAATTATAAACAGAATCTGACAGGTTAAGTGTCTTATTTCTTGGATTATAATTATCTGTCAGGCTTCCTGATACTCTCTGAATAGATACATCGTATATTCCCTGGCTTCTTAAAAGCTGCTCTGCGACCATTGCGCCTGTCATTCCTTTTGAAGATGACACCTTAGAATACTTGTTAAATGTGCTTTTTACCTTCACCTGTGCTATCAGTGCAATAACGCATGATATTATTATCAGAATGTACATTGGATCATAGTAATATCCATATCCATAATAACCATATAAAGCTACCATAATACCTCTTTTCTGAACCATTTAAGATTCTGCTTATTCTCCTAACATTACACCTGCTTCTAACTGGTTGCCTCTTAAGAACGAACCGCTGTCCATTCTCTTCTTACCTTCTAACTGAACCTCATTAACAACTAAATACCCCTGTCCACAGGCTATTGTAAATGTGTTCTTTCCTACCGTAACAACCTGTCCCGGCTTAACTTCTTCTGTCTGTACTTCACTGATATTATCTGCAACATCTGCATCCCATATCTTTAACATTTTACCGTCTATATAAGTAAATGCACTAGGCCATGGATTAAGTCCTCTTATAAGTCTTTCAAGTTCAGCTGCACTCTTATTGAAATCCATCTTACCAAATGACTTATGAAGTATTTTTACATAAGTGCTTTCTGAATCATCCTGCTTAACAGGAGTAATAGTTCCAGCTTCAAGTCCTTCAAGTGTCTTAACCAAAAGATGCGCACCGACATCACTTAATCTGTCAAAAAGACTTCCGCCCGTCTCTTTAGCATCAAGCTTCACCTTTTCAACCATCAGGATATCTCCTGTATCAAGGCCTTCATCCATCTTCATGGTTGTAACACCTGAATACTCACAGCCATCAATAACTGCCCACTGGATTGGCGATGCACCTCTGTACTTAGGAAGAAGTGATGCATGAACATTGATACAGCCGTATCTTGGCATGTTAATAATACTTGCCGGCAGTAACTGTCCAAATGCAACAACAACAATTACATCTGCATTATATGTTCTTAATTCTTCTACAAATGCTTCATCTCTTGCTCTCTCCGGCTGTAACACTGTGATTCCATGCGCCACAGCTTCCTCCTTAACTGGAGAGAAAACAAGTGATTTGCTTCTTCCCCTTGGCTTATCAGGCTGTGTAACAACTGCTGCCACATCATGTCCTGCTTCGATTATTGCTTTAAGTGTCCCTACAGCAAAATCGGGTGTACCCATAAATACTACTCGCATTCTGTTCCCCTTTTCATTAATTATTCTTCTTCAATGTCATCTGTAGAGAGAAGTTCTCCTTCTACTTTATCAACATACATTATACCATCAAGATGGTCAATCTCATGAAGAAGGCATCTTGCAAGAAGCTCCTCTCCTTCTACTATAATCTCTTCCATATTCTCATTAAGAGCCTTAACCTTGGCATAATTAGGTCTTGTAACCTCACCTGTCTTTCCAGGTACACTTAGGCATCCTTCAAGCCCTGTCTGACTTCCTCTTGTCTCTAATACAACAGGATTGATAAGAACAATAGGATCATCTCCACAGTCAATAACAACAAGTCTCTTTCTGATTCCAACCTGAGGTGCTGCAAGACCTACACCGTTAGCTTCATACATTGTATCAAACATATCATCAATAAGCTCTTCAATTCTTGGTGTCATCTCTGTAATCTCTTTTGCCTTGGCTCTTAGTATATCATCTCCAAGTGTTCTAATATTTCTTATTGCCATATATTCCTCCTCGCAATCATCCATTAATATCGTATTGTACATTAATATTCTTAAAAGCCTGATTTCCAACAATATTAACATCAAGCTTTTCATGTATACTGTTAAGAACTTCCCTGTCTTTATGTTTTACATAGATTATCTTACTATACACATCTTTAATCTTATATATAGGTGCATCTGCCGGACCTATACACATAAGTCCTTTATACTTACAGTTGTTATCCACAAATGCTTTAACCCACGCTGCACTCTTTGTCAATAACATCTCATCTGGTGAAGATAACATAATCTTCATAAGATTATCCGCCGGCGGATATCCACACAGCTTTCTGTAAGCAATTTCCTGCTCATAGAAAGCATTATAATCCTGATTAGCCGCACTAACAATACTAAAATGCTCCGGCGTATAAGTCTGTATAACTACATTGCCGCTTTTTTCTGCTCTTCCTGCCCTTCCAGCCGCCTGTGTAAGAAGCTGGAAAGTTCTCTCAGAAGCCCTGTAATCACTGGAATAAAGTGACATGTCTGCCGCAAGCACTCCCATAAGCGTTACATTTGGAAAATCATGTCCTTTAACAATCATCTGAGTTCCAATAAGAATATCCGCATTACCATTGGCGAATTCCGACAGAATCTTTTCATGTCCATCCTTGCCTCTTGTAGTGTCCATATCCATTCTTAGCACTCTCGCCTGTGGAAATGTTTTCTTAACCTGTGCTTCAACACCTTCTGTTCCTGCCCTGAAGCCCGAAACATATCTTGAACCACATGAAGGACATACAGTTATCTTAGGTGTTGTATATCCGCAGTAATGACACATCAGCCTTCCATCAGCATGCTCCGTAAGTGAAACATCACAGTGCGGGCATTTCATAACCTTTCCGCATGAACGGCATGATATAAAGCCAGCCACGCCTCTCTTATTAAGGAAAAGCATTATCTGCTCATGCTTTGCAAGTCTGTCACTCATCAGTTCTCTTAACCTGTTGCTGAATATCGTCCTGTTTCCAAGCCTTAATTCTTCTCTCAGATCAACAATATCAACTGCTGGAAGTCCTCCGCTTCCCGCCCGGCTGTCAAGTGTAATAAGCTGTATATGTCCATTCATTGCCGCATAGTAGCTTTCCATTGAAGGAGTCGCAGAACCAAGTATCACTGAAGCGCCTGCTTCCTTTGCAATATGGCATGCAACCTCTCTTGCATGATATCTTGGAACAGTCTCTGACTTATAGGCTCCTTCATGCTCTTCATCTATTACTATAAGGCCTATATTTGAAAATGGTGTGAACAACGCCGAACGCGGTCCAATCATTACACTTATATCACCTCTCTGTGCCCGCAGAAACTGGTCATACCGCTCTCCCTTTGACATACGGGAATTCATAATAGATACCTTATCCCCGAATCTGTGGTAAAACCTCTGCACAGTCTGAAATGTAAGTGCAATCTCCGGTATAAGCACAATTGCCTGTCTTCCATGATTAAGGACATGCTCAATTGTCTCAAGATACACCTCAGTCTTTCCGCTTCCTGTAACACCATGAAGCAGATATGTCTTATAATCACCATTATCATAGTCAGCTATTATTGTATCCACAGCGTTTTTCTGCTGCTTGTTAAGTTTGATATGCTTTCTTTCTCCCAAAACATTTCTTACAGGATTCCTATACATATCTTCTGACCTGACTTCAGCAATCCCCATATCTTCAAACGCCTTGACCGTCTGTGCCGTGATATTAAGCTTGGATTTAATAATACTTTCATCTATTACAGGTTCCTTAATCAGTGCCTCTAACAATCTGTATCTTGCTTTTGCATTTTTCTTTGCAAATGCATCAAGATACTTCTGCGCCTGTGCCGCGTCAATAATAAGATTAACCGAGTGTTTTTCCTTCTGTTTAACCTTATCCTTTACAGGAATAACCGTCTTAATTGCCTGATTCATGGTACAACCATAATTGTGCTTCAGCCACGCCGCAAGCTTTAACATTCTGCTTACTGCAGTGACCTTTCCCTCAGTAATTCCTGTAATATATTTTATCTTTTCAACAGGATATGCAGCCTTGTCTCCCAAACCTACAACATACCCTGTTATCTGCCTGTTTCCTGCTCCAAAAGGAATATCAACTGACATTCCCAGTTCAATTACATCCACCAATTCATCCGGAACTGCATACTGGAATGTCTTATCAAGCTGTTCATGTGAAATGTCTATTATTACATCTGCGTACATTAATTACCCTTCAATTCTTCAAGCACTTCTTTGATAAGCACCCTCTCATCCATAGGATACTTCACACCCTTAATCTCCTGATAATCCTCATGACCTTTACCCGCAAGAACAATAATATCACCCGGTTCGCCATGTTCTATCGCATACTTAATAGCTTCTTTTCTGTCTGTAATATCAACATGCTTTCCGGTAGTCTTAGCAATTCCAGTCTTGATATCTTCTATAATTGCCTCCGGCTCTTCAAATCTTGGATTATCTGATGTGATAATAGTAAGGTCAGCAAGTTTTCCTGAAACCTCGCCCATCTCATATCTTCTTTCCTTGGAGCGGTTACCACCACATCCAAACAGGCATACAAGTCTGTGAGGGTGATATTCCTTAAGAGTTGTAAGTATACTCTCTAAAGCCATTGCATTATGAGCATAATCTATCATTAATGTAAAATCATCCGAAACCTTTACAAGCTCAATTCTTCCCTTAACCCTAACATGCTTAAGAGTTTCCTTAAGTGCCTCTTCGTCAACATCGAAATGCCTTGTAATTGCTATTGCACATAATGAATTGTATACAGAAAACTTACCCGGAAGATTAAGTTCAACCTTCATATTAACAAGTCCTGTACAGTCATATGTAAGACCAATTTTACCCGGTTCATGTAAAAGTTCAATATTTTCAGCCTTAATATCAGCATTATCTCCGATACCATAGCTTTCAACCTTACATATAGCTCCCCTAAGGATATCCTGGGTATGCTTATCATCAGCATTAACGATACCAACCTTGCACTGCTTGAATAACTTTGCCTTACAGTTAAGGTAATCCTCAAATGACTCATGCTCATTAGGTCCGATATGGTCGGGCTCAAGATTAGTAAACACTCCTATATCGAACATAATACCTGCTGTTCTGTCAAGCTTAAGTCCCTGCGAAGACACCTCCATAACAACTGCCTTACAGCCAGCGTCTACCATCTTTGCAAATGACTGGTGAATCTCTATTGATTCAGGTGTTGTATTATGTGCCGGAATCGCTTTATCCCCGATAATAGTCTCAATTGTTCCAATAAGTCCAGTCTTAATACCGCATGCCTCAAGCACATTTTTAACCATATAAGTGGTTGTTGTCTTTCCCTTAGTTCCTGTTATTCCTATTGTAAACAGCTTCTTATCAGGATTGCCATATATTGCTGCCGACATAAGTGCAAGCGCAAGCCTTGTGTTATCCGTGCTAACAACTGCTGCCTTGCAATCCTTAGCTTCGTACTCGCCATCAAGAACAACAATTACAGATGCCTTATCCTTAATCTGGTCAATATATTTATGTCCATCACTCACAGCACCCTTAATGCATACAAATGCATATCCATCCTGCATTTTTCTTGAATCAGATGTAATTCCTGTCACTTGCGACTCAGTACTGCCGCATACAACACTGTACCTGAAATCTGCAGTTTCATTTTCTGAACATATTTTTAATATCTCTGAAAGCTTCATACATTAGTCTCCTTATTTTATAGTATATATTACTTACATTACTGCTGCTTTAGAAGTGTTTCAAACTCTTCCATTGTCATCTCAACCTTTCTTGGCTTAGTTCCAAGCTCCGGTCCTACTACCTTTGCACCAGCAAGCTGGTCCATAATTCGTCCTGCCCTGTTAAAGCCAATCTTAAAATGTCTCTGCAGACTTCCTATTGAGCCTTTTTCATTCTCAATAACAAATCTTCCTGCATCAGCAAAAAGTGAATCTCTCTCATCATCGCCTTTACTGCTGCCAGGCATGCTCTCCTGACTTACAGTAGCCTGTGCAATACTCTCATCATAAGATACTTCCTCTGCATTCTCCTTAAGGAAAGATACAACATTTTCAACCTCTTCATCAGATACGAATGCGCCCTGTACACGCAGCGGCTTTGGAAGATTAGATGGGAAGTAGAGCATATCTCCCTTTCCAAGCAGCTTCTCAGCACCATTCATATCAATGATAACTCTTGAATCAATTCCCGAAGATACTGCAAATGCTATCTTAGACGGAATATTTGCCTTGATAAGTCCTGTTACTACATTAACAGAAGGTCTCTGCGTTGCTATAACCATATGTATTCCGGCCGCTCTAGCAAGCTGAGCCAGACGGCATATTGCATCTTCGACCTCACCCGGTGCAACCATCATAAGGTCAGCAAGCTCATCTATGATAATAACAATCTGTGGAAGCTTCTCCATTGGAGGGTCTATGCCATCCTTATTCTTCTTGACAACAACATCATTATATCCCTTTATATTACGAACCTGCATTGCCGCGAACTTCTTATATCTGTCTGTCATCTCATTAACAGCCCAGTTAAGCGCCCCCGCAGCCTTCTTAGGATCCGTTACAACCGGTAATAACAGATGTGGTATTCCATTATATACACTTAGCTCAACAACCTTAGGGTCAACCATTATAAGTCTTACATCTTCTGGCTTTGCCTTATAAAGAATACTCATAATAATTGTGTTGATACATACTGATTTACCTGAACCTGTTGCTCCGGCAATAAGCATATGCGGCATCTTCGCAATATCCGCAATAATAGTCTTTCCTGCAATATCCTTACCAACACCGAATGATATTGCTGACTGGCTTTCCTTGAATTCCTTAGACTCAACCAGTTCCCTGAAATATACACTTCCGGCTTCCTTATTGGGAACTTCAATACCTATAGCTGCCTTGCCCGGAATTGGTGCTTCAATTCTTATGTCGGCGGCTGCCAGATTAAGCTTGATATCATCTGATAAAGAAACAATCTTGCTTACCTTGACACCCTGTTCCGGCTGTAACTCATATCTTGTAACTGTAGGTCCGCAGCTTATATCAGTTATAGTAACTTTAACACCGAAAGTAAGCAGTGTCTCCTGTAACCTCTGTGCAGTTACTCTGTATTCAGACTTTCCACCAGACGCTGCACCTGGATTTCTCTTTAATAAGCTTACCGGTGGGAACTTGTATGCTTTCTTAGGTTTATTCACAGGCTTGACCTGTACTTCAGTCTTCTGCTCATCACTTAACTGTTCACTGCCCTGCTGCCCATTATTCTGGTTCACACTATTTTCTCTGTATTCTTCATTAGTCACATCATTTTCATATATATTATCATTATCTGATACATAATCATTATCATATGATGCAGTATTATCCTCTGGCATGTTTCCGGCCACTTCATCATCAACCATATAATCATCTGGCTGTATCTGCTGCATATGAGACTCATAGTCAGCATACACTGGCTCATCAGCCACATTTCCTGCTACACCTGCATTACTATCGCAATCATAAGCAAGCTCAAATTCATCTTCATCTGGCTCATAGATATCCTGTGTATACTGGTCATTACGTTCAGTATCAACATGAATTTCATGTATATCAATATCCTGTGCCAGTTCTTCATCCGTTCCTGTTATAAGAGTATCAGATGTTACTCCACGGACAACATTATTCATACGTGCATTGGCAAGATATTCTTCTCTTGCTTTCTTTTCCGCAAGCTGCTTTTCTTTCTTTTCAATCTTCTTAAGCCTTGCCTTAGCACGCTCTTCTTCCCTTAACCTGCGGTATTCATCATCAGACATGTCATTCTGTCTGCCTGCTGAATGTTCTTTGTATGCTGAATAATCCTCTCTTGCTTCCTGCATAATGCGCTGGCTGCCGTTTCCAACCTTCTTAAGCCCGGATATAAAAGACCTCTCCGTAATTATAACCAGACATATTATTGCAAGTATCATAAGTATTACGAATGTTCCAATTGAACCTATAGGGCTAAGTACCTTGCATAGCAATCCGCCAAAAAATCCACCCCCGGCTTTATAATCAGCACAATATGTAAATATACTTCCTAATCCATTATCTGCAATATCCGGTTTATTATATAAACACTGAATCATTGCACATAATACAACAAACAATCCATATCCTGCTGCCGTCTTAATTCTCGCGACACGAAGCAGTTCTCTGTTTACCATAAGAAAGATTATGCTTACTGCAAGAATTACAGGAAATATGTATTCCATAACTCCAAATAAGCCAAACATAAGCCATTTAATTCCTCTTCCCAATGTTCCTGCAATATTAAAATTACTTAATACCATTATTATTGCACAGGCAATTGAAAAAAGAATAATACAATCATTCTTCAACTGGTCAGCCTGTGTCTGGACATTTTTCTTAGTCTGTTTCTTTCTCCCCTGAGCAGTCGTCTTTTTCCCTTGAGTATTAGTTTTTCTGCTTTGACTGGTATTCTTTCTACCATTATTGCTGGCTGTTTTTGCCATAAACCTTCACTCCTTCATATATTCATCACGCATCATGATATTATACCATTTATCTAATCTCAAGGCAAATAAATGTGCATTCTTCAAAACACAGAAAAAGCGGAATACACACATAACTGTGCATATCCCGCCTGTCATACATATGTATTTAATTACTCATCAAATATACTTACAATCTCGCCTTCCATAATCTTGTTCATATTCTTTACTGCACAGAAATTACCACACATAGAACATGTATCTTCCTTCTCAGGCTTAGATGAAGCTCTGTAAGCTCTTGCCTTCTCAGGGTCAATCGCAACGTCAAACATTGCTTCCCAGTCAAGAACCTTTCTTGCCTTGTCCATCTTATAATCCCAGTCCATTGCACCCGGTACGCCCTTTGCAATATCAGCCGCATGTGCTGCAATCTTAGAAGCAATAATTCCTTCCTTAACATCATTAAGATCTGGTAATCTTAAATGTTCTGCAGGTGTTACATAGCACAGGAATGAAGCTCCGTAAGTAGCTGCGATAGCTCCACCAATTGCTGCTGTAATGTGATCATATCCTGGAGCTATATCAGTAACAAGAGGTCCTAATACATAGAAAGGTGCTCCCTTGCATATTGTCTGCTGAATCTCCATATTAGCCTTAATCTGGTTAAGAGGCATATGTCCTGGTCCTTCAACCATAACCTGGACATCCTTCTCCCATGCTCTTCTTGTAAGCTCGCCAAGTGTAACAAGTTCTTCAATCTGTGAGATATCTGATGCATCCATAATACATCCCGGTCTGCACGCATCTCCAAGACTCATTGTAACATCATATTCTCGGCATATCTCAAGCACTCTGTCATAATATTCAAAGAATGGATTCTCATTTCCTGTCATCTCCATCCATGCATATATGATAGAACCGCCTCTTGATACAATATTCATAAGTCTCTTATCTGCTCTGAACTTCTTAGCTGTAGCCTTGTTGATACCACAGTGTATAGTCATGAAATCAACGCCGTCTTTAGCATGCATTTCTACAACATCAAGCCACTCCTGTGCAGTGATATCCTTAAGTGCCTTATGATAATATACAACTGCATCATATATAGGAACTGTTCCAATTGTTGCCGGACATTCTGATGTCAGCTTTCTTCTGAACTTCTGTGTATCTCCGAAAGAAGAAAGATCCATGATAGCTTCCGCACCCATCTTTACAGCGTTATTAACCTTGTCAAGCTCCATATCAAGATCCACGCAGTCTCTTGAAGTTCCAAGATTAACATTAATCTTAGTTCTTAACTTATTTCCGATACCATTAGGGTCAAGACATTTATGATTCTTATTGGCAGGAATGATAACCTGTCCCTTAGCTATAAGCTGTCTTAAACTCTCGACATCTATATTTTCTTTCTTTGCAACAATTTCCATTTCTTTAGTAACAATGCCTTTTCTTGCAGCATCCATCTGTGTTGCGTATTCCATATGTATTCCTCCATTCTGGGTAATTAACAGGAAAAATCATAAGCCTTGTGGAAATTCGATATTGAAACAATCAAATGAAGAGCTAAAAAGCCCTTTTAAGAATCCCTACGGTGGCATTATCCACATCAGGTTATGGGTCGGAACTTAATCCCTCTCAGCAGCCACTGCTTACACAGCCCTTATGCTCCCCTGCAAATATAATATGTGATAAGTATAACAAATGTGTTGTATTTGTCAATCATTCTTATTCTCATCTTGACTCTGTTCGCAGCTCATACGCACAGACAGCCGCACATAAGTGCGGCTGTCCATTGCTGTTTATTAATCTTCATCATCAGAAGCTGCTTCTGCAAAGCCCTGACGCTTTCTTGCCATCTCATCGCTTGCAAGATACTCATCGTATGTTGTTATCTTATCAATAAGCTGTCCGCTTGGAACAATTTCCATAATACGGTTAGCAGTTGTCTGGATGAACTGGTGATCGTGTGATGTAAATAATGTAACACCAGGGAACTTAATAAGTCCGTTGTTAAGAGCTGTGATTGACTCCATATCAAGGTGGTTAGTAGGATCATCAAATACTAATACATTAGCTCCACATATCATCATCTTAGAGATAAGACATCTTACCTTCTCTCCTCCTGATAACACCTTAACCTTCTTAACACCGTCATCTCCGGCAAAAAGCATTCTTCCGAGGAATCCTCTTACATAAGTAGGATCCGGATCTGGTGAATACTGTGTGAGCCATTCAACGATAGTATCTTCTCTGTTAAACTCTGCAGCACTGTCCTTAGGGAAATAAGCCTGTGAAGTTGTAACACCCCATTTGTAGCTTCCCTCATCAGGTTCCATGTTGCCTGTAATAATATTGAAAAGAGTAGTTGTTGCAAGCTCATTAGAACCAACAAATGCTATCTTATCATCATGGTTTACGATAAATGATACATTATCAAGTACCTTAACACCATCAATAGTCTTAGAAATTCCTTCTACTGTAAGTACTTCATTACCAATCTCTCTTGCTGGTCTGAAATCAATATATGGATACTTTCTGCTTGATGGCTTAATCTCGTCTAATTCAATCTTCTCAAGAGCTCTCTTTCTTGAAGTAGCCTGCTTAGACTTAGAAGCATTGGCAGAGAATCTCTGGATAAAGTCCTGTAATTCCTTAATCTTTTCTTCCTTCTTCTTATTAGCTTCCTTCATCTGCTTGATAATGAGCTGACTTGACTCATACCAGAAATCATAATTACCTGCATAGAGCTGAATCTTCGCATAATCAATATCTGCAATCTGTGTACATACTTTATTAAGGAAGTATCTGTCATGCGATACAACAATAACAGTATTCTCAAAATTAATAAGGAATTCTTCTAACCATGCAATCGCATCAAGATCAAGGTGGTTAGTAGGCTCATCTAA
>ERZ827104.2567-NODE-2567-length-13862-cov-76.111755_pt1 | contig 13862 bp, 8 predicted proteins | sample MGYA00519781_ERZ827104 | MGnify/ENA primary metagenome ERZ827104 (study PRJEB31778, sample SAMEA3449257) | human gut metagenome | biome: human gut; feature: human-associated habitat; material: faeces | place: United Kingdom | collected 2010/2012 ... | reverse complement strand
ACGCCTGAAGGCCCGAACATCGGTCTGATCGGCTCTCTGGCGACCTATGCCCGCATCAACGAGTACGGCTTTATTGAAGCGCCGTACCGCCGCGTGGACAAGGAGCATCGCCGTGTCACCAACGAGCACGTCTACATGACGGCTGACGAAGAAGACCTGTACCGCATTGCGACGGCCACCGAGCCGCTGGATGAGAACAACTGCTTCGTCAACGACATGATTACCGTCCGCGAAGTGACCGAATATGTGCAGGTTCCGGGCGATCAGGTTGACTTCATCGACGTGTCGCCGCGTCAGGTCGTTTCCATCGCGACGGGCATGATTCCCTTCCTGGAAAACGACGACGCCACCCGCGCTCTGATGGGTTCGAACATGCAGCGTCAGGCTGTGCCGCTGCTCGTTCCGGAAGCGCCGTATGTCGGCACGGGTCTGGAATTCAAAGCCGGTCACGACTCCGGCGTGGAAATTCTGGCGCGTGAAGACGGCGTGGTCGAGAAGGTGGACGGCAACACCATCGTCATCCGTGACGATTTGGGTGAACGCCACGTCTACCACCTGACCAAGTTTGCCCGCACGAACCAGTCCAACTGCGCCAACCAGCGCCCGGTCGTTTCCGCGGGTCAGCGCATCTGCAAGGATGACCTGCTGGCGGATGGCCCGTCCACCGAAAAGGGCGAAATCGCGCTGGGCCGCAATGCCCTCATCGGCTTCATGAACTGGGAAGGCTACAACTACGAGGATGCCGTCCTGCTGTCCGAGAAGCTGGTTAAGGAAGACATTTACACCTCCATCCACATGGAGGAATTTGAATGCGAAGCCCGCGAAAGCAAGCTGGGGCCGGACGAAATCACCCGCGACATCCCGAACGTCGGCGAGGACGCGGTGAAGGATCTCGATGAGCGCGGCATCATCCGCATCGGTGCGGAAGTTCGTGCGGGCGACATTCTGGTCGGCAAGGTCACGCCCAAGGGTGAAACCGAGCTGACGAGCGAAGAGCGCCTGATGCGCGCCATCTTCGGCGAAAAAGCGCGCGAGGTGCGTGACACCTCCCTGCGCGTGCCGCACGGCGAATGGGGCGTTGTGGTCGATGTGAAGATTTTCGACCGTGCGCATTCCGATGAGCTGTCCCCGTCCGTACAGCAGATGGTTCGCGTCTACATCGCCCAGAAGCGTAAGATTTCCGTCGGTGACAAGATGTCCGGCCGTCACGGCAACAAGGGTGTCGTTTCCCGCGTCCTGCGCGAAGAGGACATGCCCTTCCTGCCCGATGGCACGCCGCTGCAAATTGTGCTGAACCCGCTGGGTGTTCCGTCTCGTATGAACATCGGTCAGGTTCTGGAAGTGCACTTGGGTCTGGCTTGCCGCGCGCTGGGCTGGCACATTGCCACGCCGGTTTTCGACGGTGCAACCTACCCGGAAATCCGCGAATGCCTCGAAATGGCTGCCGACACGATGGCCAAGCCGGTGGACGAGAGCAACCCGCGGATGATGCAGAGCTACTTCCACAATGGTCGTCCGCTCCGCCTGAATCTGGATGAAGAAGGTCGCCGCCTGTTCCTGGACGGCAAGATTCGCCTGCGCGACGGCCGTACCGGCAACTGGTTCGAGAACCCCGTTACTGTCGGCGTCATGTACTTCCTGAAGCTGCACCACTTGGTTGACGACAAGATGCACGCCCGCTCCGTCGGTCCGTACTCCTTGGTCACGCAGCAGCCGCTGGGCGGCAAGGCGCAGTTCGGCGGTCAGCGCTTCGGCGAAATGGAAGTCTGGGCGCTGGAAGCCTACGGCGCGGCGAACACCCTGCAGGAAATCCTGACCGTGAAGTCCGACGATACCGTGGGCCGCGTCAAGACCTACGAAGCCATCATCAAGGGCGAGAACATCCCCGCCCCGGGCGTTCCGGAATCCTTCAAGGTGCTGATTAAGGAACTGCAGGCGCTGTGCCTGGATATCAAGGTGCTTGACCGCGACCGCAACGTGATTGAGATTCCCGAACTTGACCCGGAGGACATGGCGCCGCCGAGCAAGAACAATGCGTCCGAACAGGACAAACAGGAATCGCTCACGACGCTGCTGCCGGAGGACGAGGACGCCGATGCCATCAGCAACGACTTCCCGGACAACGACTTCCCGCTGAACGATTTGGATTCCGACAGCGAGGACGACGATTTGTCGATTCCGCTCTCCTTCGATGACGACGAGGAAAACGACGATCTGGACACCATGCGTCTGGACGATTTGGGCTTTGACGACATGAATCTGGATGACGACGATCAGTAATTGACACATGAGCCTATCAGCCGGACAGGAATCCCCTTCCGGCTGATGACTTTCCCGTACAGGACATACACCGGTGTTACAATGAAGGGAGTGTGAACCCTTTTGTTTGAGCTGACCAATCTTGACGCCATCCAGATCGGCATGGCCTCTCCTGAGCAGATTCGGCAGTGGTCTCATGGTGAAGTCACCAAGCCCGAAACCATCAACTATCGTACCCTGAAGCCCGAAAAAGACGGCCTGTACTGCGAGCGCATCTTCGGCCCGACGAAGGACTGGGAGTGCGCCTGTGGCAAGCATAAGCGCATCCGTCCGAAGGACAAGAACCTCGTGTGCGACAAGTGCGGCGTGTCCGTCACGCGCGCCAAGGTTCGCCGCGAGCGCATGGGTCATATCGAACTTGCTGCGCCCGTGAGCCATATCTGGTACTACAAGGGAATCCCCAGCCGTATGGGTATGCTGCTGGAGCTGTCCCCCCGTGTGCTGGACAAGGTGCTGTATTTCGCGAATTTTATCGTCCTTGATCCCGGCAACACCGCCGTGACCAACGTCGCCCTGCATGACCTGATTAACGACGACCAGTACCGCGCCATCATGGAGAAGCCCGACCGCGGCAGCTTCAAGGCGATGATGGGCGCCGAAGCCGTGCAGACGATGCTGCGCGAGCTGGATTTGGACAAGCTGAGCGCCGAACTGAAGGCGGAAATCGAAACCCTGACGAGCAAGGAGCGCAACCGCGACACCGAAGGGCAGAAGCGTGCGCACGCCGTGAAGCGTCTGGAAGTTGTCGAATCATTCCGCGCCAGCGGCAACAAGCCCGAATGGATGGTGCTGACCGTCCTGCCAGTTATCCCGCCGGATCTGCGCCCGATGGTGCAGCTGGACGGCGGCCGCTTCGCCGCGTCTGACCTGAATGACCTCTACCGCCGCGTTATCAACCGCAACAACCGCCTGAAGCGCCTGCTGGAACTGGGCGCGCCGGAAATCATCGTCCGCAACGAGAAGCGTATGCTGCAGGAATCCGTGGACGCGCTGATTGACAACGGTCGCCGCGGTCGTGCAGTCACTGGCCCCGGCGGACGCGCGCTGCGCAGCCTGTCTCACACGCTGAGCGGCAAGCAGGGCCGTTTCCGTCAGAACCTGCTGGGCAAGCGTGTTGACTATTCCGGTCGTTCCGTTATCGTCGTTGGCCCGGAAATGAAGCTGCATCAGTGCGGTCTGCCCAAGGAAATGGCGCTGGAGCTGTTCAAGCCCTTCGTCATGCAGCAGCTGCAGCTGCGCAACAAGGGCATGAACGTCAAGAGCGCCAAGCGTGCCGTGGAAAAGATGAAGCCGGAGGTGTGGGACATCCTCGAAGATGTCATCAAGGATCACCCCGTGCTGCTCAACCGCGCGCCGACGCTGCACCGTCTGGGCATTCAGGCGTTCGAGCCGATTCTGGTTGACGGCAAGGCGATTAAGCTGCACCCGCTGGCTTGTACCGCTTTCAACGCCGACTTCGACGGCGACCAGATGGCTGTTCACGTCCCGCTGTCTCTGGAAGCACAGGCGGAAGCCCGTTTCCTGATGCTGGCGCACAACAACATCCTGAAGCCGCAGGACGGCAAGCCGGTTATTTCTCCTTCTCAGGACATGGTTATCGGCTGCTACTACCTGACGATTGAAAACCCCAACGGCAAGGGCGCCGGCCGCGTCTTCCGCAATCCGGACGAAGCGCATATGGCGTATGCCTTGGAGCAGATTACCCTGCAAAGCCCGATTAAGGTGCGCATTGAGCGCGAATTCAACGGCGAAAAGGGCAGCAAAATCATCGATACCACGCTTGGCCGCCTGATTTTCAACGATGCGCTGCCGCAGAACCTTGGCTTCAAGAAGCGTGAATGCCTTGATGACATGTTCGCGCTGGAGGTCGATCAGCTGGTCGGCAAGAAGCAGCTGTCCAACATCGTCGATATGTGCTTCCGCTCTCAGGGCGAGCACAAGTGCGCACTGGTGCTGGACGCGATTAAGGCGCTGGGCTACAAGTACGCCACCGTCGGTTCGCTGACCGTTTCCGTTGCGGACATTAAGATTCCGCCGATGAAGCAGCAGCTGCTCGACGAAACGGACAAGAAGGTCGCCCATGTGAACGAGATGTTCGCGGAAGGTCTGCTGAGCGAGGACGAGCGTTACAGCCGCGTCATCAATCTGTGGAACACCTGCACGAACACCCTGCGTGACCAGATTCTGCCGAACCTCGATCCTTTCAACCCGATTCGCATGTTCACCGACTCCGGTGCCCGCGGTTCTGCCGCGCAGGTGTCGCAGCTGGCTGGTATGCGCGGCCTGATGGCGTCTCCGACCGGCAAGACCGTGGAATTGCCCATTCGTGCAAACTTCCGCGAGGGTCTGAACGTGCAGGAGTTCTTCCTGTCTTCTCACGGTTCCCGTAAGGCTCTGTCCGACACGGCTATGAAAACCGCTGACTCTGGCTATCTGACCCGCCGTCTGGTCGATATTTCGCAGGAAGTTATCGTCCGCGAGGAAGACTGCTTCCTGCAGCGCGGTCTGCCGATTCGCGGCGTGCATGTTACCGAGCTGCTCAGCGGCAAGCAGTCCATCGAATCGCTGGAGGAGCGTCTGCGCGGCCGTACGGCTGCTGCCGACATTACCGACCCGGCGACCGGCGAAGTGCTTGTCCACCAGAATGAGCTGATTGACCACGCCAAGGCGAAGACAATTTGCGACGCGGGCATCAAGAGCGTGTTTGTGCGCTCCGTGCTGACCTGCTGCACGCGCAACGGCGTCTGCGCCCGCTGCTATGGCCAGAACATGGCGCACGGCGGCAAGGTCGATGTCGGCGAGGCGGTCGGCGTTATCGCGGCGCAGGCCATCGGCGAACCCGGCACGCAGCTGACCATGCGTACCTTCCATACGGGCGGTATCGCATCGGGCGAGGATATTACGCAGGGTCTTCCCCGCGTCGAAGAGCTGTTCGAGGCGCGCAAGCCCAAGCGTGAAGCGGTTCTGTCCGACATCAGCGGCACGGTGTCCATCCACCAGACCAACCGCAACAAGAACGAGCTGGTCATCACCGCCGACGCGGGCAACTACGCGCGTCACACCCACAAGGCTGCTTCCGGCACGGTTGCCGTGCAGGTCGGTCAGGTGGTGCGTCAGGGCGATGTGCTGATTTCCGGCGCGACGAAGGCGAAGGTCGCCAAGGACGGCACCAAGTCCACCAAGACCACGGACATCAAGTCCACGCTGGCAGGCACGGTCACGATGATTAACACCAAGGGCGTGGGCGTCGTCGAGGTCGAAGTCACCTCCAGCGTTGCGGAGTTCGAGCAGAAGACCTACCCCGTCACCTATGGCAGCCGCCTGCGCGTGCAGGAGGGCGACCATGTGGAAGCGGGCGACATCCTCATCGAAGGCTCCATCAACCCGCATGACCTGCTGCGCATTCTGGGTCAGAGCGCGGTGCAGGACTACCTGCTGAAGGAAGTTCTGTCCGTGTACCGTCTGCAAGGCGTGGCCGTGGCGGACAAGCACATCGAAATCATCGTCCGTCAGATGCTGCGCAAGGTGCGCGTCGAGGACAACGGCGACACCGAGCTGCTGCCCGGCTCGCTGGTTGACCGCAGCCACTTGGAGGAAGCCAACATGAAGGTGCTGGAATCCACCAAGCTGCGCGTGGAAGACGGCGGCGACACGGGGCTGGCGATTGGCAGCCTTGTCGAGGCGGACGAGCTGGAGGAAATCAACCAGCGCATCCGCGTTTCCGGCGGCTCTCCCGCGATTGCCCGCGACCTCAAGCCCGCGAGCGTCAAGCGTGTGCTGCTGGGTATCACCCGCGCTTCTCTGGCGACCGATTCCTTCCTGTCCGCCGCGTCCTTCCAGGAGACGAACCGCGTGCTGACCGAAGCCGCCATCAAGGGCAAGATCGACCCGCTGATTGGCCTCAAGGAGAACGTCATTCTGGGCAAGATGATTCCCGCCGGTACGGGGATGCACCGCTACAAGGATATCGACATTCGCGAAAACTACGGTTTCTGATGATTCATCAGCCGGGGTACGGGGTTCGCCCCTGCCCCGGCGTTTTTGTATCCATCGCCCCCGCAGAGGCGATTCCCCTGCCCCGATAAAAACCAAGTATGGAAGTGTGCACTGCGAAGCAGTCCAGAGGGCGACCGCAAAGCCCTCTGGTCGCGCCCGCAGGCGCGAAATCCCCTGCATTCAGAAAAGAGCCGCTTGGAGGGCGCGTCTGCGGACGCGCAAAATTGCTGGCAGGGACGCTTCGCTGCCTGCGCCTTGTTGACTGTTCCCTTTGAGCAGGTCGGACGAGGAACAGTTGGGGCGTTGCCCCAAACCCCACAAGGGACGCTGTCCCTTGACCCTGCAAGGGGCAGACGAAAAGGGACGAAGTCCCCCCCTTGACCCCTTTCGCGCGATTGAGTTGACTTCTCTTCCATAATTCTTCCGCGTGTTGCTTTCTTCTCCCTTTCCAGAAAGGAGTGTTCCCCCATGCGCAACATCGTCCTCATTGGTATGCCCGGCTGCGGTAAATCCACCGTCGGGGTCGTTCTCGCCAAGTCCCTCGGCATGGATTTTGTCGATTCCGACCTCGTCATCCAGTCCACCATGGGCGCAACCCTCGCCCAGCTCATCGAGCAGCACGGCGACGATGGCTTCCGCGACATCGAGAACCGCGTCAACGCCAGCATCGACGTGCAGAACAGCATCATCGCCACCGGCGGCAGCGTCGTCTACGGTGCGGAAGCCATGGCGCACCTGAAAGCCATCGGTACCGTCGTCTACCTCCGCCTGACGTGCGAGAACATCACCGAGCGGCTGGGCGACCTCCATGCCCGCGGCGTGACGATTAAGCCCGGCTGGACGCTCCGGGATTTGTACAACGAGCGCTGCCCGCTGTATGAGCAGTACGCCGACATTGTGCAGGACTGCGACGGACTGCGCCTGCGGGATGTTGTGGCGGAATTGCAGAAAAAGTTGAAGGGCTGACAAGACCGGCTGTCCCCCGACTTTTCCGGGGCTGACAGCCGATTTTTTGCGTGCAGAATCGCATGTTCCTTGCATTTTCAGGGAATGTATGGTATACTGTATGATGGTATGTTGCATGATGCGTATCCTGTGCCGTCCGGCAGAATACGCGGCGACTGCCTGATATGCGGACGGAACTTGTTCCGAAAATGAGGAGGTTTTTTTGTGTCCGGTGACCCATGGGCTGGCCCTTTGCTGCTTCAGCTGGTCCTGATTTTTCTGAGCGCCTGCTATGCCGCCGCTGAGGTGGCGCTGCTCTCGCTCAACTCGACAAAACTGCACCACGACGCGGAGGAAGGCGACCCCACAGCCGCCAAGCTGCTCCGCATCACGGATGCTCCTGCGCGCACTCTCTCCACCATTCAGGTCTGCATAACGCTGTTTGGTTTTCTGGGATCAGCGCTGGCGGCGACGCAGTTTGCACCGCGACTGGCTGGAGCGATTCTTTCTGCCGGGGCTGGCATCGACGCGGGCGTGCTGAACGTCCTCTGCGTCATCCTGATTACGTTCCTTCTTTCCTACCTGACGCTCTGTCTGGGAACACTCGTGCCCAAGCGCCTCGCGATGAAGAATCCCGAAGCGATTGCGCGCCGTTCGCTGCTCCTGCTGGAGGTCAGTACAGTGATTTTCCGCCCGTTCGTGATGCTGCTGAACGCCGCCACGCACGGCATCCTCCGCCTTTGCGGCATTGACCCCAACGCCACCGAGGACGAAGTGACCGAGGACGACATCCGCATGATGGTGGACATCGGCGGCGAAAACGGCGCGATTGAGGAAGCGGAAAAGGAAATGATCGAAAACATCTTCGAGTTCAACAATTCCACTGCCGAAGAGGTCATGACCCACCGCACCGACGTTACCAGCATCTGGGTGGATGATACAGAGGACGAAATTCTCCGCACCATCTGCGATTCCGGTCTGAGCCGTTTCCCCGTCTACAACGAAAACATGGACGACATCATCGGTATCCTCAACACGCGCGACTTCCTGCTCAATGCCCAGTCCGACAACCCGAAATCCCTGCGCGCGCTGCTGCGCGAGGCATACTTCGTGCCGGAAACAGTGCAGGCTGACCAGCTCTTCCGCAACATGCAGGTGAAAAAAATCCACATGGCGATCGTCGTGGATGAGTACGGCGGCATGAGCGGCATCGTCACGATGGAGGACTTGCTGGAAGAAATCGTCGGCAATATCTACGACGAGTTTGACAAGCAGACCGAAGCGGAAATCGTCCGTGCGGGCGACAACACTTGGCGCATCAGCGGCAGCACGCCGCTCAAAGACGTCAACGACGCGCTCGACCTCTCGCTCCCTGAGGACGAGGATTACGATACGCTGGGCGGCTTGATTTTCAGCCAGTTCACCACCATTCCGCAGGACGGCAGCACCCCCGATTTGGACTGCTTCGGTCTGCACATTCATGTGGAGAAGCTGGAGGATCACCGCGTGGAGACCGCGCTCGTCACGAAGCTGGCGACCGAGGACGACCACGCCGACGACCACCCGGAAACGCTGCTTGACCGCCTGCGCAGCCGCGACGATAACGACGCGCAGACCGACAATGGGAAAGGAAACGAAGACAGGTAATTCATCATGGATACTGATTTGCAGGCCACAGACCCTTCTTTACAATTCATGACCAGCGGTGTGCTGGATACCACGTTTTATGCCACCTACAAGAAATGGCTGCTCTATCGCACCCAAGACCTCAACCTCTACGTTGCGATGCTCGTCATGGCAATCGCCGTCGCGCTGATTTCCATCTTCTCCCGCAGCTGGTACGTCATTCCCGCGGGCGTTGTGTTCATCGCCGTGCTATACATGATGATGATGCGCAACCGCACGCGGATGCTGAACGCCCTCAGCCGCGCGCTGGAAGAGCAGTACCCCGAAGGCATGGCGGAAATGTCCATCGCCTTTGGCAGCGACGGTCTTCATCAGCTGAACCAGACCACGGGCGACTTGACCGTTCTCCCCTACGACAACCTGACCGACGTGATTGAAGGCGAGGACTCAATGGCGCTGCTGACCCGCGCGAACGCCCTGATTCCGGTATTCACGAGTCAGCTGACCGAAAGCGAAAAGGAGCATCTGCTGGCTCTGCTGGCGGAAAAAGCCCCCAAGTGCAAGCATCATCGCGCCTAAAAAGCAAAATCACCGACCAGAACCGCGTGTACTGGTCGGTGATTTTTGTTGTGCGATTTTTTGATTTTTCTAATGGAAATGGACTGTTTTGCTGCAGTGGGAATCGCCTCCGCAACAAGAAAAATCAAGCAGCAGAGAATCCCCCGAAGCCGCAATGCAAACAAGCAACAGAAGTCAGCAGGAATCCGCTTATTCCTGCTCCCCCCGCGAACACGCCGCATAGTGCCCTTTGCGCACCTCGCGCAATCCGCAGCTCGCCGTTTTGCACGCCTCCGTCGCCCACGGACAACGCGTGTGGAATATGCACCCGCTCGGCGGGTCAATCGGCGAGGGCAAATCACCTTCCAGCAGAATGCGCTGGCGATTGTCACGCGGGTCAATCGACGGCACAGCAGACATCAGCGTCCGCGTGTACGGGTGCTGCGGATGGTCGAACACCTCGTCCGTGTCGCCCTCTTCCACCAAGTGACCCAGATACATCACGCCCACGCGGTCGGAAATGTACCGAATGACGCTCATGTCGTGCGCCACAAACAGGTACGTCAGCCCGCGCTTGCGCTGCAACTCCTTCAGCAGGTTGATAATCTGCGATTGAATCGACACATCCAGCGCCGACACCGGCTCGTCGCACACGACAATCTTCGGGTCAAGGATCAGCGCGCGCGCCAAGCCGATGCGCTGCCGCTGACCGCCAGAGAACTCGTGCGGATAGCGATAGAAATGCTCCGGCCGCAAGCCGACCTGCGCCATGATGTCCAGCGCCCGCGCCATCCGCTCGTTCTTGTCGCCGATATGGTGAATCGCCAGCACTTCCATCAGCATGTCACCAACACGCTGCCGCGGGTTCAGCGACGTGTACGGGTCTTGGAACACAATCTGCACATCCCGGCGGAACGGCAGCATTTCCTTCTTGCTCAGGTGGGTGATGTCCTGATCGAATAGCGTGATTTTCCCGCTCGTCGGCTCCAGCAGGCGGATGAGCGTGCGCCCCAGCGTGCTTTTGCCGCAGCCGCTTTCACCCACCAGGCCGTACGTTTCGCCCTGCCGCAGCGCAAGGCTCACGCCGTCTACCGCCTTGACTTCCTTGACCGTCTGCCCCAGCGCCCCTTTGACCGGGAAGTAGGTGCGAACGTCCTCCGCTTTCAGGATGATTTTCTCCTCGCTCACTGCGCGGTCGCCTCCTTCTGCGCCAATTCCGCCGCCCGGAAGCAGCGGACGCTCTGCTTGTCGCTGACGGGCGTCAATTGCGGCGTTTCCTGACGACAGCGCTCCGTCGCGTACGCACAGCGCGGCGCGAACCGGCAGCCCGTCGGAATCTGGCTGAGCAGCGGCACCGTGCCGGGAATCATGTACAGCGGTTTCGTGCGGTCGCCTTCCATGCGGGGGATGGAACGCATCAGCCCCTCGGTGTAGGGGTGGCACGGATGGTCAAACAGCGTCAGCACATCCGCTTCCTCGACAATTTGCCCCAGATACATCACGATGACGCGGCTGCACGTCTGCGCAACGACAGCGAGGTCGTGCGTAATCAGCATCACGCCCATGTTCAGCTGCTCATTCAGGCGGACAATCAGCTCCATGATTTGCGCCTGAATCGTCACGTCCAGCGCGGTCGTAGGTTCATCGGCAATCAGCAGGTGCGGACGGCACGCCAGCGCAATGGCAATCATCACGCGCTGCCGCATACCGCCGGACAGCTCGTGCGGGTACTGGTCGAGGCGCTTTTCCGGCGCGGGAATCCCCACCAGACGCAGCATCTCCAGCGCCTTCTCACGCGCCGCCTTCTTCGACAGATGCTGATGAATGCGCAGCGGCTCGCTGATTTGGTCGCAAATCGTCAGCACAGGGTTCAGGGAACTCAATGCGTCCTGAAAAATCATCGACACACGCGAACCGCGGATGTCCTGCATCTTGTGGAACGGAATGTCCAGCAGCGACTGCCCTTCCAGCTTGACCGTGCCGCTGTAACGCACCAGCCGCCGTTCATCATACAGGCGCATGATGGACTGGCTCGTGACGCTCTTGCCGCAACCGCTTTCGCCCACGATGCCCAGGATTTCGCCCTGATACACGTCAAAAGAAACGCCATCAATCGCCTGCTGCCAGCCGCGCTCGGTGTGGAAGCTGGTCGCCAGCTGACGGACTTCCAGAATCTTTTCGCTCATTCCTGTGTCCTCCTTAGCGACCGCTCAACGGGTCAATCAGGTCGCGCAGACCGTCACCGAACAAGTTGAAGCCCAGCACGGACAGCGCCGTGAAAATCGCCGGAAATACAATCATCCACCAGCCCATGTAGACATAGCCGCGCGCCTCGTTAAGCATCCCGCCCCAGCTCGGATAGGGTGACGGAATACCCGCGCCAAGGAAGCTCAGGGACGCTTCGGAGATAATCGCCGTAGCGAAGGTGAACGTCATCTGCACGATGATGGGCGAAAGGATGTTGGGCAGGATGTGCCGCCAGAGAATGCGCGTGCGGCTTGCGCCCACCGCCGTCATCGCCTCGGCATACGTCTGTTCGCGCGCCAGCAGCGCCTGTGAACGGGCAATGCGCGCCACACCGGGAATACTAACGATGGTCAAGGAAATGATGACATTCTTCATGTTCGCGCCCAAGACCGCCATCAGCGTAATCGCCAGCAGAATGTTCGGAATCGCCTTCAAGCCGTCGCACAGGCGCATCAGCACATTGTCCAGCACCTTGTTGACGGAGGCGTACAGCCCCAGCGCCGTGCCAATCAGCGCGGACAGAAGCCCGACGGTAAAGCCGACCGTCATGGAAATCTGCGCGCCGTAAAGGACACGGGCGAAGATATCGCGCCCCAGATTGTCCGTGCCGAAGAGGTGCGCGGCAGACGGCGCCTGAAAGCGCTCCTGCATCGTCGCGGTGTACGGGTCAACGCCCAGCAAGCCCGTAATCAGCGGGGCGAAGACAGCACAAATCAGCATCAGCAGCACCAGCACCATGCCGACGACGGAGAGTTTGTTGCGGAAAAATTTGCGGATGGAAACAGCGCGCTGCTCACGGACGAGGCGGCGGCGAAGCTGGCGCAGGGATTCGCGATTCTGCGCGGAGATGGATTCGGTTTTCATCATGCAGTTCGCTCCTTTCGTCAGTCCAGCCGGATGCGCGGGGCAGCCAAGCCGTAAATCAGGTCGATAATCAGGTTGATGAACACGTTGAGCATGGCAATCAGCAGCGTAATTGCCTGAATCACCTGATAGTCGCGCTTCTCGATGGAATCCACCATCAGCGAGCCCATGCCGGGAATGTTGAACAGGCGCTCGACAACCGCCGCGCCCGCCAGCGCACTGATGAAGCCCTGCCCGACGACGGTGATGACGGTCAGCAGCGCGTTGCGGAAGGTGTGCTTCGTAACAATCTTCCATTCGCGGACGCCCTTGGAGCGCGCCATCTTGATGTAATCGCTGCCCAAGACCTCCAGCATGGATGCCTTCGTCATGCGCATCATGTACCCCGCGTGGATGAAGCCCAGTGACACCGCCGGCAGCGTCATATAGCGCAGGAAGGGCAAAAATCCGTCCGTGAACGGGTTCTTATAGCCCGCCGCGGGCAGCACGCGAAGATTCACCGCAAAGAGCAGCACCATGCCCAGACCCATCAGGAAGCTCGGCAGCGAAATGCCCAGCATCGACAGCACCGACACGAAATAGTCGGCAATCGTGCCGCGCTTCTTCGCCGCCAGCATCCCGCACGGAATCGCAATCAGAATGGTGATGAGCTGCGAATAGATGGCAAGCAGGATGGTCGGCTGGAAGTGGCTGGCAATCATTTCGCTGACAGGCTTATTGACGACGGCGGTTGACGTGCCGAAGTCGAGCCGCAGACAATTGCCCACCCAGCGGAAATACTGCACAACGAGCGGGTCATCCAGACCCAGCTGCGTATGGAGCGCCGCAATTTCCGCCGCCGTTGCGTCCTCGCCCAGCATAGCGGCCGCCGGGTCGCCGGGGGTGAGATGCACCAGCAGGAAAATGACCACCGACACAATGAAGATGGTCGGGATGAGCGACAGCAGTCGCTTGAGCACATACTTTTTCATGCTGTTCCTCCTCAGCAGGGATGGGGGGTTCGCCTCTGCGGAGGCGACCAAAGGGCAATGAAAACAGACGAAGTCTGCGATCGCTATTTGGAAACCTTCGGGCGCCGCTACTTTTGGGGTTATTTGCGATTGATTTTGTCCGTTTCTTGGATAAACACGCGAAAGTTCTATGAGCGTGTCGCCAACTCAATCGCGCGAAAGGGAGTCCAGAGGGTCAACGACCCTTTTGCGGGGTCAAGGGGCAGCGCCCCTTGGGTTTCCCCAATAAACACGCGGAAGCAGTATGCAGTCGTCACCAACTCAATCGCGCGAAAGGGTCAAGGGAGGAACTCCCTT
>ERZ827104.2563-NODE-2563-length-13886-cov-4.921481_pt1 | contig 13886 bp, 15 predicted proteins | sample MGYA00519781_ERZ827104 | MGnify/ENA primary metagenome ERZ827104 (study PRJEB31778, sample SAMEA3449257) | human gut metagenome | biome: human gut; feature: human-associated habitat; material: faeces | place: United Kingdom | collected 2010/2012 ... | reverse complement strand
AAACCAGTATTTGTTATTATTTTACCTTATAAACAAAAATATGTCAAGATTAGTTGTCATACCTATGCATATACAAACCAATACATATGATTACTTTAATAGTATCTCTCATTTTATTTATATATATTAAAAAGGATATGTATTTTTACTTTTTTACAAATACATATCCTATTAATATATTTATTATTTTTCTTCTTTTTTATTATTTACAGTATTATCAACCATTACTGGTAAATCATATTTAGCTCTAATTTTATTTTCAATTTCTAAAGCAATTTCAGGGTTTTCTTTTAAATAGTTTTTAGCATTTTCTCTTCCTTGCCCTAATCTTATATCTCCATAAGAGAACCATGCACCACTTTTTTGAACAATATTTTCTTTAACTCCAACATCAACTATATTTCCATTTCTTGATATTCCTTCATTATACATTATGTCAAATTCAGCTTGTTTAAATGGAGGTGCAACCTTATTTTTCATTACTTTTACTCTTGTTCTATTTCCAACAATTTCATCACCTTGCTTAATTGAATCTATTCTTCTTACATCTAATCTTATACTAGAATAGAATTTAAGTGCTCTACCACCTGTTGTAGTTTCAGGATTTCCAAACATTACACCAACTTTTTCTCTTAATTGATTAATAAATATAACAACACATTTAGATTTATTAATTGTTCCTGTTAGTTTTCTTAATGCTTGTGACATTAATCTAGCTTGTAAACCTACATGAGAATCTCCCATTTCTCCTTCAATTTCTGCTCTTGGTACTAATGCAGCAACTGAATCAACTACAAGAACATCAATAGCTCCTGATCTAACTAATGCTTCAGCAATTTCTAGACCTTGCTCTCCTGTATCTGGTTGAGAAACTATAAGATTTTCAGTATCAACTCCTAAATTTCTAGCATAACTTGGATCTAATGCATGCTCTGCATCTACAAATGCCACAGCCCCTCCTAATTTTTGTGCTTCTGCCGCAACATGCAATGCAACTGTAGTCTTACCTGAACTTTCTGGTCCATATATTTCAATTATTCTTCCTCTTGGAACTCCACCAATTCCAAGTGCTATATCTAAATCAAGACATCCAGTAGAAATTGAATCAATATTTAAAGTGCTATGTTCACCCAACTTCATTATAGAGCCTTTACCAAATTGCTTTTCAATTTGACTCATTGCATTCTCTATTGCTTTTAATTTATTTTCATCGATATTTACCATTAAATAATCACCCTTTCATGAACATTTGTTCTTATGTATTAATTATAGAATATTATTATTTTCTAGTCAACATATATTTTTTTCAATTTTAAAAGAGTTCTTTCTATATTTCAAAATTATAGAAGGAACTCTTTGAATTATACCCATATTATTTTATTATTAAACCTTATTTCATAGAAATTGCTGCTTTATTTTTTATAAAATAATCTATACCCGAAATAATAGTTGCTATTACTGCTAATATTAATAATATATTAGGAACATAAGTAAAAAATACATTTAAAAAACGATTATTACTTACAAAGTCTATTGAAGCTTGTGATACTCCTATATTAACTTTTAACAATAATGTTATTATAGCAGCCATTTGTGTTACTGTTTTAAGTTTTCCCCACCAGCTTGCAGCTATAATTATTCCATCTGATGCAGCTAATGTTCTTAATCCTGAAACAGCAAATTCTCTTGCAATTATTACTACTACTATCCAACCTGATATTAAGTGCATTTCTGACAAAGAAACTAATGCTGCTGTAACTAATAATTTATCAGCTAATGGATCCATAAACTTTCCAAAATTAGTTATTTGATTTCTGCTTCTAGCTATGTATCCATCAAGTTGGTCAGTTATTGAGGCAACTATAAATACAATAGTTGCAATTATTGATCCATATGGAATTTCTTTTACCGCAATAAAAATCAAAAAAATTGGAACTAGTATTATCCTCATCATTGTCAATTTATTTGCTAAATTCATCAAAAATCTCTCCTATTAAATCGTACTCCATAACATCCGTAATCTTAACTTTTATTATATCACCAATATTTATCCCTTTATGTTTTTTAATATAGATAAGTCCATCAATTTCTGGAGCCATTTCGTAACTTCTTCCAATAAAATATTCACCATTATTACTATCTATAATAGTATCATAAATATTTCCTATTTTCAATTTAATTTGCTCCTTAACAACATCTCTTTGAATTGACATTAGTTTGTTTTTACGTTCTATTTTAATTTCCTCTTCTATTTGACCATCCATCTTTGCTGCAGGTGTATCTTCTTCTTGCGAATATGAAAATACTCCTACATTTTCAAGCTTATAGTCGATTAAGAAAGTTGCTAATTCATTAAAATCATGTTCACTTTCATTAGGGAATCCAACTATTAGTGAAGTTCTTAATGCAATATTAGGAACTTTATTTCTTAATGTTTCTATCTTACTAATTATATTTTCTTTATTAGTTCTTCTTCCCATTTGTTTTAAAACGCTACTACTTATATGTTGAATTGGTAAATCTAAATATTTCACTACTTTATCATTGTTAGCTATTTCTTCAATTAATTCATCAGTTATTTCTTCTGGATAGCAATATAATAATCTAATCCATTGAACACCTTCAATTAAAGAAATTTTTCTAACTAAATCATGTAACATTCTTTTTCCATAAATATCAACACCATAATCAGTTAAATCTTGAGCAATTAATATAATTTCCTTTACTCCATTATCAGCCAATAACTTAACTTCATCTAGTATATTTTTTTCAAGTCTACTTCTAAATTTACCTCTTATTTTTGGAATTATACAATAAGTACAGAAATTATTACATCCTTCAGCTATTCTTACATATGCAGTATGTTGTTTTGTTGTTAATAATCTAATACCTTCATTAACCCCTTCATCAGTATAACTTGCTGATGATATTCTTTTATGCTCTTTAATAAAATCTAATATCAATCTGTGTAGTTTCATATAATCATTAACACCCATTAATATGTCTATTTCAGGAATTAACTCTAATAATTCATCACCATATCTTTGTGTTAAACATCCAGTGGCAATTAACATTTTACAATTATATTTATTTTTGTATTCTGCCATTTCTAAAATTGTATCAATAGATTCTTGCTTTGCACTTTCTATAAATCCACATGTATTAACTATAATTATATCTGCTTCCTTAGCATCATTTGTAATTTCATAGTGCTTATTTATAGCTCCTAAAATTAACTCAGAATCTACTCTATTTTTATCGCACCCTAAACTAACCATTCCAACTTTATATTTACTCAACTTTGTTCCTCCTAAGTATAAATAATAATACTTATTTTAATTTAACTATGTTATATTTACAAGTATTTTATATTGCTATTTATTAGACCTGTCTTCTTTACTAACTAATACTTTTCTTCTTTACTAACTAATACTTGTCTTGGTTTACTTCCATCTTTTTCTGATATTATGCCATGTTCTTCTAATTCATCCATTATTCTAGAGGCTCTATTAAACCCAACTCTTAATTTTCTTTGAATAAATGAAGTTGATGCTTGTTGATAATCTATAACTAGTTTCATCGCTTCATCAAGTAATTCATCTGTATCATCATTGTTAACATTTGATTCATTATTTGATTCACTATTAATATGATTTATAATATCTTCTGAATAATCAACCTCTTCTTCTGAATCTTTTATAAAATCAACAACATTTTCTACTTCTTCTTCTGATATAAATGCACCTTGAACTCTTATTGGTTTATTTTCACCTATAGGATAATATAACATGTCTCCTCTTCCTAAAAGTTTTTCTGCACCAACTTGATCTAAAATAGTTCTTGAGTCAGTCCCTGAGGAAACTGCAAATGATACTCTTGATGGAATATTTGCTTTAATTACTCCTGTTATTACATCTACCGAAGGCCTTTGAGTTGCAATAATTAAATGCATTCCAGCTGCTCTAGCCATTTGAGCTAATCTACAAATATAATCTTCCACATCATTTGGACATGCCATCATTAAATCAGCAAGTTCATCTACAATAATAACTATATAAGGAAGCTTTTCTTGTATTTCTCCTTTTTCATAAAGCTTATTATATGATTCAATGTTTTTTACCTTCATTTGAGAAAATAAATTATATCTTTTATTCATTTCATTTACAGCCCAATTTAAAGCTCCTGCTGCTTTTTTAGGTTCTGTAACAACCGGTATTAATAAATGTGGTATTCCATTATATACACTTAATTCAACAACTTTTGGATCTACCATAAGAAGTTTAACATCATCTGGTGAGTATTTATATAATAAACTTATTATAAGTGAATTTATACATACAGATTTTCCTGAACCTGTAGCCCCTGCAATTAACATATGTGGCATTTTGCTTAAATCACCTACTATACATTTTCCTGTAATATCTTTCCCTAATGCAAATGCTAATTTTTTAGAAGTATTAGTAAACTCTTGTGAATCTAATACCTCTCTTAAAAATACTGGAGATTGCTTTTTATTTGGAACTTCTATTCCTATTGCAGCTTTTCCTGGAATTGGAGCTTCCATTCTAACACCATTTGCAGCTAAACCTAAAGCAATGTCATCTTGTAAATTAACTATTTTCGAAACTTTAACACCTGGACTTGGATGTAATTCAAATCTTGTAACCGAAGGACCTTTAGTAACTTGTACAACTTTTGCTTCAACTCCAAAGTTAGAAAGTGTTTCTTCAAGCTTGTTTGCATTATCTATTAAGTCCTTTTTATCTTCATTTTTCAATTTCAACTTAGAATTTATATTTAACAAATCCATTTTTGGGAATGAATATTCCTTTTTTACTACTTCATTTGATTCATTTAAGGAATCTTCAATTTCTTTAGTTACAACTTCTTTATCTTCATATGATAACTTTTTATTTATTTTTTCAGTATCAGGAACTTTAATGTTAAATGATTCTTCTTTTTGATTATCTTCATTAGAAAAATCTCCATCTATTTTAAAATCTTGAAGAGGATTAATATCCTTCAATTCTGAATTTTTCATAAAATCCAATATTTGTATCTTATTATTTATTCCCTTAATAAAATCTTCCTTTTCATTATTATCTTGAACAACAACTTCTATAGTATCATTATTAACTCTTTTTTCAGATTTTTTATTATTTTTATTATTTTGATTGTTTATTTTTTCATCACCAATAATACCTTTAATTAAAAGCTTTATTTTAATATATACATCATATAACGTAATATCCATAAGTAATATACTTCCTATTGCAAATAACGTAATATACAATATGTAACAACCTATATATCCCATTAATCTAGCTAAGGGATATGATATTAAAAAACCTAAAAATCCACCATGTATATTATAATTTTCTGAAAATTTCATAACTCTAATAGAAGTTATAAAACCTTTATTAATGTTATCTCCTATAGTAAAATTAATTGAAATTGTGCTAAAAAACAACCAAATTAATATTGCTATTAATGTAACACTAAAAAATCTTCTAGAATATTTAATAGTTCCTTTAGATTTTATTGTATCTATCCCAAAATATATTAAATAAATTGGTATAATATAAACTATAATCCCTATAAAATGATACATTAGTTTTCTAGTAAATATTGATAAAATTCCAGCTAAATCTGTATACGTAGAAAAACATAACAATACTCCTATTGCTACATAAACTATAGCTTTTATATCCCCCTTTTTTTGATAAGAATTATCCTTTTTCTTTTTGCTAGATCTTTTTTTACTGCCCGTTCCCATCAAATCACCTCTGTAATTAAAACATAAATTTATAAAATTTTATTATATTATAATATATAAATATTTTAAACATATTTCAAAGAAAAAAGAAACTCCTATTAAGGAATTTCTTTTTATTATACTATTTCTCTTTTTCTTTTATTAGTTCATTTAATTTATCTAATGCATCTTTTAATCCGCCGACCTTATCGATTAATCCACATTCAACAGCTTGCTCTCCAATAAGCATAGTTCCCATATCATTTAAAAGTTCATCTGGTTTTAACATCATTCTTTCTAACTCTTCTTTATCAATTTTTGAAGTTCTAACTATAAAATTATTAATTCTTTCTTGCATTTTTTTAAAATAATGAAATGTTTGAGCTACCCCTATAACAAACCCATTCATCCTAACAGGATGCACTATCATTGTAGCAGATGGTGTAATAAAAGAATAATCTGCAGATGTAGCTAATGGTACTCCTATAGAATGTCCTCCTCCTATTACAATAGACACTGTTGGTTTTGATAATGAATAAATCATTTCTGATATTGCCAATCCAGCTTCAACATCTCCACCTACTGTATTCAAAACAATTAATACACCTTTTACTTTATCATTTTGCTCCATTGAAATTAATTGAGGTATTATATGTTCATATTTTGTTGCTTTTGTTTGAGGTGGTAAAACAACATGACCTTCAATCTGACCTATTATAGGTAAAATTTGAATGCTTTGGTCAACACAATTCATATTCGTATTTCCAAGTTCTTTTATTTCTTCAAGCTTTGCTTGTTCTTTTTTTCCTTTTTCTTCTTCTAAAACTTCATTTTCTTTATTATTTTCTTGATCTTCTTTACTACATTTTAATTCATCATCTTTTCCAACTTGATATTTAATATTCATAATATTCATCCTCCATTGTTCTTATTTAACCTCTTATATCTAAAACTACTGCATAAAGTATTTTCCCATTTTTATAAGTTCCCTCAATACCAACTACTAACTTTTTATCATAATCAGGAACTTTTATGCTTCCTCTAGTCATATTTAATTCAGTAATTTCATCATTCCATATAAATGCACGAATTTTCTTAGGTGGTTCACTAAATTCAAAATTAATCATTTCTCCAGGTCTAACCTTTAATGATGGTTTCTTTAATAAAACCTTATAATCATCATATTTAACATTAGTAAGTTCACTTGATGTATTTTCATTTACTATAGTAAAATTATAACTACATAAATATTTATTAGAATGTTGTCCTCTTAATCTAACTATAAACTTAGGAATTAATTCATTTTCGTCCTTTTTATTTTTATTATTACTTTCATCCTTTATCTGTTCATTATTTTCTTTATCCTCTTCGCTTTCAAGTGCTTTTTTTTCCTCTTCTTTTTTTCTTATTTCATCTAATCTTTGTTGATCAACATTATGTCTTTCCTCCTTTAATTCTTTTTTTAAATCATCTAATGTTGGATATGGACCTATATTTTCCTTTTTAATATTTTCATCAATATTATCCTCAATTGGTTCTGAATATACTAAATTGCAATTTAAAACTATTATTATAGTTACAATTAAACTAAATAAAACTATATTTTTCTGCATATAACAACACTCCTAGGGTTTCTTTCAAAAATAGTTTTCCCAAATATAAAAAATTAATTTATCTCAAATAAAAAAGTGCACTAAAAAGCAAGTACACTTTTTAGCACACTTAATTATAATTTACCAACATCCTCCAAAGAAGAATAATAGTATAATTATCCACCATGTCCAGCCGCCGCCACAGCCGCCGAAGCCTCCATATCCACCGTAGCCTCCACAGTTTCCAAAGCCTCCGTAACCACCGCATCCATAGCCACAATTATTACAAGAGTTACAGTATCTATTACAACCTTGATTGCAACAAGATTGGCAGCAACAATTATTTCTACCATAACAATTGCTTCCACAACACTTATTTGACATGTTTATCATCTCCTATCATTGGTACTTTAATATATAGTATTCAATTTTACATTTTATTGTTCTGAATTTTGTAATATTCTTTTTATAATTAGACACTACTTATAATATTTGTTATCATAAATATATAAACTTTTAATTATATATCAATATAATTAAGTGAGATGAAATATTTTAAAGGATGTGAATTTATATGAACTCTAATAGAAATAGATTAGTTGCTCCAAGAAATGTGGTAAATACTAAAATGTTATATTCTTTTTATATATTAAAAGAACTATCACAAGGGGAAGTTATGTTTGGAAATAAAGTTCTTGAAAAATTTAGAGAAGTTTTTCAAAGTGCAAGTTTACCTTTTCCAGTATCTTCAAGCACTATTTATGAAACATTCTATGATTTAGAAAGTAAAGGCTATGTTATTAGTAAATGGACTGGAGATGAATTTTTAAATAAAAGAAGCAAAAAAATTTATTCAATAACTGACGAAGGAATTTATTATTATAAACATCATATTGCCGATTATATCCATAACTTAGAAAAAACTAAAAACACCTTAGATTTAATGATTAATATGCTAAAGTAATAAATCAAAATACTATTAAGTAAATTACTTTTTGAATTGAACTTATTTACTTAATAGTCTTTTGTTCAAAACATCTAAGACAAATCATATCTAAAGACTTAAATATATTTCTATATCCACTCTTCATATTTTTATCACAATATAATTCTTCAAAAGTTACATAATTTATATCCTTAGATAATAGTTTAATATAATTTTCTCCATAAACCTTGATTAAAATATTTTTAAATGCATTTTGAACTTTCATCTTTTCATTAAAATCATTGTATTTTGTATTTTCTATTATTTTGGAATTAATTTCTAAAACATTATAAAATTGATAAATATAACTTAATTGCTTTAATGAGTATTCATCACCTAAAGATGCAATTATTTTATGATACTCTTTATAAATTGGTATGGAATGTGTAACAAAATTTATATCATCACTTTGAATTGCTCTTATGCTTTGATAAATTGCATTACAAAAATCTAATCTTATTATATTTGCATTAGTATACTTTTCCTTAGCATTACAGCTTTCCTGATACATTAAATTTTCATGTTGAAGTTTCATTTGTTCATGCATCGAAACCTTATTAACAAAAAAACTACATACTGCTCCAATTACTGATCCTAAAACCAATCCTCCTGATGAAATTAATGCTGTAATAAGAGCCATTGACACTAATATATCACTCCCTTCAATTATTTTCAGTAATAGTATTATCCTTATTTTTTAAAATATTATAAGAATATTTTAAAAAATTTATGTCTATTTTTCTCTTTTTGCATAAATTAGTTAATAATAAATTTTTAGGAGAAGGCTTTAATGGAATTAAATACATTATCAAAAATTACATGCTATTCAAGAAAGTTAAGCTTAAAAAATTTTATAAATAAAAATAACAAAGTAACTTTAATTTTTTCTAAAAAGGATTATAACGATTATGATTTCATAGAAGTAATAATTAAAAATACTAAAAATAAAGAAGAGTTTACATGTCCATTTACTATAAATTCATCAAATTCTATTACAATAGACTTAAGTGATATTTATTTATATTTTACAGATTATGAAGGTTCTATTTCTATTGTAGCTAAATGTGATAATACATTTTTTTCTATAACTCCAATATTATCAAAAGAAAACCTTACAATAATTAATGATTTTCAAAAAACTAATTATAAATTGTTTATAAGAACATTAGAAAATGGAGAGTTACGTTTATCAAGTATAATAAAAAAACTATAGGGAATATGCCCTATAGTTAATACTACATATAATTTACTTATTTGCATCAAAATTAATTTTATTTAAATTTAATTTTAACTCAAAAATTTCATCTTTTAAAGAATTGATAATATCGTTAGCATTTTTTAGTTCAATTTCTTTTTTACTTTCAATTTCTCTAATCAACTTATTCTTTTCTTCATTTATTTTAGCAATTTCAATTGATTTATTTAATAACACTTCCTGAATTCTTTCATTTAAGCTATTACTATATTCTTTATATTCTTTCTTTTCTTCAGTTAAATTAATTATTTCATTTTTAAATCTTTCATTTTCACTTTTAAGATAGTTAACTTTTTCATAGTTTATACTTTCATTAGTTAACTTTTCTTTTAATTCTTTTATTTCATCTTTTAATTTATCATTTTCACTATTAATTCTTTTATTATCATGTGATATTTCTGTTAATGAATTTATATGCCTTTGTAAATTTTGAATTATATCTGATTTTTCTTTTAATTCTTTTTCCACTGTTGTAAGTGCTATATTAACACGTGAAAAGCTATCCTTTACATCATTTAACTCCTTATTTTTTTGATTGATCCCTTCATCAGTTTCTTTATTTTTCTTTTTTAATTCTGTATTTTCCTCTTGAAGAATAGAAATAATTTTATCCTTTTTTTTCATTTCATTTTTTAATTTTACAGCATATTTATCTTCTAAATATGTTGCCATTTCTAAGGAGTTAACAAAACATCCTTTTAAAGAATCTATTAAGAAATTAAATCTATCAATTTCCCCTTTTCTATCACTAAATTTTTCGCTGCTTTCTATTTTAAAGTTATCATATTGATTTAATAAAGTAACAATCATACTTTCAGCATCATCGAAGTTACTTTGTAGCATATTTAATCTATCTTTGGTAGACTTTTTTAATTTAAGTCCTTTTGTTTCTATTTTATCTTCTACTACATTTACAGGTTGATTCATTTCAATTTTTTCTTCATTTTCTGTAATCTTTTCTATATTTTCATTGATTTTATCCATTTTTAAACCTCTTTCATTATTAATAATAAGTTAACTAAAGTTAACTTAGTTATCTTTAGTTAACTTATTATTAATATTATATCATATAAAATTTTAAATTTCCACAAAATTTAATGTAAATATTTCCTTATAAAAACTGCGTAGTTTCCCGAAACTACGCAGTTTTTATTAAAGCCTTGATTTTAAGCCGTTTTAATGATATTATTATTTTAATAAAATATAAAAAACGCAGTTTTTAAAAATAAAATACGCAGTTTTATTTTTAATCAAAATCGATTTGTACAAGAAAGGAAATTTTAAATGGATTTAAATGATGAAATGCTTGATATGATGAAATTCTATGAATTTTATAAAAAAATGAGAGCATATGAAAATAAAAATGAGTTTACCGAAAAAATTCAAGAAATCAACGCAAAAACAGAGGGAGCAAATGAAATTTCTAAAAAAATTCTTCAAAAAACAGATAGAGCAATTTTAAATGATAAAAAAGAACATTCAAAAGATGAAATTATAAAAGAAGAGGGTAAAAAAAAGAATTATAAAGCAACTAGGCCATTAGAAATTGAAGAGTATGAAGAAATTATTAAATTATGTAAGGAAGGATTTACTTATACCGATAAAAAAACAGGAAGAGAAAAAAAGTTTAGATCAAATCAACCTTTAGCTTTTGCATTAGCACTTCAAGCAACTCTTGGTTTCAGAGCATCAGATATAGTTAATTTAAAAGTTTCAGATTTTAACAGAAGTAAGTTTGCTATAAAAGAAATCAAAACAGGCAAATGGCAAAATAGGGATTTAAATGATGCTATGTATAATAAACTTTTAGAATATGCAGTTAATAATAATTTAGATAAAGATGATTTTATTTATCCAAATAAAGTTAGAAATATGCAACAACAATTAAAAATAATAACTGATTACTTAGGATATAAAAATATTGGAACTCACTCATTTAGAAAATTATTTGCACATACCTTGTATGAGGAATCAAGACATGATATAGAATTAGTAAGACATGTTCTAAATCACTCTGATATAAAAACAACTATGAGATATCTTGGAGTAAGTATGAAAAAATTAAAAGAAATGAGTAATAAAATAGATTTTTCTTATGCATTATAAAAATAGATAGAGCAAATTTTAAAATATTTAATGTTAGGTTTATTAAGAGTATATAAATTTATATTTTACACAAATTTATATACTCTTTTTTTATATTCTAAGATGAATATATTTTTAATACATATTATAAAAAGTAAAAATTAAAAGAAAGGTCTTCTTATAAATAATCCTTCTGATTTAAATATATCTATTACAAATCTTAATTCAGTACACCCAAAATCCATTACTTTAATAGTCCAATTACTTATTTCCATCCCAATTTTTAATTCATCAAAAATTAAATCCATTCTTTTAGATGGTATTGATAGATTATATATACAATCATCAATATATCTATTTATATCATTATGATATTCTTGAAAGGATAAACTTTCTTCATCATCATGAGAAAGCTTAAATATTTTATTATCATATAAATATAGTTTACTTAATGCTAAAATAAATTTATTCAATACATTATAACTATTCTTATTTAATATATTCTTTTCAAAATCACTATATTTTTCTATATTTTTAACAGTCCTTGGTAATATATCAATTGTATATATTTCCCTATACTCTTTTTGTTTATAACTATCATTTAATAATTTTTGAAATAATACTTTTATTGCCTTGGTTTCCTTTATCTCTTTTTCATTCATAAAAAAATCACCTCACTATTATTATTGACCCTTTATATAATATATATTATTCAAAACATGGTTTTATTTATAAAGTAAAAAAAATAAGGAGATGTCGCACTAAAACTTTTATACACAATATATTATTTTAAAAAATAAAAATCAACACAATACATTGTAATATTTATTCTTAATGCGATATCCCCTTATTTAACTTACTATTCTATATATCCTTTTCTTAAAATTTCTATTTCGTTCTTATATCCATCAAGTTCATTAGGCGTTTCTAAGAAAAATGGCAAGTGTTTTAATTTTGGATGATTTATAATATTACTTATTGCTTTAAGCCCTAAACTTCCTTCTCCAATTTTTTCATGCCTATCTTTATGACTATTAAATGGATTTTTGCTATCATTTAAATGTATAGCTTTAAGTTTATCAATACCTATTATTTTATCAAATTCTTCTAAGACACCATCTAAATCATTTACTATATCATAACCTGCATCGTAAATATGACATGTATCTAAACAAACTCCTAAATGATCCTTTAATTCAACCTTTTCAATTATTTGAGCTATCTCTTCAAAACTTCTTCCTATTTCAGTTCCCTTTCCAGCCATAGTTTCTAATAAAACAGTTGTAGTTTGTTCTGGTTTAAGAACTGTATTTAACATTTGAGCTATAAAATCTATTCCAATATCTACCCCTTGCTTTACATGACTTCCTGGGTGAAAATTATAAAAGTTGTTTGGAAGATATTCCATTCTTACTAAATCATCTGCCATCATTTCAATTGCAAATTTTCTCGTATTTTCATCAGCTGAACACCCATTTAAAGTATATGGTGCATGTGCTAAAATAGTAGCAAAATTATTTTTTTTCATAATTTCTAAAAGTTCATTAACATCTTTTGCGTCTATATCTTTAGCTTTTCCACCTCTAGGATTACGAGTAAAAAATTGAAAAGTATTAGCTCCTATAGATAAAGCCTCTTTTCCCATATTCTTAAATCCTTTTGAAGTAGATAAGTGACATCCTATGTTTAACATTTTAAATCCTCCAATAATTCAATTTCAATACTATAACTATACTATATTATTTTATTAGTATCAACTAATAATAATTATTAAATAATATAATATTAATTTTCATTACTATAATCCTCTTCTCTATTAATTTCATTATTCAAAATTGAAACTATAAACTCTTCTATACTAGAATATCCATAATCACACGCTAAATTCCTTAACATATATTTTTCTTCTTTATCAACATTTAAAGTAATTTCAGTTTTATATCTCTTATTAATTTTTTCTTTTATCCTCTTTTCCATATCACTTTTTTCTTTTAAAACCAAATAAAAACCATATATAATTAAAGTGCTATATAATACAATAAATAACTTATGTAACATACTACCATAAAAAAAATCCACTTTTTACTCACTCCTCATAATTTTCTAACCAGGGATCATATATACATATTTTCTTTATATATTCTTCTATAGTAATATTATCTTTTATAGCCTTATCCCTTAATAATTTTTCATTTTCCTTAGAAAGTCTTAATA
>ERZ827104.2561-NODE-2561-length-13889-cov-3.768108_pt1 | contig 13889 bp, 15 predicted proteins | sample MGYA00519781_ERZ827104 | MGnify/ENA primary metagenome ERZ827104 (study PRJEB31778, sample SAMEA3449257) | human gut metagenome | biome: human gut; feature: human-associated habitat; material: faeces | place: United Kingdom | collected 2010/2012 ... | reverse complement strand
GTCATGCCAGCTGTCATCAGAGCAGCCAGAGCAAGAGCAAAAATCTTCTTCATGTTTGTTTTCCTCCTAAAAATTTTTCTGTGAAACAATCAACAAATTTTCCCGTCGATTGAAAATCTGTTGCTGTAAGGCCATTATACCCCCCCCCGCACTTTGTCAACCCTTTTTTGATGCCTTTTTGTAATTTTTCTGTAATTTTCTCGGTTTTTTCTGCCTGTTCCTGCTATTTTGGAGGAAAATCCTGCATTTTCCGGGCAATTCGAGGGAAATTTCCGCTCTATTTTGTCATTTTTCCTGCATATTTTGGAAAATTTCCGGCCTGAGTTCTTCACTTTGTGGAAAACTTTCTGTGGAATCCTGTGTCCCGGGCATAAAAAAACCGGCCCTCCCCAGCGGGAGAACCGGTTTTTGATCTGTATGTGTTTTTGCCCTATGGCAGGACAGGGACAGACAGGCTGCAAGTTCCGTCAGTCAATATTCGAGAATACCCGGAAAGCCAGTCCGCTGGACTGGAGATACCGGTAAAGCGGCAGACCGATCACAAAGCAGGCAATGAATTCACCCAGGCCTACGCTGCCAAAGTTGAGCCAGAAAATACGCAGGTCAAAGGTGGGCGACATTACCATGGTCAGCTCTCCGCCCACCACCAGTGCATTGAGCAGCACCGGCATCAGAGCCGAGAGAATCGGCAGGCCCCGGAACTGAATATCCCGGAACTTATAGGTGAGTACCGCAGCCACAAAAGTAGCACCTGTACCCAGGAAAATATCCCAGATACCAATAATATTGGTACCCAGTGCCAATCCATAGATATTGGAAAGCGCACAGCCAATGGTCACACCCCAGATGCCTGCCGGTGTGAAAAGCGGCAGCAGGGTGAATACTTCGGCAAACCGTACCTGGATCTGTCCGAAGGAGAGTGCCGGAAACGCGGCGCAAAGTGCCAGATAAGCAGCGCCGATCAGTCCGGCTGCGGCAAGACGCCGCGCGGAACCTGTTTTAGTCATGATTCTGATGTCCTTTCGTAGTGTGGTTTATAGTCAGGAACTTGCGACTGACTCTGTCTTTCTCCCCCTGTCTGAGAAACCAGGGAAAAATACAGGCCTGATCGGGAGCTTCTCCGGTCAGGGGCGTCTGACATTATACAACTTTTGTCGGGAAATTGCAAATATTTTTCGCCCCCTCTCTTGCCAATTTTCACCGATTCCATTAAACTGTTGTATAGAGATTTTTTCCGTCCGGGGAAAAATCGGGTAATTATTACAGGAGGGCGTTTTTATGTCGTATATACAGAATGTATATCCTATCCAGTCACGGGACGCCATTGCCCGGGATGTATTCGACTATGTCGTTGCCTGCCCGGATATTGCTTCCCAGAGCCATGCCGGACAGTTTGTGCATATCCGGGTGGCAGGCCATACCCTGCGCCGGCCCATTTCCATCTGTGAAGTGAACTGCGAAAAGGGTACCCTGCGTCTGGTATTTGAAGTACGCGGTTCCGGTACAGAAGCCATGTCCATGCTGTCGGTGGGCGATCTGATGGATGTCATGGGTCCGCTGGGCAATGGATTCACACTGCTGTCCCCGGATTCCCGGGCGATTGTAGTGGGCGGCGGTATCGGTACCCCGCCCATGCTGGAAACTGCCAAGCATTACGCAGAAAACTGTACCGCAATCCTGGGCTTCCGGGATGCGGCCCATGTGATCCTGGACGAAGATTTTGACGCCTGCGGCTGTGATGTGCGTCTGGCTACCGATGATGGCTCCAAGGGACATCATGGCTTTGTAACCGACCTGCTCCGTCAGCGTCTGGAAGAAGGCGGCGCCGACATCATCTATGCCTGCGGTCCCAAGGGAATGCTGCAGGCTGTGGCTGCCATTGCCGAGGAATTCGGTGTGCGCTGCGAAGTTTCGCTGGAAGAGCGGATGGCCTGCGGCATCGGTGCCTGTCTGGGCTGCGCTACCCCCATCCGGACTGCGGATGGCGGCATGACCTATAAGCATGTCTGCAAGGATGGTCCTGTATTTGACGCGAAAGAGGTGATCTTCTGATGGCAAACCTGAAGGTAAATATCGCCGGTGTGGAGTTCAAGAACCCCATTATCACTGCTTCCGGCTGTTTCGGATTCGGTCGGGAATATGAGAAGATGTATCCGCTGGAAAAGCTGGGCGGTATGTCCCTGAAGGGGACAACCTATGCCGAGCGTCTGGGCAATCCCCCGCCCCGGATCGCGGAGACCGCTTCGGGTATGCTCAACAGCGTCGGCCTGCAGAACCCCGGCGTCAAGCATTTTATCAAGGAAGAACTGCCCTATCTGCTGGATAAGGGCACTGTAATCATTGCCAACGCTGCCGGCAGCGCCCTGGAGGACTACCGCATGCTGGCTGAGGAACTGGATCAGTCCGCTGTGGATATGATCGAGCTGAATATCTCCTGCCCCAATGTCAAGAGCGGCGGCATGACCTTCGGCGCCAGCTGTGAAAGCGCTTCGGAGATCGTCCGGGAGATCCGCAAGGCCACTTCCAAGCCGCTGATGGTCAAGCTCTCCCCCAATGTCACCGACATTGTATCCATTGCCCAGTCGGTGGAGGCAGAAGGCGCAAATGCTGTCTCCCTCATCAACACCCTGGTGGGCATGCGCATCGATATTGAGTCCCGCCGTCCCATTCTCCATCAGAACACCGGTGGCCTGTCCGGCCCGGCTGTGTTCCCGGTGGCCCTGGCCATGGTATGGAAGGTTGCCAATGCCGTGAAGATCCCCGTTGTAGGTCTGGGCGGCGTGGAGAAGTGGCAGGATGCCATTGAAATGATGCTCGCCGGTGCCACCGGTGTGCAGGTGGGTACTGCCATGTTCTATGATCCCTATGCCCCGCTGAAGATCATCGAGGGCATGAATGAATGGCTGGACCGCAACGGCATTGCCGATGTGGGTGAGATCATCGGTCAGGTGCGTCCCTGGTAAGGAGCGGCTATGAAGATCCTTGCAGTGGACTACGGCGATGCCCGCACCGGCCTTGCCATCTGTGATGCCGGTGAAATGCTGGCTTCCCCGGTGGGAGTAATCCATTCCCACCGCATGGACGAAGTGGTGCAGAAGGCAGCAGAAGCCGCCCGGGAACAGCGGGCTGAACGGATCGTGGTCGGCAATCCCATCAACATGAACGGCACCCGGGGTCCCCGGAGTGAGCTCTGTCAGGAGTTTGCCGCAAAGCTGGGGGAAGCGTCCGGTCTGCCGGTGGTGCTCTGGGACGAGCGCAGCACCACTGTCACCGCCATCAGCTATCTCAATGCCACCGATACCCGGGGCAAAAAGCGCAAGGCTGTGGTGGATGCTGTGGCTGCGACCATTATCCTGGAAAGCTATCTGGCCTGGCGGAAGAACAATCCCGAATCCTGACCCCCGATGAAACTAAAAAGGACCGGTCTCCCCATAAAACGGGAGCCGGTCTTTTTTGACGCAAAAAAGAGGACACTGCTTTTGCAGTGTCCTCTGATTTTCCAGAAAGGATACCCGATTAAGCAGCAGCCAGTGCGCCAGCCAGCAGGTCGTGGTCCACTTCGGTGTAGCTGTCCAGATCGTCCGGGAAGGATACGGTTACAGCGTCGCCAACAGCGTTGTATACGATGCTGACATCCACGCTCATGGCAACTTCCTGACCCTCAGCGGTCATGTTCATTACCATGTGTACCTTATCGCTCAGAACATTGTAGTCCTTGTCGATGACGCAGGTACCGGTCATCTCGCCGATGGTGTAGCTGCCGGTATCGCCTACCAGCTCATCCATGCCTTCCAGAGCATCGCTCAGGTACTCGTTCATCTTGTCCTGTGCAATGGTGTAGTTGAAGACATAGTTGCCGTTTTCATCTTCGGTCATCTCCAGCTTGTCCATGAAGTCACGGGAAGTGGCAGTGTTCATGGTGGCCTGACCGGCAATCTCCGAATACTCAAACGGAGCCTTTACCTTGGTGCCGGCGCCGTCATTCATATACAGATAGTCGTCCTTGAAGTACTCTTCGATTACAACTTCCTGACCCAGGATGCTGGTGTTCATCACCATAGCCATCTCCGATTCAGTGTCCGAGATCTTCTTGATCTGCATATCCGCAGACATCTTCATGCCCAGAGTCATGCCGCCCATATCCATGTCCATGGCGATCTCCATATCGCCATCCAGTGCATCCAGCGACATGCTCTTGACCAGAGCCTCGTCATAGATCTCTTCGGGAGTCTTTGCGGTTTCCTGGCTGCAAGCAGCCAGTGACAGTACCATCGCAGTACTCATCAGAACTGCAAGGATTCTTTTCATTTGTTATCCCTCCATAACATTTTCTGTGGAAACTCCACATGGTTTACACCATAAATTTATGGTATCAGATTCCAGCCAGCGGCGCAAGTACTTTTTTATACAAAATCATCGTTCCGATTCTTACAGAGATTCCCCTGTTTGGGCAAAATGTTGAAAAAATGCGGTACTGATGCCATTTTCGAGCCCTCTGCTCCCGGAAGCAGGGGGCTTTCTTTTTTCACAGAATCCGGTTTTCTGTACTAAAAAAGGAGGGCCGGCAAGCGGTCCTCCTCTTTTACAGGGAACTTGATTCAGTTGTTGGAATCCCCATCCAGCAGCTCATGCAGCACCAGTACGACTTCGTCATACTTTTCCGGATGGTAGGTTTCATACTTGTTGGGATTGCCGGCATCTGCCAGCAGCGCCTTGCTCTCCTCACTTTCAGTGAGGATCTCCGCCGCGGCAATGCCCACAGCTTCCCGGCCTTCCCGCAGACATTCCAGGGTGGTTTCATCGGCCTGGGCCATCCAGGCTTCTACGCTGCTGCGCAGGGTGTCCTCCATGGAGGAGTCATACTCCTCGGCATAGTTGAGGACGCCACAGGCTGCTATATAGACCTTGAGGCTGCTGCCCGCAGTACCCGGCTGATAAGCTGTCAGGGCATCCATCATCTCCTGGACAGCGGGGTCAATTTCCCCTTCTGCCGCAGACGAGCTCTCTTCCTCCTGGGAAGAACTCTCCTCCGCCTGGGACGAGGAGCTCTGCTCGGTTTCCGGTTCGGACGAAGAGCTCTGCTCTGCCGAACAGCCGGCAAACATCATCAAAGACCCGCACAGAAGCACAGCCAGAATCTTTTTCATAACCAATACACTTGCCTTTCTTTCCTTGTATGCCCCTATCATAGTTCGGAAAATCGCACAAAAATATCAGTCAAATTTTAACAGGGCATGAATTCTCACTTTTATTTCCAGCCATCAGGAACGGGCAACTTTCTGGAAAGCGATCCGCTCCTCTCCGCCCCGGACATAGACGATTCCGCAGCGTTCAAAGCCGTTTTTCGCCAGGGCGCCCTGCATGGGCAGATTGTCCCGGTGGGTATCGATGCGCACATTGCCGCACTGCTCAAAGCACCACTGCAGGCAGAAGCTCCCCACGCCCCTGGGAGCGCCCTCGCCCCGCTGGCTGGTGATGCGGTGCACAACGCCATAGGGGACCCGGTGATCCTTCCAGTCCCCCTGTTCGATCACCTTGTAGCTCTCGTCCTCGCCCACGAAAAAGACAAAGGTGCCCACAACCCGGCCCTGATCGTCCTCACACACATAGCTGACCCCGGCCCGGATATCCTCCTGGAGCATTTCCGGTTCCGGATAGCCATTGGCCCACTGGGTGGGATTGCCATGCTCTGCCATAAAGACACGGGCATCGGCATAGAGCTGGAGCATCCGCTCGAGATCCTCCGGACGGCTTTTGCGTATTTTCATTCTGATTCCCTCGATTCTGTTTTTCTTTCATCATAAACGCAAAGACGCTTTGATGTCAATTCCCCGATTCGACAGATTTTTTATGGCTTGTAGCAAATGATACAGAGAATCCGCGATTTAACTCGGTAAAATAAAGATAATTATTTACACATTTTTCATAAAAAACTATGAAAAATGCTAAATTGCGGAAAAGGAGAGGGTATTATGCAAAATGCTGCAACAAGCAAACCAAAGAAAAAAGGCCTGAAAATGCCCCATCTGCTGGTACTGATCCTATCGCTGCTGGTCCTGATGAGCCTGATGACCTACATTATTCCCGCAGGTCAGTTCGGCACCGATCCGGAAACCGGCGCTATCCTGAGCGATCAGTTCCATCTGCTGGGCTATCAGACCCCGGTCAATCCCTGGCGGGCCCTGACCCTGATCCTGGACGGTCTGACCAGTTCGGGCATGATCGTCGGTCTGCTGCTGGCAGCCGGCGGTTATACCGGTGTGGTACTGTCCACCAAAGCCATTGATGAAACAGTGGACTATGCCATCTACAAGCTCCAGGACAAGGGCATCAATGTCCTGGTGCCGGTGGTATTCTTCATCTACTGCTTCATCGGCGCATTCGCCTCCGGTGACCAGATCATTGCCATGGTTCCCGTCGGCCTGATGTTCGCCAAGAAGCTCCGTCTGGACCCCATCATCGGTATGTCCATTGTAATCCTGGCCTACTTTGTGGGCGGACTCAGCTCCCCCACCGGCGCGATGCTCCCCCAGCTCACCATGGGCCTGGAACTCTATTCCGGCTTCTTTGTACGGTTTGTCATCTTCCTGGTGCTCAGCACCGTTGCCATGCTGTTTGTACTGCGGTATGCCAAGCGGGTTGCCAAGGACCCCAGAAACTCTGTGATGGACCCCGCTGACTGGCTGGATCAGGAATCCACCGGCGCTGCGGACTCCCTCAAGGCTGTGGGACTCAGCCGCAGTTCGACAATCGTTGTCGTGCTCTTCCTGCTGCAGCCCATCGTCAGCCTGATCCTGGTATCGGTGATCGGTGAGCCCCGGGGCGCTATGGTGGCAGTCATGCTCATCTGGGCCTTCCTCTGCGGCAAGATCAAGGGTCTCTCCACCGATGAGATCGGCGGACGCTTCGCCAAGGGCGCCGGCGGTATGGCCTTTGTAGGCTTTATCATCGGCTGCGCCGCCAGCATGAGCCTGGTAATGAGCCAGGGCAATATCCTGCATACCATCGTCTACTACGCCTGCCTGCCCCTCAAGGAACTGAGCGTCGGCACTGCTGCGATCGGTATGTCCTTTGTCATCACCCTGATCAACATCGTAATCCCGTCGGCTTCCGCCAAGGTTGCGATCCTCTGCCCCATTATCCAGCCCATGTGCGAAACTCTGGGTATCCCGCTGCAGGTGGGTGTCAGCGCATTCATGTTCGGTGATAAGCTCACCAATATCCTGTCCCCCTTCCTGGGCATCACCGTTGGTTCGCTGGCCCTTGCCAATATCCCCTACAACAAGTACGCCAAATGGGTACTGCCCATTCTGGTGATCCTGGCAGCGGTAAGCTATGTATGCCTGTTCGTACTGGCACAGATCGGCTGGCAGGGCTGATTCCCCCGTTCATTCACTCCTTTCTCAAAATGCCGTATCCCGAAACTGACGGGATACGGTATTTTTTTGCGCCCCGGTATGCGGCGGACAGCCCACACAAAAGGGGACAGCCGAATGGCTGTCCCCTGGAGGCATTGCGGCAGAAATTGATCTGCATCTTGCCGAAGCCCTGCGAAAAGGCCATACGCACACAGAAGCCACTGGACTGCGCTTTTGTGTGCCCTCCCGCCATGCAGAAAATCTCTGGGGGCATGCGGTGGGAATTGACCTGCCCCTTTCCAAAGCGTTGCAAAAAGGCCATACGCACACGGAAGCTGCTGGATTGCGCCCCCGTGTGCTCTCCCGCCTGCTATGAAAAAAGGGACAGCCGTACGGCTGTCCCTTGGGTGTATCAGTTCCGGGAAGGATCAGAGCACCTTGCTCAGGAAGTCCTTCAGACGGGGGTTCTGGGGGTTTGCAAACAGCTCTGCCGGTGTATTTTCCTCCAGCATCTTGCCGTCCGCCAGGAAGATCACACGGGTGGCAACCTCCCGGGCAAAGCCCATCTCATGGGTAACCAGCACCATGGTCATGCCGGCCTTTGCCAGCTCCTTCATAACATCCAGTACCTCGCCGACCATCTCCGGGTCCAGAGCCGAGGTGGGCTCATCAAAGAGCATGATCTCCGGGTCCATGCAGAGGCTGCGGGCAATGGCAACACGCTGCTTCTGACCGCCCGACAGCTTGGAGGGATAGGCGTCCCGCTTATCAGCCAGACCCACACGGGCCAGCAGTTCCATGGCACGCTGTTCCGCGGCGGCCTTGTCCATGCCCAGCACCTGAATGGGCGCCAGGGTGAGGTTCTCCAGCACGGTCATGTGGGGGAAGAGATTGAAGTGCTGGAATACAAAGCCCATCTTGATGCGCAGTTTTTCCAGCTTCTTCTGGTCCTTGGAGTGGAGATCCAGGCGTTCGCCGTCGATCCATACCTCGCCTTCCTCGGGGTCCTCCAGACCGGCAATACACCGCAGCAAGGTGGATTTACCCGAACCGGACGGGCCGATCAGACAGATGATCTCCCCTTTTTTCACTTCCAGGCTGGCGTCATCCACCGCCTTGAGGGGTCCGAAGCTCTTGGAAACATGTTTAAGACTAATCACTGAGTGCCATCCTTTCCTCCAGCTTCGAGGAGAAGCGGGAAATCGTAAGTGTGAGTGCCAGATAGACCACCGAAGCCATCAGCAGCGGCGGTACATAGTTGTAGGTATAGGTACCGATGGTTTTGGCGCTCTGGAGCAGTTCCACAACGCCGATGGTGGAAAGCAGCGAGGAATCCTTGATCAGGGTGATGAATTCACTCACCAGCGGCGGGATAATGCGCTTGAATGCCTGAGGCAGGATAATGAAGCGCATCATCTGCCGGTATCCGAGTCCCAGGGTGCGGCTGGCTTCCCACTGACCGGCATCCACCGCCTGGATCGCCGAACGGATCAGCTCGGTGGTATAGGCGCCGGAGTTGATGCTCAGCGCCACCACGCCGATGAGATAGACGCTGGGGTTAAAGGGATTGCCGGTGATGGAGCGCACAATGGACGGCACGCCCAGATAGAAGAACAGAATCTGCAGCATCATGGGAGTGCCGCGGATGGTTTCCACATAGAAGGTGGCGATGCCATGGGCGACCTTGTTTTTGGAAATGCGTCCGGCTGCGCCCAGAATGCCCAGACAGAGGCCGAAGGTCAGCGCCAGGGCTGCGATCACCACCGACACCACCGCTGCCTGCAGCATAAAGGTGATATTGTCGGGAGTCAGATATTTTTCCAGCAGTGTTTCCATAAAATTCCTCTCTGTTTGATTTTTTATAAGAACAGGAAACAGCTTTGCACCCCAGAACTGGGATGCAAGGCTGTTTTCCAAAGCGATTCAGGCTGATTTTTTAGGCAGCTTCCGAAGAACTGCTCTCCTCAGGAGTGGATTCAGCGCCCTCGGCTTCCGAGGATTCCTCAGTGCCTTCGGTTTCAGTGGTCTCGGTCTCCGCAGCGGTCAGACCCCACTTCACCTGCAGATCCACATAGGCATCCGATGCCTTGAACTGAGCAATGGCATTGTTGACTTCAGCCAGCAGTTCCTCATTGCCGGTGGCAACGATCACCGAGTTCTCCTCCAGCACCAGCGGCTCTTCCATGATGACAAAGCCATAGGTGTCGGCATAGTTCTGCGCTACGATGCCATCGCAGACCACAGCGTCCAGAGCGCCGTTCTTGAGGGCCTCGAACATAACGGTGTAATCACCGGGGTTGGTCACCTTGGCGCCGGTGAGCTGCTCCTTGGCAGCTGCCTCACCGGTGGTACCCAGGCCAGCGCCGACAGTCAGGCCATCGAACTCATCAAAGGAGGTGATGGTGGAACCAGCCGGCAGAACGACCACCTGCTTGGACTCCAGATAGGGGTCACTGAACAGGCATTCCCGCTCGGGGTCATAGGTGAAGGCCGCAACACCCAGGTCGATCTGACCCGACTGCAGGGCTGTGATGATGGTGGCAAATTCCATCTGCTTCCATACCACCTTGACCTCCTTGCCCTCGGCGCCCATGTAGGCAGCCAGGGTCTCGGTCATGTCAATATCAAAGCCTTCCAGCTCGCCGGTGGAGGGATTCAGGCTCTCATAGGGCGGATAGTCAGCGGATACACCTACCACGATCTCACCGGGGGTGAGGATCTCCGACTCGTATGCCTTGCCGGTGTAGCTCTCCTGCTTTTCATCGCCGCCGGAACAAGCGGTCAGGGACAGTGCCATCATAGCAGCCAGCAGTGCTGCAGTAATCTTCTTCAGCATATCAAAAACACTCCTCAATCTAAATTTCAGTCAAGATTCTCTATCGTGTAATTACAGCAAAACCATCAAACTCATATCGTCGCAGACCGGCGCTGCCGATCTCATCCGGCTCCTTGCCTGCCAGGATCTCCGCCAGGGCATCGGCGGTTTTTCCCAGCATCTCGCCGCCCCGTACCGGTTCATTATGGGAACAGATCAGGGTGTATCCGGAAAACTCCTTGGCAAGCAGTGCCATGGTCCCCTGATAGATCTTCAGCAGCTCCGGGACCGGACGGTCCGATGCCAGCGCCACATAGAGCGCCGCCGGATAGAAGGTATCTCCGGTGAAGAGCAGCTTCCGGTCGTCCTCTGCCAGCATGATGCTGTCCGGGGAATGTCCGGGGGTGTCGATGACCCGCAGCTTCCAGCCGCCCAGGTCAAAGACCGTTCCTTCCGGCGCCGGAGTAAAGGCGCAGGGGGCAATGGTGTAATGAGCCGGGTCAAAGCCCTCGGGCCAGGGTCGGGCATTGGAGCCCTCTGTGACCTCCGCTGCCAGCTCCGCGGCAGTGGCTCCAGCGGAAAGCCGTCGTCGTGCCTCGGGGTGATCGGGGGCATAGACTGTATCAAACAGGGCATTGCCGCCGATGTGATCGAAGTGGGTATGGGTATTCATCACAATGACCGGCAGGCTGGTGAGCTCCTCCACCACCTTGCGGATATTCCCCATGCCGAGTCCGGTATCCACCAGCAGGGCCTTTTCGCTGCCGGTGATGAGATAGGAGATAACCTCCTGGAAATGCCCGGGCTCATAGATGGCATACAGATCCGGCTGAATCCGGTAGACCTCAAACCAGTCCTCTGTCACCGGGACCCGTTCCAGCGACGCATACGCCGGACGGGGCAGGGCATCGTACCAGTGTTCCGGCTGCATGGCGCTGTCCGGCTTCTGTACGGCTGTTTCCTGCATGAGTGCCACTTCCTTTCCGCAAATTTATGTATAATTATACAATCCTTCCCGAGGATTGTCAACCCCTATTCCCCCACTTTCCCGGCGGGAAATCCACAAAATCCCCTGGGAATATCCCCCTGTTTCCCCGCAGTTTGCCCAAAGAGTGCATAAAAACAGCCGATATACAGTATATCTGCATATCGGCTGCATAAATTTGCAGTGAAACCGGGCTACTTCACAAAGCCCATACGGAACTGCTTGCGGAACTGGGACGGCGATACACCGAAGGTATCTTTATACGCCCGGGACAGATGGAACGCCGACGAGAAGCCCATGCCGGAGGAGATCTCCTCCATGGTCATATCGGTAAAGGCCACCATCTCTTCCACCCGGCGCATCTTCATATTCATAAAGTACCGGCTGGGCGGGATTCCCAGTACGTCATTGAAGGTCTTGTTGAGGCGGCTTTCACTCACGCCCAGATGCCGTACCAGGCTCTGGATGCGCACCGGACCTGCCAGTCCTTCCGCTGCCAGACGCACTGCCCGGTCGATGAGGTCTGCCTGGGACCGGGTATAGGCATAGGGTTCCGCCTTGGGATCAAAGGATTCATCTGCCATCTGGGGCAGCACGGCATACAGCACTGCCCGGGCCAGAGCCGGCGCATTGCCGGAGCCCGCGTTCCAGCTCTCCAGGAGCATCTGCATGAGCGTATGGATGGCATTGGGGTCCGAGGGCTTCACAGCCAGCCCGGACTTGCTGTGGAACATACCGTCAAAGACCCGTTCCATATAGCTGGGTGACAGCAGGAAGTGGATCGACAGACAGCGCAGCGGCTGCCCCTCCACCGGACAGACGGTATACGGTGTAAACGGGGAGAGCAGTACTACATCACCGGTCCGCGCGTCGGAATGATAGTCCTTCTGGGTAAAGGCAGCTTCGCCCTCCAGCAGGAAGAGCAGCTCATAGTTGCTGAGCACTGCTGTAACCGGCTGATTGGCGCCATCCCAGACGGCTTCGTTGACGCTGCGCACAGTGAACACTGCCTGGTCGAGCAAATTGCTGTGGGTATCGGCCTGGTATTGGATCGGACGATCTCCTACTCGTTTCAGTGTCATATTCATCGCCTCCGCATCGTTATTTTTATTATATCGTATCTTTCGGCAGGCTTCAAGGTTTTATGACAATTTTTGAGCTTAATTTTCTGTTTTTTTATATAAATTGTGTAAATTATGCCTCATATCGCACTGATTTTATGAATGAATCTCCGGATATTTCCAGAACAAAAAAGCCCCCGGCAACTGCCGGAGGCTTTATTTGCATATCTTCTGGATCTCAGCGGGCCTTGATGATGAACCGTTTGCCCAGCTTTTCCTGTGCCAGTTCCCGGATGGCCTGCTGCTCCTCGGGAGTGGCATCGCTCTTGGCCAGGGCAAGGGCCTGGCTCTGGCTGATATAGAACAGGAAGGCATTTTTCAGCTCATAGGCTTCCAGCACCTGTTTCCAGGTGAATTTGCCCGCCGCCTTGCCCACATAGGACGCGACACCGTTTTCATTGAATACGATGCGGTGGGACTGGCCTACCACTGTCTTGTTGCTGGTGGACATCCGGTGGATCTGATATTCCAGCAGTCCGATCAGGACCGGCGGGAAGAACAGATAGATCACACAGGCATAGAAGGTAAACATTCCGAACGCATAGCTGTCCACGGTATAATAACCGGTCAGCTTGGCAATGACGGTACCTGCCGCCAGCAGATAAGCCACAATTCCAAAGGGCAGCGTGGTACGCTTTCTCCGGAACATCTGGAAATAGACCATCTCCCGGTACAGGGATCTGGATATGGTGGCCTGGATCTCGATCTCACGCATGGGCCGGTTCCTCCTTGGTGGATTTGGGACAGCTTACTTCTTGTTGATTGCCTTCATACGCTGGGAGTTGGAGAGGATGCGCTTGCGGATGCGCAGGTTCTCGGGAGTTACTTCCAGCAGCTCGTCCTCGCCGATGAACTCCATGCACTCCTCCAGGCTCATACGCTTGTAGGGAGTCAGACGCAGGGCGTCATCCGAACCGGACGCACGCATATTGGAAACATGCTTCTTCTTGCAGACATTGACTGCCATATCCTCACCCTTGGGAGAATAACCCACAACCATGCCCTCGTAGACCGGAACACCGGGCCCGATGAAGAGCATACCGCGCTCCTGGGCATTGTAGAGGCCATAGGTAACCGACTCACCGGTTTCAAAGGCGATGAGCGAACCCACATGACGGGTGGGAATATCACCCTTGTAGGGCTGATAGCTGTCGAAGATGGTGTTGAGGATACCCTCACCCTTGGTATCGGTGAGGAACTCGCTGCGGTAGCCGAACAGACCACGGGACGGAATGATGAACTCAATGCGCATCCGGCTGCCGGACGGTGCCATGTGCACCAGTTCACCCTTGCGGGCGCCCAGCTTCTCCATTACGGAACCAACGCAGTCCTCAGGCACATCGATGAGCACACGCTCCATAGGCTCCAGCTTTTCGCCGTTTTCTCCGGTGTGGAACAGGACATGGGGCATGGATACCTGGAACTCATAGCCTTCCCGGCGCATGGTTTCAATGAGGATGGACAGATGCATCTCACCACGGCCCGCTACCAGGAAGCTCTCGCTGCTCTCGCCGTCGGATACACGCAGGGATACGTCCTTGAGCAGTTCCCGCTGCAGACGGTCACGCAGGTGACGGGAGGTGACAAACTTGCCTTCCCGACCGGCGAAG
>ERZ827104.2516-NODE-2516-length-14082-cov-9.901547_pt1 | contig 14082 bp, 18 predicted proteins | sample MGYA00519781_ERZ827104 | MGnify/ENA primary metagenome ERZ827104 (study PRJEB31778, sample SAMEA3449257) | human gut metagenome | biome: human gut; feature: human-associated habitat; material: faeces | place: United Kingdom | collected 2010/2012 ... | reverse complement strand
GCTCAGTTGAAATTAAAGCAGAAAGAGAAGATTGCAGAATGGATGTTCCAGGCAACCAAGGATTATTACACGAAAAAATACACTTTCCCAAACGACAAATACCTGGAAGAAGTTGTGGATACTGTTTATGAAAAAATTGAGGATGCAGAAATCTGGATTCCGTATGGAGAAGTATTCAAGCATTATAAATCCAAACGATCGGATATCAACAAACGTGTCAAAAGATCTCTGAATGAAAAAGAAGAGAATCGGATTGAGAAGGTTTGCTTTATGAATATGTGTATGATCCAGGATGACAAAGGAAATGTGCTGGCATTGGATAAAGTGAATGACAGCTATACTGGGACAACTTTCCCAGGTGGTCATGTGGAACAGAACGAGATATTTCAGAAATCTATGATCCGGGAAGTTTGGGAAGAAACAGGTCTTACGATTGAGACACCGAAACTCTGCGGTTTATATCATTGGCATAAGGGCGGAGTACATTATGTGATTACGCTGTATAGAGCTGATAGATTTACCGGAGAGTTGAAGAGTTCGGAGGAAGGTCGGGTGTACTGGATTCCACTGAAAGAATTAAAAACCAAAGAGCTGGCTACTGGTATGGAATACGTGTTACAGATTCAGGAGTCAGATCAGGTGAGTGAGTGCTATATGCATCTGGAAGCAGATGGATATGTGGGAGATTTGTATTAAAGAATTTTATGAGTAATGGCTGCCTGATCATAAGAGAAAAAGACAGCCATACTTTATTATATGCTTTATTCATTTATTCTGATTTTGTTCTTCGGATTTTGATGTAAAATTGATATATTTGGCACGCTCTAAAATTGAAATAACTGCATCAATGCTTTCCGGATTGGAAAAGGTCATGATAAAAGGTTCTTCATCAAATTCCACAGATCCGTTTGGTGGAATCTGATGTGGATTGTTAATGATATAGATGGGCCGGGCTCTCTGGTTATAAAATGCCAGTTGCGCTGAATCAGTAGTTCCGGCGATAACAGCAATGCCTACGTCTCCGTTTCCGAATTCTATTCTATGTTTATTTAAGTTGATCATTTTCAAAACCTCTTTTTTCAAAAATAGCATTCTTAGTAATTTTCTACAATTCCCTGAGTAGGGATATCTTTTAAAAAGTCACTGTTGGCAGTGATCGGAGAATCGACGATCTGAACACCGCTTCGTTTCATCATCCGAAATTTGAAATCCAGAAGTTCCGGAGGAACTTTCAGCTCAGCAGCAGCCTGAAAAAAAGAGATATCAGCATTGAGCATTGCCATTGCATCTTCGTCTTCTAAGAGGTAATCTGCAGCAAAGCAATTCGCCTCATATTCACATTGTGATACACTGTCAAATAATTCAAAATCATGAAAACACTTAATCTGCAGAGTCTTCTGATGAAGGACTGCATGACCAATCTCATGAATCAGGATAATCTGCTGTATGATCTCCGGCAGATCGCAGTTAATGACGATACACGTCTTGCGGCTTTCTCTCATGCAGAACCCTTTACAGCAGTTGGAAGCAGTTCCCAGCGGAATTCTTTTAACAATAATCTTCATTGCAACTGCAAGTCGGAAGGGGTCACTTTCCTGATATTTCATTTTTACTTTATTTACAGTGTCTCTGATACATTTAGAACTCATAAAAACACCTCGATATTTCATAAGATAGTTTGCTACAGGTTAAAGTGTAACAAAAGTGGTGTACGAAAAAAATGACACCTATGACACTTCATTGTTCTTTGTGTTTTTCTTTTTTCGTCCAAATGTCTTTTTGGCTTCCATCTTACAGGAAAGATAAGCTTTGGTTACAGCCTGATAGAATGCATCTTTTGCTTCTTCGTCCAGTTCACCGCCTGCAAAAAGTGCACGGTTGGCTTCAAGAATCTCATTGATGTCTCTGGCACCTTTTTCACCAAGTTGACCATTGACTTCATCAATATAATCCATTTTTTCAATTCCATAAGAAGGATCGGTAATCTCGTCATGTTTTAAATAATCGTAAGAGACATTTAATGCATGAGCGAGTTTTCTCATAGTAGAGATTCGTGCGATGGTACCGGAACTTTCATAAGCTGCGATTGCACGCTGGGAGACGCCGACCAGTTCTGCAAGTTCTTTCTGCGTCAGATGATTTTGTTCTCGTTGAAATTTAATCTTGTCTGAAAAATTCATAGTGGGATCCTTTCTAAGTTTTTGAAATCGTAACTTCATCAACTTCATAAAAACTATTGACAGAGTTCATTATCACGTATAGAATACAAACAAACGTTTGTGAAGTTAGTAGAAATTATAATTCAAAAACTTCACAAAGTCAATATGAAGCAAAGAAGTTTTATTACGATTTTTAGACTGGTAGGTGAATGTTATGAGCAGGACAATTCTTCATTCAGACATGAATTGTTTTTACGCAAGTGTTGAGATGCTCCATCATCCGGAACTTGCCGGAAAGCCGTTGGCAGTTGGCGGTGATCCGGAAGCAAGACATGGAATTGTGCTGACTGCTAATTATATAGCGAAGCGGGCGGGAGTGAAAACTGGTATGGCATTGTGGCAGGCAAGACAGGTTTGCCCGGAGATAATATTCGTACCACCTCGCATGGATCTTTATTTAAGATTTTCCAGAATGGCACAGGAAATTTATAGTGAATATACCGATCAGAGAGAACCATTTGGAATTGATGAAAGCTGGCTTGATGTAACTGCCAGCACTTCCATCAAGGGAGATGGAATGAAGATTGCAAAAGAAATCAGCAGTCGAATTAAATACGAACTGGGTGTTACCGTAAGTATTGGTGTTTCCTGGAATAAGATATTTGCGAAGCTTGGGTCTGATTACAAGAAGCCAGATGCCATTACCGAGTTTTCTAAGGATAATTACAGAGACGTTGTATGGAAACTTCCTGTAGGAGATTTGCTTATGATTGGACGAAGCACTGAGCGGACGATGAAAAAACTTGGAATTCGCACGATTGGAGCTTTGGCAGGTGCAGAACCTTCTATATTAGAAACGTACCTGGGAAAGATGGGGTTGGTACTTCATACTTTTGCAAATGGATGGGACGAGACACCAGTTTCAGTAGAAGGGTACAAGGCACCGATAAAGTCTATTGGGAACAGCACGACAACACCGAGAGATCTGGTCAGTGACCTGGATGTAAAGATTATTCTGATGGCACTTTCAGAAGGTGTAGCGGCAAGGCTTCGTGAAAATGGCTTCCAATGCAGAACAGTAGAAATATCAATCCGGGATAATGGATTATATCATTTTACGAGACAGTGCAAACTGGACCGAGCAAGTAATCTGACGGAAGAAATTGCAAAGGCAGCATTTGAATTGTTTCAGAAAAATTATAAATGGGAACATCCAATCCGCAGTTTGGGAGTGAGAGGCTGTGATCTGGTGTCGGAAGAGATGCCTTATCAACTTGATTTATTTATGGATGAAACAAAAAGAGAAAAAATTAAAAAGATGGACCAGGTGGTAGATGAGATCCGTGGAAGGTTTGGTTATCAGAGTATTCAGAGAGCGTTTATGTATCAGGATAAAATACTGGCACAGTTAAATGCAAAGGAACACACGATTCATCCACAGGCATATTTTCATGGATAGGTGAGAGTAGGTGTTTTGTAATGACAGCTAAAGTATATGTAGATGTCCTGGCAGTGTTCAGCCGGGAAGGAGAATTGATTCCCAAGGCTTTTGTTTGGGAAGATGGACACAGATATGAAATTGATAAAATCTCAAAACCGGAGCGATGTGCCAGCCGGAAGGCAGGAGGCACAGGATATCGTTATACCTGTCAGGTGGGCGGAAAAATCTGTCATCTGACTTATGAGGAAAATTATAAATGGTTTATGGAACGTAAATAACGGCATCCCGAAAGGGAGCCCTGAATCAGGGCCCCCTTTGGAGAGATAAATATTCGATGAGAACATCAGCAGTCGGGGATACATCCTTTCCCGTGAGAACCGATTGCTTTCAATAGATCATACAGTTGCCGGTCAGCCAGAAGTGGAAGCTCTCCCACAGCGGATACTTCTGCGGAATCTGCATGAAGAGATGTTATGACAGTGACAAGCTGTTGATGGAACAGAAGATACAATGATTGGTCTGGCTGCGGAAGCAGTCGGGAAGGAGGACAATTATGCAGAGAATACAGGATATGTTTATCAATATGGAAGAAGTGGCAGAGGATGCGTATAAGAACACGGAATTATTACTGGGACAGTATACCAAGGTAATGTTCCGGATTGAGAAGAATCTGGTAGACATAGATTACGAATTGTATGCGGAAGAGGGTAAACATTTGAAAGAAATGCTCTATGAGCTGGTGGATTTTGATGTAACAGCAGAAAAACGCAGAATCCAAGATAAGCTTCTGAATAATGATATGAATCTCTGCCTGCTGGAGATCATGAGGGATTCTCTGATTGCATTAAGAGATTATCCGAAGAATGGACAGCTGTATTACCGGCTTCTGAAATACAGATATTTTGAATCTGGCAATACAAACGAAGATGTGATGCTGATGTTGGATGATATGCCGAGTACGACCTATTATCGGAATCGCAAAAAAGCAATCAAACTGTATGCAACAATGCTCTGGGCATTTACTAGACCGGAGAGAATCCAGAATAAGATGGAGGAAATGAGCTGGAAGAAAAGTGGAAGTAAATTGGTAGCAGACCGGCAGTAAACTGGCAGGTGAATGGCATTACAATGAAAATATGTGCATGTTAGAATTGATATGCTGAGAGAAATAGACCTTCGCAGACATTTGTTTTGCAGAGGTTTTTTTTTCTCAAATTTAAGGCGTTAGGCTGTGCCCGAAAGGGCATGGCCTTTTTTTATGCCCAAAAACAGGTTGCAGATCTGAAGTGTGTTTCCTTTTTTACGGGCAGATGCCGGAAAGGAAAAGCATATCGACATGCAGGAAAAAGGCAGGCATTATGCCAGATATCCATGATTTTCGATTTGTCACAAAGCAAATCAACCAAATCGACAAATCGGAGGAACAATCATGGAAGAAAGAAAATACACATTTTATGACAGATACCAGAAAGTGAAATATGATAACGTAACAGCAGAGGAACTGGAAGTTCTCAATACTTCTTATAATAAGGAACATTATATGTTTCATCAGCAGCACCGGAGAAATAATACCGTATTATTCTGCGGATTGCAGTCGGAAATTAGTAGTGCGACAGATTTTATTGCTGACCGAGATCAGAATATTGCTGCTGACATTACAAATGAGATCTTTTTCAAAGAGCTGTTCAGTGATCTGACAGAAAATGAAAAGAAGATTGTTAGTGATTACTTCATCATGGGAAAACAGCTGAAAGAAACGGCAGAGGAACTTGGAATCAGCACCCGCCAGGTGAGCAGGAACAAGAACAGTGCTTTAGCAAAAATGTTGAAGAGAATGAAAGCAGCTGGCTATGAATCTTATGCGGAAGCGGCTGGAGATTTACTGCAGGAAAGTGATTATATCCCAACACTGATGGAGACGCAGAACTCTATTATGAAAAAACGTTCAGGAGAAGTGAGATTGCCGTCTGATCATAATGGTAATAAATAAACGTAATTGAATATCAAATCATCAAAAAGGGCACTGGAGAAATCCAATGCCCTACTTTAATTTCAGTATATCATTCGGTGTGCAATCCAGGAATTCACAGAGTTTTGCAAGAATTGAGAAGTCAATCCTGGTTACTTTATTTTTGCAGTAGTTGTTAAGTTGTGTGCGCTGTAAATTGCAGGCTTCACAAAGCTTATTTTTGCTGATATTCTTTTCTTTAAGCAGATTTTTCAAATCCATATATACAATCATAACGGCACCTCGTCTTTTCCTAAAATTATAAATACAACTGTATTGAAAAATAAGCTGTGCTGTCATACACTTGTATTATAATACAGGGGTTCGGAGGAGAAGGAAGATGAAAAAAAGGTGGTTTATCTATCTGATAATCGGTATAATAATGATTACAGGTGGTTGTCTTGGATATTTGCAATATGGGCGTGATATGGATGTGTACGGTTCCTATGCAATGACGGCGGACAATTACCATGAGGAGCGTTTGACAGTAGTGGTAAATAAACTGTATGTAGCAGATCAGAAAGCATGTGCAGAAGAAATTGTGAAACGCTGCAGAGAAAATTCATTTAAAAGTGTGCGGTTTAGCTATGATCAGTCGGTTCCGAATGCGTTATATGTGACTGTATATTCATCAAAGCGGAAGGCAGAGAAAGGGAAGCAGATGTTTTCATTTTCTTACTTGCCGCAGGATAGTGAGGGAACGTATAATATTATAGACGATTCAGAGGAATTTATACTGGAGAGAGAAGAATAAGATAAGGGATATCTGGTTAATATAAATCAATAAAAGATTTACTAATGACAACCTCGAATAAAGAATGACATAAAATCAGCAGTGCGCAAGCAATCAGAAAATCCAAACCGCCTGTCCCTATGGCCGAGTTAATAGGTCTTTGGGGCAGGCGGTTTTCTTTGCCTTGAATGGGTGGATAGATAAGAGATTTACTGTCAGGATAAAGGTCGATTTTGGGCGTTTTCTTTCGCTGTAAGCGGCGTTTGAAGGGCTTGCCATATTCCGATATTCCCACATAGGAAAATGCCGCTCAGAGCGCAAATCAAGTGTTTTTTCCATCTCTCCACATGGGCAATATCCACACATGGATAATCCAGATGTGGCAAATCCACACATGGGAAAACCACACGGGGAAAATCCCGCACAATAAAATACTAAATAAAGAAATACTAAAGAATCAAGTAACAATCTAAATAAATATCAATCCATCAATCTTGATGGGCAGCATGATTTGGGAAAATAAACCGTCTGCTACTGTATTGATCTAACCAGCTTATAGGGTAAACGGCTTCTTGCTTTGCAGTAGGGATGGATGGGATAATTTACTGTCAAGATAAAGGTCGATTTTGTGGTATTTTTTTCGCTTTAAGCAGCTTTTGAACGGCTTGCCATATCCCGGTATTCCTGCTCCGGCTAACGGCGCTTAAAGGCTAAATAGTTTATTTTCTGGCTGATCCGTATGGGCAATATCCGCGTAGGGGAAATCCGTATACGGAAAGCCCACATACGGATAATCCGTTCACGGGAAAACCATACACGGAAAATCCCGCACAATTAAATACTAAATAAAAGAAATACCAAAGAATCAAATAACAATCTAATTAAATATCAATCTATCAATCCTCAAGATAAACCATATCAGGGCTGTTTTGATGGTAACCTATTCTTCTCGCCCCACTCACACATACTGTCTAAAATAGGAATCAGTGACTTTCCACGATCCGTCAGGCTGTATTCTACTTTGGGAGGGATCTGTGGATATTCCTCCCGATGGACAAGCCCATCCGCCTCTAATTCCTTCAAAGTCGTACTAAGGGTTTTGTAGGAAATGGTTTTGATGTACTTTTTCAACTCATTGAAGCGCACGACCTGAAAGCCCATCAGGGCGTACAGGATGAACATTTTGTATTTGCCCTGAATCAGGGACATGGTGTAGCTAAATCCCGTCTCTTCCAAATTGGCGTCTTTAATGCACTCAATACTCATTTCCACTCTCCTGAAAGTAAGTATATAGTTTCTTTGTTAGTATCGCACTTGAATGTGCGTACTTGTTTTTCTTTTTATTCTTGTTATGATTATAATATCAAAGACGGATGAAGTCAATCCGACTACGCGAAAGGAGACATGACTTATGGCTAAAAATTTTGGTATCAAACCCTATCTGTTCCCAATGCCGACCTATATGATCGGTACTTATAACGAGGATGACACCGTTGATGTGATGATGATGGCCTGGGGCGGGATTTGCGCGGAAGATATGGTCGCGCTGAATCTGGAAGCCGAGCACAAGACGGTGGCTAACTTGGAAACACGAAAAGCCTTTACCCTCGCTGTTCCCGGAACGGATACGCTGCGGGAATCTGATTTTCTTGGAATCGCCAGCTCCAACAAGATGGCGGACAAATTTGAGCGTACCGGCCTCCATGCTGTCAAAAGCGAGCGTGTTGATGCGCCTGTCATTACCGAATACCCGCTCACATTGGAATGTGAAGTGGTGGAAATGCAGTCCCAACCCTACGGTCTGCGGGTTCTGGGGAAGATCGTCAATGTGATTGCCGACGATAAAATCTTGGATGATGCTGGGAAAATCGACGCCGAGAAAATCCATGCCTTTACTTTTGACCAGATGCAGAACGGCTACTATGCCGTTGGCGAAAAGGTGGGGCAGGCATGGCACAGCGGCTCTGACCTGATGAAACAGTAAGCGCGGGGTATGAGAGATGAGTAAAAAAATCGTAATCTTAAACGGCAGCCCCCGCAAAACAGGCAACACCTCTGCCCTTGTCAAAGCATTTACGGAAGGAGCTGAGAGCGTTGGCAACACCGTAACCGAGTTCTTCTTGGATAAAATGGATATTCACGGATGCAAAGGCTGCTTTGGCGGACACAGCAGCAAAGAATGTCCCTGTGTTCAGAAGGATGATATGGCTCAGATTTATCCCGCTGTGAAAGAATGCGATGTGGTCATATTGGCCAGCCCGCTGTACTACTGGACGATGAGCGGACAGCTCAGAACCGCCCTTGACCGCCTGTTTGCGCTGGAAGAAGGAGACGGAAATCTTCTTCGCGGAAACGGGAAATCCTCCGCTTTGCTGATGGCGGCAGAAGGACACGGCTTTGATGACGCCGTTCTTTACTTTGACCATCTGATGGAACACCTGCGCTGGCAAAACCTCGGCCATGTGCTGGCCGGAGGGAATATGGCGGTTGGCGATATCAAGGGAAAGGCAGAAATTGAACAAGCCTATGCGCTTGGAAAGTCAATTCGATAATTCATAGAAAGGAACTGATTGCAATGGAAAAAATCACTTTACCGAAGGCTTCTCAGATGACTTCCCCCAACCCTGTGACGATTGTCTGCACCCAAAAGCCGGACAGCTCCACCAATCTCGCTACGGTGTCCTGGTGGACCTATCTCTCCTACAATCCAAACATGATCGCCTACGCGATGGCTAAGACTTCTTACAGCGGCGAGATGGTGCGGAACAACAAGAAAGTCATTCTGACCATCCCCGGCGCAGAAATTGCGGATGCTGTCCTCGGCTGCGGCAGCACCACGGGGCGCAACACCGATAAGGTTGCCAAATTCAACATTGAGCTTGCCGAGGTGGAGGGCAGTTCCATCAAAATCCCTGCCCACAGCCGTGTTGCCATTGTCTGCAATCTGAAAGAGTATCACGAGGTAGGCGACCATTATCTGTATATCTGCGATGTGGAGCAGGTCTATGGGGACGAGGGCGAAAAAGCGTTGTTCGCTTGGAACGGCTATTCTCAGATTCGCCCGGTGGAATAAAATGAAGCGCGAAATGAACATTTTATAATTTGCGGCGAACCGCATTTCAACGGTCTGACCATTAAAGAAAAGAGCCTCGGTCGATGCCCTTACGGGTACGGCTGAGACTCTTTTGAATTTAATTAGGCCAGATAGACCCAGTCGAATGAGACAGGACAGCAGGCACATAGCCGCTGCCCTGTTGGAATCCTTCCTTACAGCTCGATGACTTCCGGATCGGCAGTAGAGGAATAGATGGTTGCCGTACCATGCTCAAAGTAAAACACGGTCATCAGATTGTCATCCACCGTGTACATGCTGCTGAGGGCAGCGGTGTTCGCATCCATCATGGCAACACGGGCTTCGCGGCGGGTATCTTCCTTCACTGTGCCCTCCACACGAATCCATGTGCCCTTGTGCATCCCGCAGATTTCCACTTTGCCATTGGCCTTCATCTGCTGGTAAACTTTCTTCTGGTTGTTGGTGCCGATGTAAAGTTTGCCCTCAAATTCGCACACAACGCCGAAGGGGCGGACATGAGGCTGACCATTTTCATCGGTAGCAAGATAGAAGGTGCCGCAGGATTTCAGATATTCGGTTGCTTTGTTCATAGTGAAAACTCCTTTCAAAGTTCAGGTTGCATTTTTTCTTGTTACGAGTATAATTATATATCGTAGGATTGAAAATACAAGTACGATATTTATTGATACTGGTATCAATGTGGAGCGTGTCTATGGAGAAGAAAAATCTGTTTGGGAAATTCCCTTATGTCACTGCCCAAAAAGTTTTGACGAGTAAGTGGTCGATGTACATTCTGTATCTGTTGTCAAACGGTCCGGTGCGGTTTAATGAATTGCAGCGGCGGATGCCGGAGGAAATGACCCACACCACCCTGTCCCGGCAACTAAAGACGCTGGAGGATGAAGGGCTGATTATTCGGCGGGAATATCAGCAGATTCCGCCCAAGGTAGAATACAGCCTCAGTGACATTGGGGAAAAGTTTAAGGATGTGCTGTCCGTATTGGAAGTATGGGGGAATGAGTACATTCAATATTTGCGGGAGAAAAGTTGACGGCTTTCTGAGCATACAAAGTATTGGTGCTACGATAATGCTTCGCACAAATCGAAAATTAAAGGGTTTGGGACTATCCCAAAATAGAAAAATGGCGCTCCGGCAGACAGCCCAGAGCGCCATTTTTCCGGTGTGTGGCCACACCGGATGTGCTTGCTATTCAGCAAGTCACTCCGGTATGGCAAGCACCGTTTTTCTGCAAGTGTGCATACACTTGCTGTGCTTGCTGTTCTCTTAAATCCCAGTCCCGCGCCCGTCCCTCCGTAATTTTTGCGCGGACACGAACACTTTTTTCGTTTGGAACCTTGACTCGAACGCCTGTTCCTGATATACTGAAATCAACCAAATAAAGTAGCTGTGCTGTGGAGCCGCTGACGAAGCGAAGTCTTCCTAATGCCGCATGAACGCAGAAATCCGCGTGGGTTTCTGTGTAGTCGGTATGGGAAGATTTTTACCGTCATGCGGCTCTTTTCTTTTCCTCCGTCCGCCCTCCCCGCCAGCGGGAAGGAGCGTGCCATGTAATCAGTATCATAACCAGTCAAAGCCTTTTGGCAAAGGGCGGCCTTGCCGCCTTGGTTACTTACCTGCACGGCAGAACGGCGCTGTCAAGGACGCGCAGCGAGGCGAAGCCGGTTCCTTGACTGCGGCGGGCTGCTGTGCCACACACGGCGAATACGGAGGAAATGTGAATATGAAAACTCAGAAGAAACAGAACATGGATGTTTTACGGCTCTGCCCCAAAAGATTGCCGGTCCCCGACCATGCGGATATGGTCACGGAGGATGGGACTATTTACCATGTCCAGAGCTTTTTTGTGGGGGATTTGGAGATGTGCGATCTGCTAGACGCCCTCACGATAGAGGCGATAGAACGGGTGAAGTGAATCCCGGCACTTTGCCCAGTGGAATCAGCAGCGCCACAGTGGTATAATACAATCAGGATTTCTGATTGTGATACGCACTGCATTTCGGGAGGTTAAAAAAGAAAATGCAGGAACAGTACAGTGTTGGAATCTATGCCAGACTGAGCCGGGACGATGAGCGCGCCGGTGAGTCTGTGTCAATCGAAAATCAAAAGGAAATGCTCGCCCGGTATGTACGGGAACAGGGCTGGACGCTCTACGATTACTACTGCGACGATGGGGTCTCCGGTACGACCTTCGACCGTCCGGGGTTCAACCGGCTGGTGCAGGACGCGACCGACCACAAGATCAATTTGGTACTAACCAAAGACCTCAGCAGGTTAGGCCGTGATTACATCGAAGCTGGCAAATATACCGACTTCATTTTTCCGTCCCTTGGGTGCCGCTTTATCGCCCTCAACGATGGAGTAGACACCATCCGCAAGAACAATGAGATGCTGGTCATTCTGAAAAATGTCATGAACGACCTTTATGCGCGGGACACCAGCAACAAAATCAAGGCGGTGAAGCTGTCCACCTTCAAGGCCGGGAAATATGTGGGCTGCTATGCGCCTCTCGGCTACCGAAAGAGCGCGGCGGACAAGCACATCTTGGAGATCGACCCGGTGACAGCCCCGGTGGTGCGGCGTATCTTTGATCTGCGGTTGCAGGGCAACGGTTTCCGAAAAATCGCTCTGCAACTGAACGCCGAAAAAGTCCCCTCGCCCAGAACCTTTTACTACATGGCGGAGGGGCGGGAGAACCGCCGGGGCGAGACGGAGTGCTGGAACGATGTGACGGTGAAAACCATCCTCCGCAACGAGGTCTATCTCGGCCACATGGTACAGAACAAGACGGGCACCGTCTCCTACAAAAACCACAAGCAGGTCAGCAAACCGGAGAGCGAGTGGATTCGGGTGGAGAACACCCATGAGCCGCTGATCTCGCAGGATGTGTGGGATGCGGTGCAGCGGATGGACAACCACCCGTCCAGAGGGCGCAGCGGCAAGAGCGGAACCGTTTCGCTGTTCGCCGGTCTGCTGCGGTGCATGGACTGCGGTGCCTCCATGCGGTATATGCGGGATTACCGGAAGAAAACCAGCGGCAAGGAGCCGGAGTACAAGGCGTATGTCTGCAACCGGTACGCTTCGGGCGGCAAAGACGCCTGTTCTTCCCACTACATCAACCAGAAAGCGTTGGCTCATGTGGTACTGCTGGACATCCGCAGCAAGTCGATGTGGGCGCAGTTTGGCCGGGCTGAGATTCGGGAAAAACTTCTGGCGCAGAAGGAGTCCGCTGGCCGTGAGAAAGCGAAAACGCTCCAAGCAGAACTGAGCGCCATCGACCGGCGGCTGCCGGAGCTTGACCGGCTGGTGCAGTCCGCCTACGAGGACAAGGTGCTGGGCAAAATCCCGGAAAATCTCTGCGTTCAACTTTTGAATGGCTACGAGGCCGAGCGCAAGGCCAAGCAGGAGCGCCGCCGGGAGCTGACGGAGCAGCTTGCCGCCAGCCGGGAGAATGAGCAGTCCGTGGACGCATGGCTGGACATGGTGCAGGATTATTACAATCTGGAAGAGCTTGACCGGCCTACGCTGGTGCGGCTCATCCAGAAAATTGAGGTTGGCGAGAAGCGCATGGTAGATGGCCACGAGGAACGGGACTTCAATATCTACTACAATTTCATCGGGCATATCGATCTGTGAGGCTGTCATGCTTTATGCGAAGTGGACTAAAGTAAAGATTATAAAGATGAAAGTATATTGACAAATCGAGGTTTTTATCATATTATAATTATACAAGAAGTTGGCGCTTATGATATACTGGCTATATTAAAAGAATCAACACTTGTGTTGGGTGTGCCACTACCGAGGACGTTGAAGTGTGGAACGATATAGGTTGGTGTGCTGCTACCAAAGGCGTTGAAGTGCAGAACGATATAGGTTGGTGTACCACTACCAAAGGCGTTGAAGTGTGGAACGATAAAGGAAGCGTTAGCTTCCTATTTTTTTTGTAGGGTGATACATATGAATTTTGATAAAGTACAATTCGTTTACATTGATGTAGACTATATGGAATATTTGAATGGAATAGATTCTGAAATCTTTTTCAATAAGGAAGATGAAAACTATAGATTAAAACCACATTTAGGAATCTTATTGAATAATGCTGGGATGAAGTATGTAATTCCATTAACATCTGCGAAGGAAAAGCATAAAGGGTGGGCAGATGCGACTGCTAATTGGTATAGAATTTATGAAGTCATTGATATCAAAAACGATCCGGTAGATAGAGATGATATTATTGTTGAAGTAAAGAATCAAGAAATTTTAAAGAAAATAAAGCTAGAAGATCAAGTAAATGCCAGACAACGGATATTGTCAGTATTAGACATGAGAAAGATGTTTCCGGTAGATGATACTGTATATACTGAAGTGAAATTTAATATCAGTAGTAGTGGATCAAGGAGTGATAATCAAAGGACATTTCTTATGATTAAGGAATATAACTTCTTAAAAGAGATAGCAGATGACATCGCAAAAAAGGCAACAAAAATATATGATAAACAGATCAGAAAGAATAAAGTTCTTCCTTACCATTGCGATTATCGAAAACTTGAACAGGCACTTGGCGAATATAAAAAAGATGAAAAATAGATTGACATTTTGTAGTAATCAGTAGTAAACTGTACTTGTGGAAGGGAAGTGATATGTTTGGC
>ERZ827104.2509-NODE-2509-length-14101-cov-7.247900_pt1 | contig 14101 bp, 14 predicted proteins | sample MGYA00519781_ERZ827104 | MGnify/ENA primary metagenome ERZ827104 (study PRJEB31778, sample SAMEA3449257) | human gut metagenome | biome: human gut; feature: human-associated habitat; material: faeces | place: United Kingdom | collected 2010/2012 ... | reverse complement strand
AGTGCCGACAATACTTGTCTGGAGACGGACCGGGAAGATAGGTCAATGCCAACACAAGGGATTCGCTCAGGCGAATCCCTTGCTTATGCCTCCTTAGCTCAACGGTAGAGCATCCGGCTGTTAACCGGAGGGTTGTAGGTTCGAATCCTACAGGAGGCGCCAGAGATATTGCCGTCACCTGTGTGGCGGCATTCTTTGAATATGGGCCTTTAGCTCAGTTGGTTAGAGCAACCGGCTCATAACCGGTCGGTCCCGGGTTCAAGTCCCTGAAGGCCCACCAAATAATGATATATAGGGGAATAGCTCAGTTGGTAGAGCGACGGTCTCCAAAACCGTAGGCCGAGGGTTCGAAGCCTTCTTCCCCTGCCAAATCGCCGCAGACACATTTGTCTGCGGCGATTTTTCTTGCTTCGCCGCGGCTCGCGGCGTATCTTTTTTCTTGATTACTCTTGGGTGCGCACTGCTTTGCCATTGCGTGCTGCGTAAGAGATAACTGAATAGTGATACATAAGGATCAGGTGCACTGAATATTCAGCGCACCTGATGAAGGCTTACATGCATTATGACATGCTGATTATTGAAACGCTTTGCCCCATGCCATGTCCATTTCGACGAAGCCATCCCCATTTCGCTGATAGCTGCACTTGGCTGTATCATTTAAATACGGTACAGTCCAGAAAATTGCGATTTCATTAACGGAACTGTTCTGCTCGCCTAGTGTGGCTGCGAGATCAGACGAATACATCTCGAGCATTTTCTTGGATGTTTTTCCTGTGTTCTTTTGGTTCCAAGTCAGATAGACGAGTGCAATGTAATCGCCATCTGCTTCTGTTCCCAAATCATCGTTAATTGTGATTCTATCTATCTGTGTCATGGTATATTGCTCGGTGATTCGGTCGGTCAGAATTTTTTCAATTTTCTGTGTCTCAGTTAGTACAACTGGCGTCTCCGCTGCTGACGCGGCTCTCGTGGTCGTTACCTCTGTATCTGGTGCCGATTCGGTGGCGGTGCCTGATGGCTCCTGGTTGCCGCAGCCGCCGATAAGCGTAAGTGTCGCTAGCAATACTGCTACGAATGCCATTTGCTTTGTGTGGTGCTTTTTCGTGCTTCCATCTCCTTGTGCAATTGTTTGTTTTATCTATTATAAAGCGCGCGAAAGCAATTATGAAGGACAAAGTGCTTCTGTATTGCTGTTGATGTTGAAATATTGTTTATCATAGCTCCGCCGCTTGACAAAAGACACTGCCTTTGATATTCTGTCCGTGTTCCTGCCGCTGGGTGGGGACGGGAGCGTTTGCTCCGCGTCGTAGGCCTTAGAAGACGCGGGCAGGCGCATTTTTTATTTGGAGGAAACACTATGGCATGGGTCATGCTCGGCATTGCCGGAATTTTTGAGGTCGTTTGGGCGACCTGCATGAAGTATTCGGAGGGATTTACAAAGCTCAGCTGGTCGCTGCTCACGTTCGCCGGCATGGCGGTGAGCTTTTTCCTGCTGGCACGTGCGACCAAAACACTGCCGCTTGGTACGGCGTATGCGGTCTGGACTGGTATCGGCGCGCTGGGTTCTGTGATTGTTGGCATTCTTTTGTTCAAGGAGACGGTGACGGCGGGACGTCTGATCTTTGCCGCGCTGCTGCTCATTGGCATCATCGGTCTGAAGATCACATCAGCTTGATACATACCGTTATTCCGTCTCGGCCAGCGCGTCGATGCGCTGCTGCAGATCCTGAACGAACCGCCCGATGTGCAGCCCGTCGATGAGTCGATGGTTTACCTCAAGCGCGAGGCCAAGCACCTCTCGCTCGCCCTCGCGGCGATATTTGCCCCAGGCGATGCGCGGAATGGCGTCGTCGGGGTCGAAGTCACGCTCATTCGTCAGCGCAGTCAGCGTGATCCAGGGAAGGCTGCTGAAATAGATCAGCGCGTCGCTTTCGGCTGCGGCGGAGAGAAATTCGGTCTGTGCCCGGCTCTTGCTGCGTGCGTCGCGGCAGAAGCCGTCGAGCGTGCTGCCGGCCGGCATCGTCACGATGTGAAACTGTTCTGCGCCGGGGTGCAGATCCGTGAAGCTCGGCTCGCGCCGGCTGAGCAGCACCGGCTGTCCGCCGCGGATGGCATAGCGGAACGCGGTCGTGTGGTTGATCGCCTGCGTACACAGCCAGACGAGCGCATAATAAAAGGAAATGCCATGCCGCTTTGTATAGGCATGCAGTGCCGTGATGTCGAGCGTCGCGGTCACGCTGTAAAACGGGTCGGACAGGCCGGAGAAGAACGTGTATGCCTCACGCCGCGGCCAGGTATCCAGTGCGACGGGGGTTGCATCGGGCGTTTGCATGGTCATGCCTCCTTGGTTTTTTCTGCAGTATAGCATGCCGTCGCGGAAAAATGCAATTTTTTTGCCGGAAAGCGCGGTGTTTACAGTTCTTTGATATATTTCTCATAGGCGTGTGATAAAATATGAGAATCAAATTCAGTAGCCTGGAAAGGTGATCGGTCATGAGACAACGGCTTGCAAAATGGATGATGGGCAGGAACGGGATGGACGCACTCAACCGCCTCCTGTCTGTCCTGACGCTGATCGTGTTGGTCGTCAGCACGTTTGTGCACGGTTACGCCGCGCGCATTCTCTGGTCGTTGGCAGTCCTCGGCCTGATCGTAATCTATTTTCGCATGTTCTCGCGCAACGTCTACCGCCGCCAGCAGGAAAACGGGGCGTATCTGCGCCAGCGCTATAAGGTGACGAGTGCGTGGCGCGGCGCTGTGGATCGCTGGCATCAGCGGCACGATTACCGCTTTTTCAAATGCCCGTCTTGCCGCACACGCCTGCGTGTGCCGCGCGGTAAGGGCAAGATCAATATCGTCTGCCGCAAATGCGGCACGTCCTTCCAGCGGAAAACCTGAGGCAGCGCCGTATGTTCGGATATGTAATCGCAAACCTGGAGGGGCTGACGCAGGCGCAGAAGGATCGCTACAAGGGCTGCTATTGCGGCCTGTGCCGGGTGCTCAAGCAGCGGCACGGCTTTTCCGGGCGCCTGACGCTGACGTATGACATGACGTTTCTGGTGCTGCTGCTCTCGGCGTTGTATGAAGCGGACGAGGAACGCGGCATGGAGACCTGCCCGGCGCACCCGCTGCGCAAGCATTTTTACTGGCAGACGCGCTACACCGAGTACGCCGCCGACATGAACATCGTGCTGGCGTACGACAACTGCCGCGACGACTGGCAGGACGACGGCAGCGCCCTGAAATACTGGGAGTCCGAGGCACTCAGCCGCCAGTGCGAGGCCGTGCGCGCGCGCTGGCCGCGCCAGTGCGCGGCGATCCGGCAGTGCATGGCGGAGCTTGCGGAGATCGAACAGGCCGATACCGGCGACCCGGATGCTGCGGCCAACTGCTTCGGCCGCCTGATGGGCGAGCTGTTCGTGACCGGTGAGCTCTGGGATGACCGCCTGCGCCCGTTTGGCGAGGCGCTGGGGCGGTTCATCTATCTGCTCGATGCGGTGATCGACCTGCCGGAGGACGTCCGGCGCGGACGCTATAATCCGCTGCGCGGCCTGCCGGCCGATGCGGATCTGCACGCGCTGCTGACCATGCTGCTCGGCGAATGCTCGACGGCGTTTGAGGCGCTGCCGATCCTGCAGGATGTGGATCTGCTGCGCAATATTTTGTATTCCGGCGTGTGGCTGCGCTATGAAACAGCCATGAAAAAACGAAAGAGATCGGGGAGGAGCGCCGAATGAGAGACCCATATGAAGTCCTCGGTGTTTCCAGAGACGCGAGCGAAGAAGAGATCAAGGCGGCGTATCGCCGGCTTGCAAAAAAATATCATCCGGATCTGAACCCGGACGACCCGCACGCGACGGAGAAAATGAACGAGGTCAACGCGGCCTATGACGCGATCAAAAACGGCAAGGCGAACGGTTACGGTGCGCCCGGCGGCTATGGTTCGACGGGCGGTTATGGCGGTTATGGAGCCTACGGCGGCTGGGGCGCGCAGCGCGACCCCGGCATCCGGCCGGAGTATCAGGCAGCCGCCAACTTCATTCAGACGCAGCACTTTGCCGAGGCGCTGCAGGCGCTGTCGGGCGTGCCGGCGGCGGAGCGCGATGCCAACTGGTATGCGCTGAGCGCGCTGGCCAATTCCGGCATGGGCAACCGTGTGCAGGCGCTGGCCGATGCGCGGCGCGCAGTTGAGCTGGATCCGACGAATCCGGATCTGCAGCGGCTGCTGCACCGGCTCGAGAGCGGCGGCGATGCGTATGCGACGTACAGCGCCGGCTATCCGAACAGCGGCTTCGGCACCGGGAGCTGGTGCATGGACATGTGCCTGCTGAACATGTGCTGCAATCCGTGCTTTACGCCCTGCTGCTGACAGCGTTCCGGTCAAATAATACACACCCCGGCGGAGCCATGCATCTCCGCCGGGGCGTTTTGCGCTCATGCGCCGGGGAATGTGCGCAGATACCGGTCGGTGAAAGCGGTCAGCGCGGCAAAGTCCATGCACGGGCGGTAGACGGCCTCCAGCTCGTTGTGCAGGAGATTGGCCATGCGAAGCTGTTCCACGCCGCCGGTAAGGGCGAGCTGCTGTTGTCGGGCATCGCTGCGCATGCTGCGGCGAAGCGCGCGCTGCCGCACCGGATCCGGCAGAACGTCGAGCCGGATGTGCCGCTGCGCCGGCCCCTCCGGCAGATCATCCGCCGTCCCGGCGAGAAAGCCCACGCCGCACGCCGGCACGAGCACGGCCTGCGTGCGCGATGGAATGAGCGGGTCGGGGCAGGAGAGAACGTCCCGCCCGCAGCGGACGGCGTGCGTGCGCACGATGCGCAGAAATTCTTCCGCCAGCCCGCAGCCGTCGTCGAGCAGGTACACGCGCGCACAGTGCGCGGCGATCGTCTCCCGGAAGAAAATTTTCCCCTCACACGTGATGGCGCTCAAAAACAGCCGCTCGCACCGGCCGCGGACGGTGTCCTTGCCCGGTGTGCCGAATTCCCGCGTGCAGATGCTCCGCGCCCGGCGCCGCGCGGCCTCCCGATCCTCGGGATAGACCAGTCCCGGCGTGGCGCGCGCGTCGAGCGCCGCCGCTGCCGCCAGATACTGCTGCGCGCGCAGGCGGAACATGGCGCAGTCGGTGTTCAGGGCGCGGATGCGCGCCGTGTCGAGCGCCTCCGTGCGGCAGAATGTGCCGAGATCCAGATATTCGCCGCTTGCGCCGAAGAGCGCGGGGTCGACCGTGTGCGGCGCCGTGCCGTCAAAAAAGCCGGAGCGTTTTTCCGGGAAATAGACCCCGTCGAGCGAGGCGGGATCGCCCGCGCAGTGCAGCCAGACGACGGCCAGCCCGGCGGATCGCCCGGCATCGCCGACGCGCTTGAGAAAGGTGGATTTTCCGCAGCCCGGCCCGCCCTTGAGAATACAGAAATAGCGCTCCGGCGGCCTTAGAAACTGCCTGTGCAGTGCGTAGTAGCCCGCGCCGGTCAGGGCGCTGAGAAAGTAGCGTGTTTCCAGTCCGTTGTTCATGGCGAAACCTCACATTATCAGGTTGTTACAGCGTATGCATCCGGCGCGGCCGTTGACAATTTTGTGCCGGGATGCTATCCTTTTGCCATCTTAACAACGGAGATTTGTCATGATCCAGACTGTTTTATTTGATTTTGACGGCACGCTGTTCGACACCGGTGAGGGCATCATCCGCAGCGTGCAGTATGCGCTCGCAGGCTTCGGCATTCACGAGACGGACACGGCGCGCCTGCGCAAGTTTGTCGGCCCGCCGCTGTTTGACTCGTTCACGGAGCTGTACGATATGCCGCCGGAGCAGGCGCAAAAAGCGGTCGAGCGCTACCGCGAGCGGTATCAGCCCATCGGCGTGTATGAGTGCGCGGTCTATCCCGGCATTCCGGAGTTGCTGGAGCGGCTGCGCGCAGCGGGCTTTTGCGTCGCGGTTGCGACCGGGAAGCCCACGCCGCTGGCGCACACGATCCTGCAGCGTTTTGATATGGAGCGGCTGTTTGACTGTGTGATCGGCAGCGAGTATGACGGTTCGCGCAGCACGAAGGCCGAGGTCGTCGCGGCAGTACTTGCCGAGACTGATACGTCCCCGGAGGCCGCGCTCATGATCGGCGACCGGAAGTACGACGTCGCCGGTGCCGCCGCCTGCGGTGTGCCGTGCCTCGGTGTGTACTATGGCTATGCCGAGCCGGGCGAGCTGGAGGCCGCCGGCGCGGTGGCCACGGTGCAGACGGTCGCGGAGCTGTCCGAGCGGCTGCTGCACTGGAACGAACGGAAATAACCACATAGGAAACGCCCTGCGGCGCACGGAGTGCCGCAGGGCGTTTTTCTTTTATTCGGTCACCGCTTTGCCGAGCACGCGCAGGGGAAATGCGTCCGAGACCGCAAGGTCAGTGTAGGCGGGGTTGAGCGAGTGCAGGAACACGCGCCCGCCGTCGCGCCGGAGCTGCTTGAGATAGGCGCTGCCGTCGTAGAGAAACACGCCGATCTCTCCGGGTTCGAGCGTCGGCTGCTGGTGCACCCAAACGGTCTGCCCGTCGCGAAAGCGCGGTTCCATACTGTCGCCCGCCACGCGCACGCCGAAGTTTGCTTCCTCCGGTACCTCGGATCCGACCGGCTGCATCTCGTAGCTCTCGCCGTCGAGAAACTGCCCCGTGCCGGCCGAGACGGCCAGCGAATACAGCGGCAGGCTGCGCAGCACAACCGGCTCCGGTTCGGCGGCAAAGCGCTTGCTCTCGCGCAGGAGCGCGATGTATTCCAGCGCGCGGCGGCGCCCCTCCGCGTTCAGCCCGGCGAGCAGACCGCCGGCGTCCCCGGCAGAGAATGTGCCCGCGATATCATCCACCCCCAGCACGCGGCACAGCGTCAGAAACTGCTGCGCGTTCGGGAGCGTGGCGTTGTTTTCCCACTTCGACACCGCCTGATTGGACACAGGCACGCCGGCCTCAGCCAGCGCATCGGCCAGCGTCTGCTGGCGCATGCCGTGCGCGCGGCGCAGGGAAGCGATCGTTTCACCAAAGGTTTTGTACATATGCAGCACCTCAAATACAATATATCGTATGAAACGAAAAAAGGCAAGGAAAATATCCGAATCAGATAAAAAAGTTCTTTAAATATCCCAAAAGGAGATTTATAATAGAGATAATCTCTTTTCGGGAGACAGCATTATGGACCGCATGATCTTACATTCGGATATCAACGCCTGCTATGCGAGCATTGAGCTGCTGCGCCATCCGGAGCTGCGCGGGCGGCCGGTCGCGGTCGGCGGCGAGCGGGAGCTGCGCCACGGCATCATCCTGGCCAAGGATCAGATGGCGCGCGCCGCCGGGGTGCGCACGGGCATGACGCTCTGGGCGGCGCGGCAGCAGTGCCCGGAGCTGACGATCCTGCCGCCGGATTTTGACATCTACTACGACTACTCGCGCCGCGTGCGCGAGATCTATGCCGGGTTCACCGACCGGTGCGAGCCGTTCGGCATGGATGAGTGCTGGCTGGACATGACGGGCTGCATCGGCCACGGGGACGCACTGCAGACGGCACAGGAGGTGCGCCAGCGCGTGCTCGACGCCACGGGCCTGACGGTGAGCGTCGGCGTGTCGTGGTGCAAGGCGATCGCGAAGCTCGGCTCGGACTACCGCAAGCCGAACGCCGTGACGGTCATTGACCGCGCGCACTTTGCGGACATGGTCTGGCCGCTGCCGGTCGGCAGCCTGCTTTTTGCCGGGCGCAGCTCGGTGCGGCAGCTCGAGCGGATGGGCATCCGCACGGTCGGCGCGCTCGCGGCGGCGGACGCCGACGTGCTCGAGCAGCGCCTTGGCAAGGGCGGGCGGCTGCTGCACGCCTATGCCAACGGGTATGACCCCACGCCGGTGCACCGCATTGAGGATCTGCCGCCGCCGAAGTCCATCGGCAACAGCGCCACCGCGCCGCGCGACCTCATCTGCGAGGCGGATGCGCGCGCGGCGCTCCTGTCGCTGGCGGAAAGCGTGGGCGCGCGTCTGCGACTGGAGGGGTATCAGTGCCGCACGGTGGAGCTGAGCGTGCGCACGGCCGACCTGCACTGGTGCAGCCACCGCATGGCGCTGCGGCACCCGTCGGATCTGACGAGCGAGCTGCTCGATGCGGCGCTGGCCCTGTGCGAGCAGGCGCACCTGTGGCCCGATCCGCTGCGCAGCATCGGCATCCGCGCGCTGGAGCTTGTGCCCGCGTGCGCGCCGCACCAGCTCGACCTGTTTGAGGATGCGGAGCATCGTGCGCGGCAGCGGCAGCTCGACATCACGCTCGATAACCTCCGCGCACGTTATGGCAAGAACTGCGTCCTGCGCGGCCGCGCCTGCTTTGACCCCGCGCTCGGCCTGGTCCAGCGCGAGGAGCACGCGTTTTTGCGCAAATGAAAAGCACGCACCGTCCCAATGGACCGTGCGTGCTGATGTTTATGGGTTCAGAAGCCGAGCTTCATGCCGCCGGTGATCTTGCTGACCGTGGCGTCGGAAGCCGCCTCGTACTGGCGCAGCGCCTCGTTGACGGCCGCCAGCACCAGATCTTCGAGCATCTCGACGTCATCGGGATCGACCGCTTCGGGCTTGATCTCGATCTTGGTGACCTCACGGTTGCCGTTGACCGTCGCCGAGACCATGCCGCCGCCGGACTTGGCCGTGAACTCTTTCTCTTCCAGTTCTTTCTGCATCCGCAGGAAGTCCTGCTGCATCTTCTGCGCCTGCTTCATCATGTTGGCCTGATTCATGCCGCCATAACCACCGCGAAAACCGCCTCTTGCCATGTTTGTATCCTCCTGTGAATCAAAATTTTTTATCGGATCGTTACGTTCGGGAAGCGTGTCAGCTCCTCGATCTGTCGTTGCTGGATCTGCGTTGCCGTGTCCATCGGCTGCATGACCACGCGGACGTTCTGCCCGGTCAGCGCCTGCACGGCCAGACGGAATTTCTCCGCGATCTCCGGTTTGTTGAACATCGGATAGGCCGGTGCCTTGTTCAGGCGCAGCGTCAGCGTGCCGTCGGCCAGCTCGCCGGATGCCTGCAGCGGATCAAGCAGGAAATGATAGATGCCGACCGGTAGCTCATGCTCCATATATGCACACAGTGCCTGCCAGTCAAACGCGCCGGTGGGCGTGGGGGCAGGTTCCGGTCGGGGCGTGGGAGCGGGTACCGGTTCGGGCACGGGTGCCGCTTTGGGCGCCGGGCGCGGTTCCGGCTTCGGCGCGGGCGGCATGTCCCAGGGCGGACGCTCGTCTGGCGGCGCGATCGGCTCCGGAGGCGGCTCCCACGGGGGCACGTCGTCATATACCGGCTTTGGCGCCGGTTTCGGTTCCGCTTTTGCCTTCGGTGCAGAGACCGGCGGCGCGATCGGCTCCGGAGGCGGCTCCCACGGGGGCGCGTCGTCATATGCCGGCTTCGGCTCCGGTTTGGATTCGGGTTTGCGTGCCGGCTGCGGCTCGGGCACCGGTGCCGGTTTTGCCGGGGCGGGGGCGGCCGCTGTCTTTGCCGGGATATCTCCGCTGCGCACGGCCTGCTCCAGCTTGTTCACGCGCGCACACAGTGTCGGCACGTCGTCGCACAGTTCCGGCCGGCAGAGCCGGATCAGGCACAGCTCCGCCGCGATGCGCGGATTGGGCTGCGTCGACATGGCGGTGAGCGCCTCCTGAATGCTCTGCAGGTTCGCCAGAAGCTGGCCGGTTGTGAAGGCACCGGAGAGCGCGCGCAGTGTTTCGCCGTCGTACCCGCCGGAGAGCAGCTCCCGGCCGCCGTGCGGGGCGACGGCCTGCATGAGCAGGTCGCGCTGGAGCATACTCAGCTCGTCGAGCAGGGCTGCGGGGTCTTTCCCGTCCTGCCAGAGGCTGCGGAATTGTTCGAGTGTTTTTGCGGTGTCGCCGCCGGCAATGCTCTGCAAAAGCTGCGCCGTGCGCAGGTTGCCGGCAAGCCCCATGGCGGAGACGACCGTTTCGGTTGTGATCTCGTCGCTGCCGGAGCACTGGTCAAGCAGCGTCAGCGCGTCGCGCATGCCGCCGTCCGCCATGCGAGCGAGCAGCGCCGCCGCGTCCGGCTGCAGGTTCAGGTGTTCCTGCTGCGCAACATAGTTCAGGCGCGCGGCGATCGTATCGACCGGAATGCGCTTGAAGCTGTGCCGCTGGCAGCGGGAGAGGATCGTCGCCGGAACTTTGTGCAGCTCCGTTGTTGCGAGGATGAACATGAGGTGTGCCGGAGGTTCCTCGAGAATCTTCAGCAGGGCGTTGAACGCCGACGTGCTGAGCATGTGCACCTCGTCGATGATATAGACCCGCTTGCGCACGTTGGCGGGGGAGAACACGGCCTCGTCGCGCAGGGCGCGCACATTGTCCACGCCGTTGTTGGACGCGGCGTCGAGCTCGACCACGTCGAGGATCGACCCGTCGTCGATGCCGCGGCAGGCGGCGCACTGATTGCACGGATTGCCGTTGACCGGGTGTTCGCAGTTGACCGCCTTGGCCAGGATCTTGGCGCAGGTAGTCTTGCCGGTGCCGCGCGTGCCGATGAACAGGTAGGCATGGGACAGCCGTCCGGTCTCGACCTGCTTTTTCAGCGTCTCGGTAATATGCTCCTGACCGACGACATCGTCAAACGTCTTCGGCCGGTATTTGCGATAGAGTGCCTGATACATATTGCGCGCTTCACCTCCGGAAACGGAAAACATCAAAAAACGTGACCATTGACAAGACTGCACACCCACCTTTGAATAGACGACATGCCCGTTACCACAGCAGCCAGCTCGGGCCCGGCGCCCCCACGGCACACGGAGTGACCTGCTTAATGCTGCTCGGTTCCCCGCCTGACATGGTTCACAGGGCTCCGTTGCGCGGGACCGAACCTTCAACGCCGCTTACTGCGGGCAGACGACACATCGGCCTATCCGGGGGCGGGAATTCATCCCTGCTATAGCGGATTGCAGGTACAGGACACCGCTGGCTCCCCGACTAGTGCAGCCTTGTCAATGGCCACGTGCAAGTATTCTACTACAAAAGCGGGAATTGCGCAAGAGCGGGAAGCAATTTTCTTTTTCGGGACTTTTTCGCACAAAAATGCGCCGGAAGAAAAAAAGGTCTTTACAAATGTGAAAAATGTGCTATAATAAACAAGCCTTGTGGGGGCGTAGCTCAGCTGGGAGAGCGTTCGGTTCGCATCCGAGAGGTCAAGGGTTCGAATCCCTCCGTCTCCACCAAATCAAAAATCCGAACCTTTGTCCGAAGGGACAGAGGTTCGGATTTTTCTTGTTTGCAGTTGGTATTGTCGCGGAATGAATTCAAAAAGGAGGATGCATGACCCATGGTCGATCATATGCTCGTGCGTGGCGCAAAGGTCCACAACCTGAAAAATATTGACGTAGACATTCCGCTGGGTAAGATCGTCGGCATCGCGGGCGTGTCCGGTTCCGGCAAGTCGTCGCTGGCGCTGGGCGTGCTGTATGCCGAGGGCTCGCGCCGCTATCTGGAGGCGCTGTCGACCTACACGCGCCGCCGGATGACGCAGGCCGCCAGAGCCAGCGTCGATGACGTGCTGTATGTTCCCGCGGCGCTGGCGTTGCACCAGCGCCCGGGCGTGCCCGGCATCCGCAGCACGTTCGGCACGGGGACAGAGCTCCTGAACAGTCTGCGGCTCATGTATTCCCGCCTCGCCAGCCACCGTTGCCCCAACGGGCACTACCTGCCGCCGACGCTGCTGGTCGCCGCGGGCAAGGAGCTGACGTGCCCGGCGTGCGGCGCGCATTTTTACGCACCGAGCGCCGAGGAGCTGGCCTTTAACTCGCAGGGCGCGTGCCCCAGATGTGGCGGCACGGGCAGCGTGCGCACGGTGGACATGGCGTCCCTGGTGCCGGATGATTCGCTCACGATCGACGAGGGGGCGGTCGCGCCGTGGAACAGCCTCATGTGGTCGCTGATGACGGACGTCTGCCGGGAGATGGGCGTGCGCACGGATGTGCCGTTCCGCGACCTGACGGAGCGGGAGAAGGACATCGTCTACCACGGCCCGGCGGAGAAAAAGCACATTTTCTACCACGCCAAAAACTCCAATCAGGCGGGGGAGCTGGACTTTACTTATTTTAATGCCGTCTATACCGTGGAAAATGCGCTTGCCAAGGTCAAGGACGAGAAGGGCATGAAGCGCGTCGAGAAGTTTCTGAAAGAGGACGTGTGCCCGGACTGTCATGGCACGCGCCTGTCCGCTGCGGCCCGCGCGCCGAAGCTGCGGGGCATTTCACTGGACGAAGCGTGCACGATGACGCTCTCGGAGCTGTATGACTGGGTGCAGGGCGTGCCGGACAGCCTGCCGGAGGAGATGCGCCCCATGGCCGAGCGCATCTGCGAGGCCTTTACGGGCACGGCGCGGCGGCTGCTCGACCTGGGGCTCGGCTACCTGACACTCGACCGCTCCGCGGCGACGCTCTCGACCGGCGAGCGGCAGCGGATGCAGCTGGCCCGCGCCGTGCGCAACCGCACGACCGGCGTGCTCTATGTGCTCGATGAGCCGAGCATCGGTCTGCACCCGGCCAACATCGTGGGCCTCACCGGAGTGATGCACGACCTCGTGGCGGACGGAAATTCCGTCATTCTCGTCGATCACGACACGCAGATCCTGAAGGAATCCGACTGGATCATTGAGATGGGGCCGGAGGCCGGCGCAAAGGGCGGCCGCGTCATTGCACAGGGCACGGTGTCCGCAGTCGCGGCAGATCCCGCCTCACAGATCGGACCGTTTTTGTCCGGAGCACCGGAGGCACCCTTGCGCCCGCGCGCCGGAAAAGCGGACCTGTTTGCGCACGGAACGATTCGCCTGTCCACGTCGCAGATCCATACGGTCAAGCCGCTGGAGGTCACGATCCCCAAGGGGCGGCTGACGGTCGTGACCGGTGTGTCAGGCTCCGGCAAGACGACCATGGTGCTCGAGAGCCTGATCCCCGCGCTGGAGGCCGGTATCCGCGGCAGCGCGCTGCCGCCGCACGTCCGGGCGGTCAGCGCCGAGGGCATCGCACACGTCAAGCTCATCGACGCGACGCCCATTGGCATCAATGTCCGCTCCACCGTGGCCACCTATGCCGGCGTGCACGACGAACTGCGCAAGCTCTATGCCCGGTCGCCGGATGCGAAGGCGCGCGGCTGCAAGGCCGGCGATTTTTCCTACAATACCGGCTCTCTGCGCTGCCCCGGCTGCGACGGTACGGGCGTGGTGAGCCTGGACGTGCAGTTTCTGCCGGATGTGAGCATCCCCTGTCCGGACTGCCGCGGCTCGCGTTACGCACGCGCGGCTTATGATATCCAGCTGACGAACAAGGCGGGACAGTCCGTTTCCCTGCCGGAGCTGATGGACATGGACGTCAACACCGCGCTCCCGTTCTGCGCCGACAGAAAAACGGTCAGCCAGAAGCTGCAGGTGCTGCAGCAGCTCGGCCTCGGCTACCTCACGCTCGGCGAGGAGACGCCGAGCCTCTCCGGCGGCGAGGCGCAGCGGCTGAAGCTGGCCAGCGAGATCGGACGCATCCAGACGGATTCCGTGTTCGTGTTCGACGAGCCAAGCATCGGCCTGCACCCGCTGGATGTGCGGGTGCTGCTGGGTGTGTTCCAGGCGCTGCTCGATCGCGGCGCGACCGTCGTCGTCATTGAGCACGATCTCGATGTGATCCGCAGTGCCGATTATGTCATCGACATGGGCCCCGGCGGAGGTGATGCGGGCGGCCGCATTGTCGCCGCCGGCACGCCGGAGGAGATCCGGCAAGATCCCGACAGCATCACGGGCAGATACCTTTGAAGGCAGCAAAAACCGCCGCTTCCAATACGGAAGCGGCGGTTCCTGTTTGTATTCGCTCAGAACTTGATGTTGGCGGGCTTGCGGTCGAACATGGTGTTGACCTGCTTATAGAGCCAGCCCATCAGCTTCTGGTCCAGATTCCAGAAGTACACCACAAACAGCGCACCGACGACGGTGGCGGAAGTGGTGAGCGTCTTTTTCAGGACTTTTGCAACCACAGGATTCATAGTTTGCTCCTTTCCGGCCGGGGTGGCTTACTTCTTGGCGAGACCCTTCTGGCGAGCGTACTCGGCAGCACCCAGAGCGCC
>ERZ827104.2507-NODE-2507-length-14104-cov-3.298527_pt1 | contig 14104 bp, 11 predicted proteins | sample MGYA00519781_ERZ827104 | MGnify/ENA primary metagenome ERZ827104 (study PRJEB31778, sample SAMEA3449257) | human gut metagenome | biome: human gut; feature: human-associated habitat; material: faeces | place: United Kingdom | collected 2010/2012 ... | reverse complement strand
TACGGGGATTTCTGTTTTGCGGGCAATTAATTTATCAAATCCATAAATTTGAGCAAATGTGCTTTAATAATTTTTTGAGCAATTGTGTAACCCATCGTATACCCCTTTCAATGTACGAAACACCATTCATGTAACATTCATTTCGTTTCCACATATCATAATTATTCATATTATCTAATATTTTCAATTCCTTGTCAACTTTTAATGACGGTTTTTGAAGTACTTATATCAATGATTAAGGCTGTTTTTTTCATCTGATTTTTATGTTTTTATAAAATAAAGCAGGTCTCATTCCTTTGGTAATTTTTGTTTTTTGCAAAAATATCTTGTCTGTTTACGGTTCCGATGGTATAACAACTGTACATACGAGATACCAACTCAAATTGAATTGAAATGTTGTTACAATCGTCATACAATATCCAAAGATATGCCATTTTTGTTTTTGGTATTGAGAATCATTGTTTGAGTACAAATGATTATTATTATGTTCAAACATGTGATATAGGAACAATAAAAATAGAAAGAGATTTCTTGCGATTTTTAAAATTTTGATTGTTGTCAAGAGCATTTTAGATGTTGATTCGTAAAAAATTGCTTCACAAATTTTTTTATGCTATAATACTATGATAGCAATATTACATAGACAAATTTGGAAAGTTTTAATTTTTACGTATGATTTCCTTTATTTTACGGCACACTATGTGTTGTAGGAGGTGTTTTGATGAACCAACATCAAAATTCAGAACGACATCATACAACAAGCAAAACGAATTCCTTTCATTTTGAAGATGCCTATGTCAATCTTGCGTATGAAAATAATTCCGATTCCCCTGATGATACACAACAAAACAGTGATGACCCGCAAATGAATAAAATTCAAGAGATGGGTTCTGTGCTGACCAATAACGGAAAGCATAAAATTCATTGTTTGACCATTATCGGACAAATAGAAGGGCATTATGTATTGCCGAGCCAGAACAAAACAACCAAATATGAGCATATCATTCCGCAGTTGGTGGCAATTGAAGAAGAACCCGAGATAGAAGGACTCTTGATATTGCTTAATACGGTAGGCGGAGATGTAGAGGCTGGGTTGGCTTTGGCAGAGTTGTTTGCAGGTATGAAAAAACCGACGGTTTCTCTGGTGCTTGGAGGGGGTCATTCTATTGGTGTTCCTCTTGCGGTAGCGGCACAAAAATCGTTTATTGCGCCGTCTGCCACCATGACCATCCATCCGGTGCGTATGAACGGCCTGGTGCTGGGTGTTCCCCAGACCCTCTCCTATTTTGATAAGATGCAGGAGCGTATCGTCCGCTTTGTGTGCGATAATTCCTCCATCTCGCCGGAGCGGTTCCGGGAACTGATGATGACCACCGGCGAACTGATGATGGATGTGGGTACAGTCCTGGACGGCGAAGCCGCAGTGGAGGAAGGGCTCATCGATCATCTGGGCGGGCTGGCGGAAGCCATCGACTGCCTCTATACCATGATCGAAGAGGAGCGTTCCAGCCGGGAAGAGGAGGGGAGAGAATGATTCTCTATACTCCGGTTCCCATGGACATGGTCTTTCCTGTCCGGCAGCCTGAACCGGTCACGCTGGAGCGGGACGGACGGTATTTCACAGGCATCCGCAGCGGGAGCGGGGTGCGGATCACCCGGCTCTGCTCCACCTGCCCGGCAGACTATCTCCGGGCGGACTGGCAGCCCGGCTGTACCCTGCCGGAACAGGCAGATCAATCATAAAAAGGCACAGGCCCGGGACCCGGTTCCGGACCTGATGACCGCTCAGTCCGGCAGCGGCTCTGACCCTGCCGGCAAGTTTTACATAAGGAGGCATCTTATGTCTGTATGGCAAGCAATTCTGCAGGGAATGATCCAGGGGCTCACCGAATTTCTGCCGGTGTCCAGCTCGGGACATCTCTCCATCTTCCAGTATTTCACCGGTCTTTCCGGTGAAAGCGGCGCCTTTTTCTCCATTGTCCTGCATCTGGGAACCCTGTTCGCGGTGATCCTCGCCTTCTTCCCCACCATCTGGAGACTGATCTGTGAGGCCTTTGCCATGCTCGGGGATATTTTCCGGGGCCGGTTTACCTTCCGCCGGGTTTCCCCCAGGCGCAAGATGATCTTCCTGCTCATCGTTTCCCTGCTGCCGCTCTTCTTTGTGGTGTTCCTCAAGGACTTCTATGAGAGCTTCTCCACCGATGACGGCATCATTGTGGAAGGCCTCTGCCTGATTATCACCGGTATCCTGCTCACTCTGGCCTGCCAGTGCCCCGATGCCGGCAAGAATGCTGCTGGTATGAAGTATTCCGATGCCCTTGCCATCGGTCTGGCCCAGGCCATTGCCCCCATGCCGGGCATCTCCCGGTCGGGCTCCACCGTGGCGGTGGGCATGATGATGGGCCTTGGCAAGAAGTTCGCCGTCACCTTCTCCTTTATCATGGGCATTCCCGCTGTGCTGGGCGCTGTGATCCTGGAGATCCCTGAAGTGGCGAAAAATGGCCTCGCCCTGCCGCTGCATATTGTCATCATCGGCTTTGTCACCTCGCTGGTGTTCGGCCTGCTGGCAATCGCCCTGGTCAACCGCCTGGTGGTCAGCGACAAGTTCCGTTACTTCGCCTATTATACCCTCATCGCCGGTGCCATTGTGGTGATTCTGGGCATCATCGAACTGTTCTCCGGTCATGTGATCCAGCAGGCTATCACCGGTATGCTGGCGTGACGCTTCCCTGTTTTTCTGACGGGCAGTCCTCTCTGGGACTGTCCGCCTTTTTTGTTTCACCCTTGGTTCGACTCCGGATTTGTGTTATACTGATAAGGATAGATTTGATCGTTTTCCGGTCTGGTAATAAAAGAGGAGGCCCGTCCGTTCATGGCAACTGGCACAAAAAAATCCACAACCAAAAAATCCACCGGGCGCCGCCGGGAGAGCGCCAAAGCCCGGGAAGCCCGGCTGCGTGCCCAGCGGCAGATGCGCGCCATTATCCTGATGGCAGTGGGTCTGCTGTTCTGCGCGCTGGTGTTCCTGCCCGGTGAAGGCATCTGGAATACCGCGCACAAAGCCATGTTCGGCCTGTTGGGAATCGTGACCTGGGGTGCGGCACTGATCCCGGTCTATCTGGCGGCCGTGCTCTCCTCGGACAGCCGGTATACCCGCTTCAAGATGCAGGCGATCCTGCTCACTCTGCTGGCGGTGCTGATTGCGGCAGCGGTACAGGCGGGCGGCGGCACTGTCCCCGAAAGTGAGAAGTTCACTGAGATGGTCGCTGAGCTCTATGCCCAGGGCGCTGCCATGAAGGGCGGCGGACTCATTGGTTCGCTGCTGGGTGTGCCGCTGGTGAACGCCTGCGGCAAGGTGGGCGCTCTGGTGATCCTGGGACTGGGCATCTTTATCTGCCTGATGTTCCTCACCGGGTCCACCCTGGTGGGACTCTATTCCGGCATGGTGGAAAAGCCCGCCCGGAAGGTGAGCGAGGCATACAGCGGCGCTGTGGATACCCTGAGCCAGCGCATGGCAGAGGCAGAGCCCCGGCGTCCCAAGTTCAATATTGATGTACCCATGCCCACCAAACCGCCGGTGGACCCGCTGGCGGAGGAAGAGGAGGAACCGGAGCCGGAGCAGTCCGGCGCACGCAATGCCCTGACCGAGGCGGCACGGCGGTTCTTCTCGCCGGATACAGCGGCGCCCCAGCCCGCCCGCCGGGAGGTCTCCGCCACAGCGGAAGCCTTCGGGGACGGCAGCCGGGAGGAGCCTGCTGAGGAGGCGATTCCCGCAGAGCCGGAAGTTCCGGAGGCGGCAGAGGCGGCAGAAGCAGAAGCCCCTGTATCCGAGCCCCAGGCCGTGGAGCCGGAGCCCGGGGAAAAGGAACTGGAAGTGCCGGCAGAGCCGGATCACGAATACATCGACGAGATTATCCGGCGCATGGCCCAGAAGCAGGCCGCAGCCCGGGAGAAGGCGGAAGCAGCCCGTCCGGCAGCGGCGGCAGTGGTGCCCCAGCCGGCGGCAGAGCCTGCCGCGCCCCAGGAGAGCCTGGAGCCTGCGGCACCGGCAGCGGTACAGCCTGAGCGCAGCTATGTGTTCCCGTCCATTACGCTGCTCAATGAGCCCCAGCCCCGCAATACAGCGCTGGATGGCGAGCAGCTCAAGCAGAATGCCCAGCGTCTGGTGGATACCCTCCAGAGCTTCGGTGTCCAGACCCGGATCATCGACATCAGCCGGGGTCCGGCAGTCACCCGGTATGAACTTCAGCCCTCTGCCGGCGTGAAGATCAGCAAGATCACCAACCTGGCGGACGACATCGCCCTGAATCTGGCGGCGTCGGGCGTGCGCATCGAGGCCCCCATCCCCGGCAAGCCCGCTGTGGGCATCGAGGTGCCCAACAAGGATATTGCCACCGTCACCCTGCGGGAGGTCATCGACTCGGGCGCCTTTGTGGAGGCCAAGAGCAAGCTCTCGGTGGCGCTGGGACGGGATATTGCCGGCAACATCATGCTGGCGGATCTGGCAAAGATGCCCCATGTGCTCATTGCCGGTGCCACCGGTTCGGGTAAGTCGGTGTGCATCAACTCGATCATCATGAGCATTCTCTATAAGGCCACCGATCAGGAGGTCAAGCTGCTGATGATCGACCCCAAGGTGGTGGAACTGGGTATTTACAACGGTATTCCCCATCTGCTGGTGCCGGTGGTCACCGACCCGAAGAAGGCAGCCGGTGCCCTCAACTGGGCAGTGGGTGAGATGCTCCGCCGGTACAAGACCTTTGCGGAAAACAATGTCCGGGATCTGGAAAGCTACAATGAGATGGCCCGCAGCCATGAAACACTGCCCACCATGCCCCAGATTGTCATTATCATCGATGAGCTGTCCGACCTGATGATGGCTGCCCCCAAGGATGTGGAGGACGCCATCTGCCGTCTGGCTCAGATGGCCCGTGCGGCGGGTATGCATCTGGTGATTGCCACCCAGCGTCCGTCGGTGGATGTCATCACCGGTATCATCAAGGCCAATGTCCCCTCCCGGATCGCCTTTGCGGTATCCTCCCAGGTGGACTCCCGGACCATCCTCGATGCCGGCGGCGCCGAAAAGCTGCTGGGACGCGGTGATATGCTCTATGCGCCGGTGGGTTCGCCCAAGCCGGTGCGTGTCCAGGGCTGCTTTGTATCCAATAAGGAAGTGGAACGGGTGGTGGACTTCATCAAGGAAGGCCAGACCCACAGCTATGACAATCAGGTCATGGAAGAGATTGAAAAGAATATCCCGGCGGAGAAGGGCGCGAAGTCCTCTTCCGGTGAGGATGGCGGCGGCTTTGACGACCACGATGAGCTCCTGATGGACGCCATCGAATGCGTTGTGGAAGCCGGACAGGCCTCTACCTCCATGATCCAGCGGCGGCTCAAGGTGGGCTATGCCCGGGCGGGCCGTCTGGTGGACGAGATGGAGGAGATGGGCATTGTAGGCCCGTTTGAAGGCTCCAAACCCCGGCAGGTACTCATCAGCAAGGAACGCTGGTATGAGATGAAACTGCAGAAATCAGAATAAGGCGAGGCACAATGGCAAAACGAAAGAAGAATAAAGGCGGACTGGCGGCAGCGCTGATCTGTCTGTTTATGGCGGCGGCAACCCTGCTGCGGGGCGGACGGATCGACCTCCCGGCGGTATCTGACGCCCTGGGCGAAGTGAGTGATGCGGTATCGGATCTGAGCCAGACCCCGGCAGAGCCGGTGGACGGGCTGTTTGAGATGATCGCCCTGGATGTGGGGCAGGGGGACAGCTTCCTGCTGCGCACCCAGGAACAGACGGTGCTCATTGACACCGGTGAGGCAGAATATGCCGATACGGTGGTGGGTGCTCTGAAGGAGTACGGGGTGGAACAGCTGGATCTGGTGATTGCCACCCACATGCATTCCGATCACATGGGCGGCATGGCAGAGGTGCTGGAAGCAGTTCCGGCAAAGACCTTCATCATGACCGAGCTGCCGGAGGAGCTTACTCCCACCAGCCGGGTCTATGAGAACCTGCTCACAGCACTGGAACAGAGCCCGGAAACCGAAGTGATCCCGGCACAGCCCGGGGACCGCTATTCCCTGGGCGACGGGGTGACACTCACCATTCTCGGCCCGGTGGCGGACTATGATGACCTCAACCTCACCTCGGTGGTATGCCGGGTGGACGCCGGTGACCGCTCCTTCCTCTTTACCGGGGATATGGAGAAGAAGGCGGAAAATGACCTCATCGCCGCCGGAGCGGATCTCTCGGCAGATGTGCTCAAGGTGGGACACCATGGCGCCTCCACCTCCAGCACAGCGGACTTCCTGGCGGAAGTGGACCCGGTCTGCTCGGTGATCTCGGTGGGCGAGGGCAATTCCTATGGGCATCCCACTGCGGCAACGCTGGAGCGCCTGAATGGATATGGCCCGGTTTACCGCACCGACCTGCTGGGCGAGATCCGCATCACCACCGATGGGGTTTCCCTGTGGGTGGAGAGCGACAACGGGGAGCCGGAACAGCTCCTGTAAGGGGGAAGGAACCATGCTGGTGATTGACCGGATCGAAGGCGGCATTGCTGTCTGTGAAACGGAGGACGGGCGCAGGGAACTGCCCCTTGCCGGACTTCCCGCCGGGGTGCGGGAAGGGGACTGTCTGGTCTGCGTGGACGGCAGCTGGCAGATCGACCGGGAGGAAACCCTCCGGCGGCGGCAGCAGAACCACAGCCGGGCAGCGGGACTGTTCCGGCGCAAATCCCGGGAACAGTCGGAATAGAACAGAAAAAGGTATGACCTGCAAGGGCCATACCTTTTTATTATATAGGGAGAAGCGGGAGCAGGAGCCGGGGAGTGCGGGTATACGGCGAAATCGGGGAGGCCCGATGCGGTCCGGCACACGGCCGGGTCATCATGCCGGGCAAAGAAAAATCCCCCGGCATAGCCGGGGGATCGTTTCTGTGATAGGGACGCAGGGGATCAAAGGAACTGGGTGCCGTTGATCTCCAGCTTGAAGGAGAGATCCAGATATTCCGCCGCACGCTTGGAGAGCATCATGCGGGTGAGGAAGATCTCAAAGTAGTCCATAACGGCACAGATGCTGGTGTCGATGGAGAGGATCAGCGAAATGGTGCGGGCACTGCGGTTGAGGATCAGCGAGGACTTTTCCACGGCGTAGTTGACCCGGTCGTGAATATCAAAGGTGGTGTTCTCTTTGTTGCGCACCCGGCTGCGGCGCACATCGCTCTTGTCTGCCAGGATCACGGCGGCGGCAATGGCATTCACCGGGAAGGCGGTGCCCTCATCGTGATGACCGATCGCCGATACCACATAGCCGATCTCCTTGGCGGGCATACCCATGCCGGTGAGCAGCTGGAAGGCCATAATGGCGCCCGACTGGGCATGGTCTGCCCGGTTCACCACATTGCCGATGTCGTGCAGGAAGCCGGCGATCCGGGCCAGTTCCACCGTGCGTTCGTCATAGCCCAGGGCGGTGAGGATCTCAGCGGCGCCTTCGGCTACCTTGGTCACATGCCCGAAGGAATGCTTGGTATAGCCCATGGCTGCCAGGTTCCGGTCGGCCCGGCGGATGTATTCCCGGATAATTTCATCGTTCTTGATGCGTTCAAATGTTATATTCTCCAAATTGTCGTTTCTCCTTTCTGATTGGTGGTCTGTTATACTCAAATCCCCGGCAGTTTTTTGGTACCGGTACAGAAGCTGCGGTTTTCTTTCCCAGCCCTATTATAACAATAAATCCCTTCCCTGCCCAGTCCATTCAAAAAACTGTTACTTAGAGTTCACATAAAACCGAAACCCCTGGGAATATTTACAGGGAATGGATTGATTTTGTCAAACAGGGGTGGTATTCTGAAATTGTATGAAAAATTGTATTCCCGTATGACGATTTCAGGAAAAAGGAGTGTTCCCCATGAGCAGGCGCAGTAAACAGAAGCATGACCGACGCACCCTGCGTCAGAAAATATCCCTGCGCAAGATCCTGCGCTTCCTGTTCAGCCGGATGGTCATTGTGGGCGTGCTCATCTTCCTGCAGCTGGCATTCCTGGTGGCGCTGCTGGTCACCCTGGAAGGACATCTGGTCTATGCCTACCCGGTTCTGCTGGTACTCAGCGTGGGTGTGTCCGTCTGGGTGGTCACCGGCGAGGCCAACCCTGCCTATAAGCTCAGCTGGGTGCTGCTGATTTCAGCTGTGCCGGTATTCGGCGGGCTGTTCTATCTGATGTTCGGCAACCAGCGCACCCCGGACGATCTGAAAGCCCGCATCCAGCAGTTCTATGACGCCACCATCCAGCGGGTCCACCCCAATTTCCGCTGCTGGGAGGATCTCTCCAAGGTGGGCCGGGATCTTGCCACCGAAGCGGCCTATATTGAAAATGTATCCGGCTTCCCGGTATGGGACGGCACCCAGGGTGAGTATTTCCCCATTGGTGAGGCGTTCTTTGAATCGCTGAAAGAGGAGCTCCAGAAGGCGCAGAAGTTTATCTTCATGGAGTATTTCATCATTCGGGAGGGCCAGATGTGGGACCCCATCCTGGAGATTCTCAAGAAGAAGGCGGCTTCCGGTGTGGAAGTCCGGCTGCTCTACGATGATGTGGGCACCCTCCAGACCCTGCCCACCAACTACCGTTCCACCCTGGAAAAGGCGGGCATCCGCACAGCTATCTTCAACCCCTTCCGTCCCCATCTCAATATGGCGATGAACTACCGGGATCACCGGAAGATCACCGTCATTGACGGCAATATCGGCTATTGCGGCGGACTCAATCTGGCGGATGAGTACATCAACGCCTATGAGAAGCACGGACACTGGAAGGATACCGCCGTGATGCTCCGGGGACAGGCGGTGTGGAACCTCACGCTGATGTTCCTGATGATGTGGCAGTTCACCACCACAGTGGAGGCGGACTTTGACCGGTACCGTCCCACCATGAACCTGCCCAGCGACGGCTTTGTGCAGCCCTTCGGCGACAGCCCCCTGGACAACCTCAATGTGTCGGAAACTGCCTATATGCAGATCATCAACCGGGCCCATGACTATGTCTATATCACGACGCCCTATCTGATCCTGGACAATGAGATGGTCACTTCGCTCATCAACGCCGCCCAGAGCGGAATCGATGTGCGCATCATCACACCCCATGTGGCGGATAAATGGTATGTCCATATGGTGACCCGTTCCTATTATGCCCAGCTGATCCGGGGCGGCGTCAAAATCTATGAGTACACCCCCGGATTTATCCACTCCAAGATGTTCGTATCGGACGATCAGGTGGCGATTGTGGGCACCGCCAATATGGATTACCGCAGCTTCTATCTCCACTTTGAATGCGGTGTTTCCTTCTATCAGTCTACCATGGCTGCCAAGGTGCGGGACGATATTCTCCGGACTCTGAAGGTGTGCCAGCCGGTGGAACTGGACGAGCTGAACCGTGCCCCGCTCTATCACCGGGCTTTCACCAAGCTGCTGCGTCTGATGGCGCCGCTCATGTGATTCTCTGCTCCAACTGAATTTAGCGCCCCGGTTTTCCCCACGGACGGGAGGGAGGCCGGGGCGTTTTTTGACGCCGCCGGTTCTCAGAGGTGTGAGGGGGCAGACAGCCTGGCACGGCGGGTTATGAACACCCTGTATCACTCGTGCACTGTCCCAACCGAATCCAGCGCCCCGGTTTTCCCCTCGGATGGGAGGGAGGCCGGGGCGCTTTTTGACGCCGTCGGTTCTCAGCGGTGCGGGGCAGGCGGCCCGGCATGGCGAGTTATGAACACCCCATATCACCTGTGTGCCGCCTCAGCCGAATCCAACACCCTGGGTTTCCCTTCGGACGGGAGGAAAGTGGGCGCTTGTTCTGGGGTGCCGCTCTGTCCCGTGCGGGGACATTCAGCCGGGGCGCGCCGCAGTATGTGATATACTCCCCGGCCCGGCAGAGAGCAAAAAAACCGACAGCCCCTGACCCATAGCGGGAAGCAGGGGCTGCCGGTTTTTGTATTGGGATTTCTCCCTCACAGAGGGAGAGGGATTGGGGGGGCTTAGTCCTGGTTGGCCTGGGGCCAGCTGTCCAGATACAGGGCGTTGTTCTGGGAGATGTAGTAGCCTGAGCCGTCGTATTCAACCGAGAGGGTCAGGCGCTCCAGCAGACCGGTGTCCAGCGAGCGGAGGGTCTCCTCCTGGATAAAGCGGATCAGCATCAGATGATTGCGTCCGTCACTGTCGGTGATGCCGGTATCGAAGAGCAGCAGGCAGTTGCTGTACTCATCTTCTCCGTCGCCGCAGGGGGAGGAGAGATCATAGAGCATCTGGATCTCCTCGGCGGTGAGTTTGCCTGCCGGCTGGGACGGGGTGTCAGACCATTCCACATCTACCAGTTCCATGGTGGAGGGGTCGTCTGCCAGGCCGGAATAGGTCTCGCCCATAACCTGATAGTCGCCGACCCAGTAGTAGGCCAGGCCGGAATTGGCACGGAAGGTGGCGGAATCCATCCACAGATCATAGTGGTCATAGACGCCGTAAACAGCAATATAATCAGTGGGATCAAAGGCTTTACCTTCAATACCCAGTTCACCCAGCAGGGACAGGGTGGTATCAAAGCTCTCATATACCGGGAGCTGGATGGAATCACTGCCCTCGCCGGCGGGATGCTCCACACTCTTTCCCAGTGCAGCATCGTAATAGTATTCCATCATAGGATAGTGATAGCCGATGTTCAGATAGATCAGCGGCTCGCCCGACTGGTTGGTCTTTTCAGCGGCGGTATCGAAGATGTCCTGCCGCACCGCTTCCAGCAGACGCTCGGTCTGGGAATCGCTGACCAGAGTTTCCGCGCCGGAAAGGTTCATCACGGTGATGTCGCCCAGACGGACCTCGTCCTTGCCGATCTGCATGACGGGGTTCTTCTGTTCCAGAGCCTCGGCAGTGCTGTACAGGTCACGGAACTGCTCAGCTCCGTCCTCAGGCAGGGCCAGGCCATAGTAGCTGCGGGTCACAGTGCTGCCGTTGTAGAGGTGGTAAACTACCCGCAGGCGGGCGTTGGTGCTGTATTCGGGATTGCCTTCCGCAGCCTGGTACTGGGCGGCGGCAATGGCGCTCTGATGCAGCTGGGTCAGCGACTCAATGGCCTTCTCATCGGTGAAATGAACGGTATCCTGAATATCCAGGCCGGAGTGCGACCGGTAATAGGAGTTGAGATAGCCATCCACCTCAGCATATTCCACCGAAGCGACAGAGGGCACAGCGGTTTCGTAGCCGAACAGGCCGGTGACTGCCATCAGGGCAATTCCTGCTGCCAGCACGATGTCTGCCAGGCAGATCCACCAGTTGCCGCGGACAGTCTTGAAGCCGCGTCCGAAGATGACTTCCAGCACCAGATAGCCGATGACGGCGCCGGCAGCGCTGCCCAGTACGAAGGCCATTTCCTCCGAGGGGGAGCGGTAGATGCCGCCGGTGGTGATGACAGCGAAGATCATATAGGCAAAGACAGTCGCCAGCAGGAAGGAGGAGGTGATCTTGAGGATCAGCCGGAACCAGTTGTCCCGGGATACATTTTCAGCCAGTTCCGCGTCCCGATGGGAGTAGAACCAGATGGTGAGCAGGGTGCCGACGATAATCAGCACAGCCCAGAGTCCCACAGCCCAGCGGCTCAGACCGACCAGGCTGTCGCTGAAGATCTGGGTGAGCAGCATGGGAATGGGGTGGAAGTAGAGGATATGGCGGTCCAGCAGCGAGGAGGGATCGAAGCCGATCACAAAGCTGCCCAGGGTAGCCAGCACTGCCAGGAAGAGCAGCACCGGTTCCAGGTTGAGCATACCGGCATAGAGGACGGTATCCACAGCGTTGCCCATGAGAGTGGCGGTGAGCATAATGCTGATAAACACGCAGTAGCCCACGAGAATCCACAGCAGGAAGTCCTTGGCGAGCCAGCCCAGTCCCACAGCCGGATTGATGACCAGAGCCAGACCGGCAGTAATAGCCAGGTTGAGGACAATGGGCACCGAAATTGCCAGGGTACCGGCGATGAGATGGGAAAGAATCATCTGCCGGCGGGTAAAGGGCAGGGCATAGTAGACGTCCACCGAGCGGCGTCCGAAGTTATAGTTCATGAGCTGCATGGCGATGACAGCTGCCGACAGCATAATCACCATGGGGAACAGCACAGCCGAAAGGTTGCCGTAGATCTGTGCATAGGTGGCTGTGCGCAGGGCAAATCCCCGTTCCGGAGGGCTGAAGAGCAGGAGCGCCAGCTGCAGGGGCAGGGCGATGAATTCCAGCAGGAAGAACAGGGCGCTCATCAGACGGGTGCGGCGCAGATCATGCCGGAGCATGGCTGTCAGGCCGGCGTATTTAGAAGATGATGTGATTGTAGTCATAGCCCACAGCCTCCATTTCACTGATAAATACTTCCTCCAGGGTAAGGGAGATGCAGTCCAGGATCACCGGATTCAGCGGACGCAGCGCCTGAAAGACTTCCTCCTCGCTGCCCCGGACCAGAAGGGTCCATACACTGCCCACCCGTTCGGTGCGCAGAATGGAAAGTCCGGGCAGATCCAGGGTTTCCACAGCCGGCTTGAAGGCAGTCTGTACCTTGCAGTAGCTGGTGCGCAGATTATCCATCTCCCGGGTCATGAGCAGGCGTCCCTCATGGAGGATCGCCACATGGTCGCACAGGTCCTCCAGTTCCCGCAGGTTGTGGGAACTGATGAGGGCGGTCATGCCCCGTCCGGATACCTCATCGGCAATGAGCTTCCGGGCTGCCAGACGGATCACCGGGTCCAGACCGTCAAAGGCCTCGTCCAGCAGCAGGTAATCCGGTTCCCGGCAGAGTGCCAGGATCAGGGCTGCCTGCCGCCGCATACCCTTGGAAAATCCCGAGAGCTTCTTATCCGGCAGCAGCGGAAAGGCAGTCAGCAGACGGTGGTATTTTTCCTCATTCCAGCCGGGGTAACAGGCCCGGTAAAAGGCTGCCATCTCCGAGAGGGTGGCTCCCGCAAAGAACCACAGGTCATCGGGGACCAGTACGATCCGGGATTTGGCAGGGACATGGTCGAAAATGGGATGGTCGTCCAGCAGGGCTTCCCCCGAACTGGGACGGTAAATGCCGGCAAGAGTCCGCAGCAGCGTGGATTTGCCTGCACCGTTGGTTCCCACCAGTCCATAGATACAGCCGGGCTGGATCTCCAGCGAAAGATTGCTTACCGCTTCATAGCGGTCAAAGAGTTTGGTCAGATTCCGTGTGATGATCACTGTGCGTTCCCCTCCTTATATACTTCATCGATCAGGATCAGAGCGGTCTGACGGTCTACCCCCGAACTGCGGGCTTCCCGGATCGCTTCCCGAAGATGATCCAGCACTGAAACTGCAACCTGCCGGTCCAGGGTTTCCTCCCCGCTGATAAAACTGCCCTTGCCGGCTACGGAATAGATCAGACCGCTTTTTTCCAGGTCCTGATAGGCTTTGGCTACCGTATTGGGATTGATGCCCAGTTCCCTGGCCATCACCCGCACCGACGGCAGCGGATCACCCGGACCGATGGCGCCTGCCATAATCAGCCGCAGGATCTTCTCCTTGAGCTGCTGATAAATGGGCGCACGGCTGTGTAAATCAAGCTGATACATCTGCTCACCTCGCTTGCGGGACAGTGCCGGATCGCTTCCCCTATAATAATAGAAGGACTGTACCGGCATCTGTACTTAGTGTACTAATATAGCTAATACAGTAAGCATAATACAGCCGGGAGCGTTTGTCAAGGGAGAGGGGGTCAAAAACCCCCGGGGACCAAAAAGGGAACGAAAAAGATGCAGTAAAATGGGCAGGGAACGGCACTCTATAAAAGGACTGCGGGTTTTGGAGCCCAGGCGCATTTTCCGTTGCAATTTCCAGGCTGCTGCGATACAATGAAAACAGAACTGCAACAGCGGCGTAGAGAAAGGTGTGGTGAATGGTTTGATGCGCAAGACAAAGATTATCTGTACGCTGGGGCCATCCAGTTCCGATGAGGCAACTCTCCGGCGTATGATGGAAGCGGGTATGGATGTGGCCCGGTTCAATTTCTCCCATGGCACTCATGAGGAACATCTGGAAAAGTTCCGCATTGTGGATCGCCTGCGGGAGGAA
>ERZ827104.2493-NODE-2493-length-14159-cov-4.177184_pt1 | contig 14159 bp, 7 predicted proteins | sample MGYA00519781_ERZ827104 | MGnify/ENA primary metagenome ERZ827104 (study PRJEB31778, sample SAMEA3449257) | human gut metagenome | biome: human gut; feature: human-associated habitat; material: faeces | place: United Kingdom | collected 2010/2012 ... | reverse complement strand
TGATCTCGATTTTTCCCTTCCCTCTCGGGACACGGATTTTCTGTCTGCAATGCGGACAGCGGTAGATTTTGTGTGTTTTGGAATCGCTGATCACACTTTTGTCCCCTTTGCAGAACCGGACAACCTTTTCTTTTGTATCCATATACATACGCTCTTCTTCGCATCGTTTCCGGATATTTTTGGAAAACATGCGGTAATACATCCAGATCAGCAGAATCCAGCTGACATAGTTCAGTGCCGATGCCCGCAGCAGACCGGAAAGCAGGATGCATACCAGTGCTCCCACCAGCAAAAACCTGGAAAAATGGTCGATCCCATATCTGCCCTGCATAAATTTTTCGAATTTCTGTCTCATACTATACCCTTTCTTCTGACCCGGCCTTTCTTTTGCCCTTATCTTTCTTTTACACCGCTCTGATCCGCCTGAGGCTATATCAGAAAACGCAATGGGTCATACGTGATTTTTGTTTCTTGACTCATCTTAATACTCCGCCCGCAGAAAATCAATAAACTGGCTATTAAATAATTCTAAAGTTGCATCCCTTTCTTAACATCGTAAAGCCGAGTGCATGTGAGACGTCTCACTGCTGCTCCAATATTTCTCCAAAGTTCCGCCGAAGTCTCTTGCCAGTGTCCGTATGTTTTGTTATAATGCAGTTAGTTTTGTCAAACTATGTCGCCCGATCGGGCGACGGAATGGAGTTTTGTATGAAAGTAAAACATATGACGTTTCTGGCAATGTACACGACCATTGCCCTGACGATTTTTGTGGTGGAGGCAATGCTGCCGCCGCTCGCCCCGATCCCCGGGATCAAGCTGGGACTTGCTAATGTCGTTACGCTGTGGCTTCTGTATTATGCTACCTGGAAGGATGCTCTGTGCGTACTTCTGATGCGTATCCTGATCGCCAGCATGGTGACCGGGCAGATGGTATCCTTCTCCTACAGCCTGTGCGGCGGTCTGTTCTGTTTCGTGGCCATGGCACTGCTCTTTCGGCTGCTCGGGAAAAAGCACATCCCTTTTATCAGTGTGATCGGTGCCCTTTTCCATAACCTCGGTCAGATCTGTATCGCCATGGTGATCCTTCGCTCGGTAAGTATTCTTGTTTATCTGCCGATGCTGACCATCAGCGGAATTCTCACCGGAGCATTCACCGGACTGTGTGCATGGTTTGCATCCAGAAGGCTTCGAAAAGACCAGGTGTGGTTTATCCGCTGATCCACGGCTTTCAGAGACATACATGCCTGGATATCCTGAACTGCTGTAACAAAAACAGAGTCCCGAAAACGGGACTCTGTTTTTGTTTTGCAGCTTTTCATCCTGGATGATCCCTGCGAATCGCCCTGACACAAAGGAACAATTGCATCCTTATTTTGTTTTCTTATAAGATGCCTTCTTTACGCCTGCTTTTTTCAGAGCTTTTTTCAGCTTGTTCAGCTGTGATTTTTTCATCTTCTTCGGTACTTTCACCGTTACTTTTGATTTTCCGGACTTGAATGCATTCTTTCCAACGCCCGGTGCTTTGATTCCCTTGAAGGTGATCGTTGCCAGTTTCTTGCATTTGTAGAAGCTGCTCTTGCCAATGCTCTTGACATTTGCTCCGATCACAACGCTCTTCAGTCTGGATGCATTTTTGAATACATTGTTTGCAACTGCGGTTACTTTAAAGGTGTATCCGTCAATGGTCACCGTTGCCGGAATCGTTACAGTCTTGACCGTTTTCTTCAGAAGCTTGCTTACTGTTACCGTACCATTCTTAGCATCTGATTTTGTTACTTTGAATGCCAGTTTGCCGTCAGCACTCTTATGAACAGATCCTTTTGCCGGAACTTTCTTCGGTACATCTGGTTTTTCTGTCTCCGGAGCCTTTGCCTTTACGTTGATCTCAACCGTTGCTTTCACATCCGGTCTTGCCGCACTGCTTACGGTAATCACTGCTTTTCCTGCTGCCTTTGCGGTTACCACACCTGCATCACTGACTTCTGCGACTGCTTTATCACTGGATTCATATTTCAGATCTTTGCTGTCTGTAGTATCTTCCGGAGTGATCACTGCGGTCAGTTTTGCAGTTTCGCCGACTTTCAGTTCGCTCTTGTCTGCTTTTACAGAAACTCCTGTGATTGGTTTTTCCACAACCGGTTCACCGTTTACTTTTACGGAAATCTCTGCATATACATCGCTGTCTTTTACAGAAACTTTGATCTTGGTCTCACCGGCTTTAACTGCTGTTACATTGCCTTTGTCATCTACCGTTGCTATGGTTTCATCTTCGGATGCAAAGGTAAGCTCGCCTTTTGCATAATATGGTGCGATTGCTGCACTTACCTGTGCACCTTCTTCTTCTTTCAGTTCCAGTGCATCTGTGGAAACGTTTACACCGGTTGCTTTGGTATCGATGTTATTGTATTTATACTCATCGAAGTCATACCACAGTACCGTCTTTTCGTTGTCTGCTTTGTAAGTTCCGTTATCCAGATCATCTTTGCTCAGTGCTGCTGAGTAAACGCGGATGTTCTTCAGATATCCGGAAGAAAGACGTTGTGTCTCCGGACAATATCCGATACCAAGCGGATAGGTCGTTGTAGCTACGCTTCCCACATTCTGTGTGGTTACCATTTCTTTTCCTTCTACATAAACAGAAATATTGTTTCCATCGTAAACTGCTGCTACATGCAGCCACTGGTTCATTTCTTCTGAAGTAAGAGGAACCTGTACGATCTTCCAGCTTCCATTCGTATTCTTGATAAAGAAGTACACCGTCTGCTCAGAAACACGGAATGCCGCACTGCTGTCACCTTTTGATGCGATCATATTGTAGTCAGAACCATTGTATCCTACATTATTCGGATTAAATACAGCTTCAATTGTAAAGGCTTTATTTCCCCCGATCAGACTGTTGAAGGTTTCATCTGCTGTTTCTCCGGTTACATCTGCATACCCTTTCAGAGCAATTTCGCCGTCTTTTTCTGCCAGATCTGCTGTGGATACGCCACTGATATCCATGTCATAACCATTTGCACTCTGATCTTTTACAACAACGGCTGCATCTTTCGTATCTGCAAGTTTCTGTGCCAGTGCGATTGCCTCCTGCAGTTTCCGGTAACGGATCTCTCCTACGATTGCTTTGCCTTCCTCTGTGAGTGCATTGTAAGATACAAGCATTTTCTGGAGTTCTTTTGTATCACTGCCTGTTACCAGAATACCATCGATTTTATCGCTCAGTTCTTTTGCTGCACTCTGGATGATATCATCCTCAGAAACAGATGCCACCGTGCGGTATGCACGTGTTACATCCATCGGATCGCTGTCATTTGTGGTATATGGTACCATGGTGTACTCATAAGTATAAGCTTTGTTATTTGGAATCAGGTATGCGGAAAGTGTATCCGCTCCGCAGCTCTTGTTTCCGGTTCCCTGTGAACGATAGTTTACTGTCAGGATCGTGGAATCCAGTTTGGTCAGTTCATATGGATGCTGTGCCTGATCCAGATCATCTACTGTGAAATGCAGTGCAGACGCTTCTACCGTATCGGTTGCTGCGATTGCCATTGCACTCTTTGCAGATGGGTTGGTTACGCTGATCCATTTTACTCCGGTTACGGTACCGGTATCCTGTGTATCCAGGTACGGATAGAACATTCCGGATACGGTGTTGCTATATCTTCCAACCGTTGCGAAATCTTCTCTGTCCCACATAGCCTCTACCGGGCCGTTACCATACCATTCTACGTTTTCATATCCTTCCGGCAGTTCCATAACAGTACCGATACGGATATAACGTCCAAGGCTTGTTCCGGTTGCGTCTACGGTTGCATCTACAGTCACTGCACCGCTTCCGTCTACCTTATAAACCATGGTCTGTTTCAGGTTTGCCTGGCTTGCACTTGCCAGTGTCACACGGATCGTCTTCTGTCCTGCATCGTTTGTTCCGACCGCAATATCAGAAGCCGTTACATTTTTGTTGACATTCTTCCAGTTTCCGTCGTAGTTACCGTTATCGTTGTTGAGAATACCTCTCCAGTAATTCGGAACCGGTCCGCTTGTCAGCAGAGTTTCACCTTTGTATACATAATTTTTCAGTGTTCCGGTTGCTTTTTCTACTTCAAAGCTGAAATCGGTACCGGAAACTTTGATCACATCTTCTGCACTGTCATCTACGGTTACGTTTGTGTTGATCGTCGGTTCTACTTTTGTAACTTCTGCCGGAACCTGGAACTGCTCGTAAGCAACTTCATGTCCTGCTTTTGCCCACAGTGTATCTTCTTTGAGCTGTACAGACAGATTCAGATAGTATTCTGCTCCTGCTTTCTTCTCTTCCGGCATGGATGCACGATAAGGAACTTTGATGTTTCCGCTCTCTCTGCCTGCAATATCGGTATCTTCCGCAGAAAGTGTACCGGAACCGATCTCTTTGCCGTCCTCAGTCAGTGTCCATGTTACGTCAAAATCATTCAGATTCAGGAAGTTGTTTTCATTGTAAACGTCGATGGTCTCGCCGAGCAGCTTGCTGTCATCTGCGGTAAACCATACGCTCTGATACTGATATTTTACTTCATAAAGTTCCGGCTGAACATCCCTGTCCGGAGATACCAGACCGTTTACACAGAAGGAGTTGTCGTTCGGGCTTTCGCCGGAGTCTCCGCCGTATCCATAGAAGTTGCCTTTGATTTCATCTGAATACAGGTTTGTATGAGCATCGGTATCTGCATAGTAATCATACGGTTTGGAAGATTCATCAACGGTCAGGCCCGAAAAATCTGCCCACAGAAGTACATCATCAGATTTCTCTGTGATTGCCGGTGTCGTGCTGTTCTGAGCATTGATCTCCTCCAGGGACAGTGCTCTGCTGTAAACGCGGCCCATAGAAATTTCACCGTCAAAGGTTCTGCCGTTGTCAGCACTGCATCCTACTCCCAGTGCTACGCTGCTGGATGCAATGGTTGTATTTCCGTTTCCGCTTCCAACCAGCTCTCCATCACAGTAGATCTTGATCGCACCTTTATCGTAAGTTGCAACAACCTGATGCCAGTTTCCTACCCAGTTATCCGGTTTTTTCGCTGTCACAGAATTCCAGTTGTTGTTATAGTAAGCAAAGAACTCCAGCTGTTTACTGCTGTTTGTCTTTAATGCAAACTGATAGTCACCTTTTGCGATCAGGACTTTATCTGCTCCGTCCGATTCCGGTTTGCAGATAACTTCTACGGTAAAGCTCTTGCCGCTTCCGGAAAGTGCTTCGTTGTATTTATCGCTCTCAAACAGTGCATAACCATTTGCACTCTTGCCGGTCAGTGCTCCGCTGTCCGGATTTTCATCGACAGAAGAAATGCTTGCAGATCCTACCACGCCGTCTTTCTTTTCTGTTACAACGTAAGACTGTGGCAGATTGTCAAGGCTTAAGATTCTGGACTGGTCAACCCAATCCCAGATAAATCCGCCGAGCATATTGTCGGAAGAACGGATCGCATCCCAGTATTCTTTCAGGTTACCAACCGCATTACCCATCGCATGGTCATATTCACACAGAACATATGGCATATTTGCTGCTGCTCTAGAATACAGGGTATCAACACTTGGGTACATATTGCTTCGCATATCGGTTCCATTGTTTCCATCCGAAGATTCTGAATGAATCGGTCTTGTACTGTCGTTGTTCTTGAAGTACCAGATCAGATCATAGAACATGCCATTTGCATAAGAAGCACTGCTGCTGTAATAATTTTCGTTTCCGGTTGACCACATAACGATGGCAGTGCGGTTTTTCAGTCTGTTGAATGCGGTAACCGTACGATCCATTGCCAGGTTCTTGAAGTTTACCTGTTTTTCTCCCTGATTCATCAGTGCATGAGATTCCAGGTTGGTCTCACCCATCACGTAAATACCGTATTTATCACACAGATAATACAGATACTCGTCGTTGCTGTAGTGAGAGGTACGCAGTGCATTTAAGTTGTACTGTTTCATCAGTTTGATATCTTCTTCCTGTGTCTCATGCGGTACATACTTGCCGTATTCCGGATCGGTATCATGACGGTTTGTACCTTTGAGCAGAAGCTGTTTACCGTTGATCGTGATCGGTTTGTACTCAGAATCAGTTGTGGTACGATTACCATTTGTATCTACTTCTGATTTTGTAAACTCGATCTCACGGAATCCAAGCTGCTGGGAAACGCTTCCCATGTAGGTGCCTGTCTTGGAATCGTACAGGGACAGAACCATCGTGTACAGATTCGGCGTCTCAGCAGACCACAGTTCCGGTGAAAGAACCAGTTTGCTGCCAGCTGCCGAAACGCTGCCGTCGGTATCACCGTCTGCTGCCGGAACGGTATCCAGATCCATCGTCATATCGTTGACAAACATCTTTCCGTCCTGATCATAAAGACGTACATCCACTTTATAACCTTCTGCTGCTGCCTTGGAAGCATTTGCTACGGTTACATTCAGCTTCATCGTTGCATTTTCGTAGTTCTCATCGAGATCTGTCTCTACTTTATAGTCCTGGATATGTACCAGCGGTGCAGAATACAGGTATACATCACGGAAAATACCGCCATCATAATACATATCCTGATCTTCCATCCAGGTACCGTCACAGAATTTGTGAACTTCAACTGCCAGAAGGTTGTCGCTTCCGTCTGTTGTCAGATAATCGGTAATATCAAAGCTATGTGGACTGTAGCTGTCCTCGCTGTATCCTACTTCTTTGCCATTTACATATACATAATAGGAAGATTCTACGCCCTGGAAGGAAAGATAAACTCTTCCGTTTGCTGCCTTCATGTCATCGGTCACCTTAAAAGTCTTGCGGTAAAGACCTACCGGGTTATAATTTGCCGGTGCATTCGGGGCACTGACATTACTGTCATATTTTGACTGCCAAGGCATAGTTACATTGGTATAGATAGAAAAATCAAATCCCTGTCTCGTCCAGCTGCAAGGAAGCTGCAGATTTGTTTTCCAGTCGTTCGTCGTTGCTTTGTAGTCGGTCTTATAGAAATCTTTGTATGCATCACCCTGTGCGAGTGCCTGGTTCTGTAACACAACAAGTGACCAGTCTGCCTGATCCTTCCCTGTTAAGAACTGTACATATTTTGATGCTGCTTTGTCGTAATCTTTTGCACCTTTGATTGCTTTCTCTACGCTGTCATACACCACATTGGTCGTTGCAAAAGTGCTTGCCTGTTCTGTGTTGATGCCATATACATCTGCTGCTTTGGCCTGATTGCCATCCACATCGGTATAGGTTTCTCCAGTCCATTCTTTGTGCGTGAATTTTGTTTTGTCCACGTCGGATGTTACTTTTGCGGCCTGATTTGGGACAGCTGTTTTTGTCCACGGGTCGGTGTAGCTGGCATTGGTGTTGGACTTACTGTCTGCCTGCGTCTGCAGTGCAGACTCGGATGCTGCTTCAGCTGCAGGTGCTGCACTTACTGCCTGTCCTGCGATCATGGAAGCCGCCAGGGAAAATGCCATAACTTTTCTCCACTTCATACTTCTTGCTCCTTTCTTTTTGCATCTTTTGAAGCTGCAGTCTGCAGCTTCCTTCTAATACATGCTCTAACAAAAATTTCAGTCCGCTTTCACCGGACTTAGTAAAATTTTACCACACTATTCACAATTTATCAATAGTATCTCTATATATTTTACAGTGTTTTACCAGATTTTTCACTAAACTTTTCACTATTTTCAGTAATTTACACAAAAAAGTGTGACATTTTTGTCACACTTTTTTCTTGCAAGATTTCGCTAAAAGTTGAATGTGCAAACGAACGGTATCGTAAAAAATAATACAGCCATGATGAATCCAAAAACAAATCGCTCTGACGGTAGCAAGGATTGTTTTCGAATCATCATGGCATTATATATTTTATAAAATCATTTCTATGGCGTTCATTTGCACATTTACACAAACTCCACCACAATTTTTTATTTATCTGCATCCTCTGATGCATCTTTGCTTTCTTCTATTTTATCTTCCAGCTCTGCCACTTCTTTTGCTTCTACGGCAGCTTCTTCACCTTCAGAAGTCTCTGCATCTTTTTTTTCTTCTTCCGGTACTGCATTATAGTCTTCTTTGATTGCTTTATAGCTCTTGGTGACTCCCATGATCACCATCCCTGCACCGATCACAGCAAACACTACCATAAAAATGGACATCAGTATTTTATCGGTTCCGCTGCTGGTCGGGATATCTTTATACATATAGTAGGCCTGTGCCAGCAGATATACGCCTGCCATGGCATAGATCGCCATACGTCCTTTATACTTTGCTCTGTCATTCATAATATTATGCTCCTCTCTTTTTGCCTGTATTTCACATATTATGATGTCTGATCAAAAGGTATTTACCCTCTTTGATACTGGATTGTTCCGTAGGCATCATAGTTGGAGACTTTTGACACCCACATCATGATATCACATTTCCAACAGAAAAGATAGATAATACTTATCCGTTTTTCTATTTTCAGTTCAAATACAGGCGAACGTTTTCTCCGATCAAGAGAAAAAAAGAGCCGAACAATATGTCCGGCCCTTGAGATTCTGTAAAAAATTATTTACGAACCAGGTATTTTCTCATATCGATAGAGCAAGCTACCAGGATGATGAGACCTTTGATGATGTACTGCATACTCTGGTTGATTGAGAGGAACTGCAGTGCAACGAAGATAATTCTCAGGATGAATACACCAAGAACGATACCACTGATCTTACCAGTACCACCTACGAAAGATACACCACCGATAACGCAGGCTGCGATAGCATCACACTCGTAGTTCAGACCTGTGTTGGCCTGGTTGGAACCGATACGTGCTGACTCGATGAAACCTGTAATACCATACATGCATCCAGCCAGAGTATGTACTGCGATTGTTGTCCAGAATACACTTACACCAGATACGTTTGCTGCTTCCGGGTTAGAACCTACAGCGAACATATTTTTACCAAATGTTGTTTTGTTCCACATGAACCACATGAAAGCAATCATGATAATTGCATACCAAACATAGTTCGGGATTGGAACGCCAAAGAATTTAACTAAACTTCCTGTTACGAAGTTTTTGAAGGAATTGTCCAGACCTGACAGAGGCTGTCCATTGTTTCCGTTGATCATGATGTACAGAAGCAGTACACCGTATGTAATCAGCTGAGTTGCCAGTGTTACGATGAATGGATGCAGTTTAAACTGTGCTACGAACCATCCATTGACGAAACCTACGATACCACCAACAACGACAACGATCAGGATTACTACCGGGATTGGCAGTGGCTGAAGATTCGGGAACATCTTTGTTGCATAGTCCATAGACTGCAGTAAAGATGCGGAAATACATGCTGTCAGACCTACAACTCGACCAGCAGAAAGGTCGGTACCGGTCAGTACGATACATCCTGCGATACCAAGTGCGATCGGAATATTTGCAGCTGACAGAGAAATAATATTTACGATAGAAGATACACTCAGGAATTTTTGGTTCTGTGTGTATGTATAGATTGCAGCAATGATGATCAAGATATACATCAGGTTGTTGATGAATCCCTCTTTCCAGAAGGTTTTCTTGTCTTTGCTGTCCAGTGTTTTATAATTTGCGATACTTGCTTTTAAATTTGAAAATGCTCTCACTTACTTCAGCCTCCTTATACATATTTTGCCGCAAGGGTCATGATCTCTTCCTGGTTCGTCTCGCTGACATTTACTTCACCTGCAAGACGTCCACCGGACATAACGAGAATTCGGTCACAGATTCCCAGAAGTTCTGGCATTTCAGAAGAAACTACCATAACTACTTTGTTCTTATTTGCAAGATCCAGAATCAACTGGTAAATCTCGTATTTAGCACCAACGTCGATACCACGTGTCGGCTCATCCAGCAGCAGTACTTCCGGATTGGTCAGCAGCCAGCGTCCAAGGATAACCTTCTGCTGGTTACCACCTGACAGTGAACGGATTTTTGTTTCCTGTGTCGGTGTTTTGGTATGCATCGCATCGATGGACCACTGAGTATCCTCTCTCATGGACTTCTCGCTCAGATACAGACCTTTCTTTTTATGTTTCTTAAGGCTGGAGATAACCGTATTTTCACGAATACTGAGGATTCCGAAAATACCGGTTGCACGACGTTCCTCTGTCAGAAGGGCGAAACCGTTCTTGATAGATTCACGTGCGTTGCGGTTTGTGCAAACCTTACCGTCCAGTTTGATCGTTCCTGATTTTCTTGTTGCAATACCGAAGATGTTCTCCAGTGTTTCGGTACGTCCGCTTCCGTCCAGACCGGCCAGACCAACAATCTCACCACGGCGAACTTTGAAAGAAACATCACGCAGCAGAGAGTACTGTGCAGTCAGGTTTTCTACTTCCAGAGCAACTTCGCCCGGTTTGTTTGTCTTTGGCGGGAACTGGTTTGTCAGCTCACGACCTACCATCAGTCTGATGATCTCATCCATTGTCATTTCTTTTGCCGGTTTGGTAGCTACCCATGTACCGTCTCGCATGACTGTGATGTCATCAGAAATTCTGAGGATCTCTGCCATTTTATGGGAGATGTAGATGATACCACATCCCTGATCTCTCAGCATATTTATGATTTTGAACAAGTGCTCTACCTCTTCTTCCGTCAGGGAAGATGTCGGCTCGTCGAACACGATAATTTTCGAATTAAAGGAAACTGCTTTTGCAATTTCTGCCATCTGACGCTGTGATACCGGCATAGTGCTCATGATCCTCTTCGGATCAACATCAATCTCCAGTTTGTCGAAAAGTGCTTTTGTATCATCATACATTTTCTTTTCGTCTACCATCGGACCTTTTTTGGGATAACGTCCCAGCCAGATATTGTCCATAACACTACGTTTCAGGGCCTGGTTCAACTCCTGATGAACCATTGCTACACCATTTTCCAAAGCTTCCTTGGAGTTTTTGAAATTGATTTCTTTCCCTTCCAGAGAAATGGATCCGCCGTCTTTTACATACATCCCAAACAGGCACTTCATCAATGTAGATTTCCCAGCGCCGTTTTCTCCCATCAGTGCGTGAACCGTTCCTCTTCTTACGGTCAAAGAAACATTATCCAACGCCTTAACGCCTGGGAACTCCTTGCTGATATTTTTCATTTCAAGCAAAACATCATGCTCCATATCCTGACCTCCTGTCTTTCTACTACTTACCTTTATACTTAAGGAACGGCCGCCGACCAGCGGCAGCCGTTACCCTTGTATACTATTTCACGAATGAATTTCCATCATTCATTTTCCGTTCTGTTTCAGAATCAGATCTTATTCTTCTCCTGTGTACATAGCGTATGGGATGTAGATCTTATTCTTAACGTTTTCAGAGATGTTGTAAGAATCTGTGTTAGCCATTACATCCTGACCTGAACCAGCGTTCTTTGTCAGATCTGCGATACAATCTGCCATACCTTCAGCATCCTGTTTGATTGTACCTGTCATCTTACCGTCTTTGATCAGCTGTTTAGCTGCATCTGTAGCGTCTACACCGAATACAGGGATTGTCTTGCAGTCATCTGTACCCAGGTTGTATCCTTTGTCATTCAGAGCAGAGATAGCACCTTCAGCCATACCATCGTTGTTGCAGATAACAAGTTCGATCATGTTCTTGTTTTCTTCGTTGTACTGTGTCAGGTTGGTTGTCATGTAGTTGTTTGCAGCTGTTGCACTCCAGTTACCATCCTGGTCAACCTGGTAGCAGTCTGTGTTGGAAGAATCAAAGTATTCCAGAGCCGCTTTTCCGTTCTCTTCCAGAACTTTGTTAGCATCTTCTACACCATACTGTGTACGGTAGATAGCTTCTACGTTACCAAGCTGTCCCATGAACATAGCGTAGGAGATCTTTCCGTCGCCGTTCAGGTCTACTGCATCGTAGTTGTCAACCAGGTAGTTACCGATCATTTCGCCCTGCATATGTCCGGCTTCCGGAGCATCTGTACCAACGAATGCACACTTGTCATAGCTTCCAAGTACTTTTCCTTCGTCTTCGTCGCCTTCAACTGCACGGTTGAAGAAGATTACAGGGATATCTGCTGCTTTTGCTTTTTCAACGATCTGAGAAGAAGCGTCTACAGAACCAGATGTTACGATGTTAACGATCAGTACGTTTGCACCTGTCTGGATAGCTGTATCGATCTGCTCGTTCTGTGTTGTCTGGTTGTTGTTTGCATCGTAGTCCTGATATTTAACACCCAGTTCGTCCAGTTTAGCATCCAGTGCTGTACGTACGGAAGCGATGTATGTATCGCCGTATGTATAGTACATAACTGCTACGTCTGCGTTAGACAGGTCAACATCGCCTGCTGCATCTGCTACGGACTGTGCTTCTGACTCAGCATCAGCTGCTGCTGTATCAGCTGTTGTATCAGCTGCTGCTTCTGTTGCTGCTGTATCAGCTGTTGTATCTGTTGTGTTGTTAGATGATCCGCATCCTGCAAGCAGAGATGCTACCATTGCTGTTCCAAGTAAACCAGCGATTACTTTTTTCTTCATGATAAGTTCCTCCCAAAAAAAATGATTTGTTTTTCATTACTCTAACAATATAGCACAAAGTTCTCAATTTTCCAATATGATAATTTACGATTTTGATATAATTTTCTATTTTTTTCTTAAGATTTAAACCACCGTTTCATACTTTTGCACGAAAACAAGATTTAATTTTTGTTACTTTTTTCGAAAGCAAAGAGTCTTCTCTGACATTCTTCATCATACATGTTCTCTTTGTCCACTGCGATCGTATCCGTATAAATGGTATCTTTGATGAAATATCCGTTGATCAGCTTGTAGGCAGTCTCCACGCCGAGATACCCCATGGCATAGGAATTCTGTACGATCAGGGTGTCCACTTCCCCCGTCTCCAGCATGCCGACCGAAACCACATTGCTGTCAAATGCGACCACACGGACATTGTCTTTCAGCCCAAGTTCCTGGATTGCATAGCCGACCCCGAGTGTTGTCCATTCGTTAAAGGTAACGATCACATTAATCTTCGGATGCTTTTTCAGCATTTTCTTTGTTCGTTTTTTTGCATTTTCTGTATCGGAAAGCACATTGATCACGGCATCAATTCCGGCTCTTTCATCACGCAGAATGCTATCCCGGAATCCTTCTTCTCTTTTCTGTCCATTGTCCGAGTTTTTATCGTAATTCACAATGCCGATATGGATTTCTTCGTTTTCATCTTTCATGGCTGCTTCCGCTGCCTTACATCCAGCATCGTAATTATCGGTTCCGATCCGGCAGCTGACCGCATCGCTGTCCACGTCGCTGTCGATGACCACAACCTTGACCCCTTTGCCTGCCGCATCATTGATCGCATCGGCATTTGCCTCATAATCTACCGCAGAAAAAATAATGACTTCCGCTCCGTCTTCCACTGCCTTTGCAATCATCTGATTCTGTGTCTCATAATCTTCTTCGTTTTTCGGTCCCTCGAAAGTCAGATCCAGATTGCATGCCGTGGCAGCATTGCTCGCCCCTGCATATACCGATTTCCAGAATCCGGAAACGGTTGACTTTGCAATAAAAACAACTTTGTGCTTCTGATCGCTGCTGCTTTCACTTTCTTTTCCGTTGAGAATCGGACGGTGAAAAGCCGTCAGGCAGAAGATCAGCACCAGACAGACCAGAAATGCCATCCACAGGATGCGGTTTCTCCACCTATTTGTCTTCATAGCTTCCCTCCGTTACTTTCGGCATCATAATCGTGACACAGGTGCCTTCATCCAGCTCACTCTTTATGGTCAGGCCGTATTCTTCCCCGAAATAGATCTTGATACGGTCATTTACATTCTTGATTCCGATTCCGGCACGGTCGCTTCGCTCCTTTTTCAGTACTTCCTCGCACTGTTCTTCTGTCATGCCAACTCCGTTGTCCTCCACCGTAAAGATGATCTTGTCTTCACTCTGATGGATGCTGATCCTGATCATGCCCTCATCTACCATACGATCCATGCCGTGATAAATTGCATTCTCGATGATCGGCTGCAGTGTGATTTTATTACAGTAATAAGAAAGGCATGCCTCATCAACGTCAAATTGATACCGGAACTGATTTTTATAGCGGAAATTCTGAATATGCAGATAGCTCTGTGCATGCTGCAGCTCTTTCTCAATCGGGATCAGCTCATGTCCGCGGCTGATGCTGATGCGGAACAGCC
>ERZ827104.2492-NODE-2492-length-14163-cov-3.206691_pt1 | contig 14163 bp, 10 predicted proteins | sample MGYA00519781_ERZ827104 | MGnify/ENA primary metagenome ERZ827104 (study PRJEB31778, sample SAMEA3449257) | human gut metagenome | biome: human gut; feature: human-associated habitat; material: faeces | place: United Kingdom | collected 2010/2012 ... | reverse complement strand
TCAGGTTACTCAGGAAGAAGCCGCCAAACGCCTTGGCATGAGCCGAGCTGCCCTGGCAAACAGTCTGCGTCTTTTAAAGCTTCCGGAGGGAGCAGCTCGGCTTGTAGCAGATAAAAAACTGACTGCAGGCCAAGTGCGGCCTCTCCTTAGCCTGACAGATTCCCAGCAAATTGATAAGATCGCACTCCGAGCAGCAGAAGAAGGTTGGTCCGCCCGTATGATGGAAGAATATGTTGCGGGTGAAAAGGAAGGCCTTTCTGAAAAGGAACAAGCTGAAAAATTGGAAGCCCAAGAGACCGCTAAGAATGGAAAAAAGGCAAAGGATAAAGCAAAACGGGCTGTCAAGGATAGTCAGAGCATCTATGTGAAGGCTATTCAAGAAGACCTGACCCAATATTTTGGAACAAAAGTGAAGGTCCAGCCTGATAAGAAGGAGCATGGAGGCCGTATCGTCATCGAATACTATAATGAAGGCGATCTGGAGCGGGTCATGGAACTTCTAAAAAAAGAGGCACCTGCTTTACAAAAAGAAGGTAAGCCTTTTACGGTATAGGTGGAGCATCATGATTGGAACAGGTACGGTGGTCAATGCTGCGGCCATTGCTGCAGGCGGGGCCCTGGGTCTTTGGGCGGGACGAGGCATCAAAGCCCGGTACCAGGAGAGTGTAATCGATGGACTGAGTCTCTGCGTTATGGTTCTGGGACTCAAGATGGCCCTTGCTGGCCAGCATACCCTCCTTGTCATTTCTGGTCTTGTCCTGGGAATCCTTATTGGGGAAGCTTTGGATATTGAGGGAAAACTGGAACATGTGGGCCTTTATCTGGGAAGCCGGCTTTCCCCAAAAGGGGAGACCGGAGCCTTTGCAGAAGGGTTCTTGACGACGAGCCTTATTTATTGTGTTGGCGCCATGGCTATTGTTGGGTCCATTCAAGATGGATTGAATGGGGATGCGTCAACGCTCTATACAAAAGCAATGATTGACGGTCTGAGTGCTATCATGTATGGTGCCAATATGGGCGCGGGTGTTATGGCATCTGCCCTGTCAGTCTTTATTTATCAAGGGACTTTGACGCTTCTTTCCAGTTTCATTGGGCCCTTTGTTACAGATGCCGTGGCCCAAGAGATTTCGGCGGCAGGGGGAATCCTTATTTTTGGAATCGGACTGAATATGTCAAAGATGATAACGATGCGGGTAGGAAATATGATCCCCGGTCTATTTATCGTTGCCGTTATGACTTATTTTTTAGGCTAGGAATGAAGACTTGTCAATTTCTTCTCTTAGGAGTATAATGAACTGGTACGTCGGGGTTATAGCTCAGTTGGTTAGAGCGCATCGCTCACATCGATGAGGTCTACGGTTCGAACCCGCATAACCCCACCAATTGAATCCTTAGAGGGCTCGCGGAAGCGGCCTTCTTTTTTATCAGGAAATGAGGCCTGGTGGATCAACCACTGGGCCTCATTTCCTTTCGTATAACTGTAAAGGGAAAGAATCCCTTTTTTGACAGGCCTCTTTGGGAAAAAGCCAATCAGAAAATATACGTAAAAATCGATTCTCAGCGGATTTTTCTTAAATCACGACTCAATCTATGAGGAAAGATATAAAAATGCTTAGAAACAATTTTTGAAGGAATACGAAGGATTCCCCTGAAATAAGACGGTCCTTCTCTCCCTATTTTACCATCCACCGAAGCTTCTATTTATTTTCATGGTATCAGTCGAGTTTAACACCATGTTGATAAAAGCGGACGAAAAGTAGATAGCCTAGTTGATTATGGAAATGGCGATGGACCGGGCTCAAAAAAGGAACCTGGCTCTTTTCGTTTGGTAGCTAGAAAGAGCAGGTCATTACATCAGGAGTCCTCTGGATGGGGCAGCCTGTTAAGGGGTTAATAAAGCGTTTTTCCAGCCCGTGATGCCGCCCTATTTACATAGGTGTGGGTCTTAACATAGTGGCAGACAGATTTGTAAGTAAAAGCGCATCAGTCAGTGTTGCCCATGGCTTTCCAGTTATCTTTTGAGATCGGAGAGGAATATTGATTGAGGGTATGGACCATCCAGCCACGAAATTCCCGTTGGGAGAAAATCGGTTTTTTAGAGGTAAGGCGCAGCGATTAGGTGCAGATGCGCAGCATCATCATGAGCTGCAGGAAGGATAGCAAAGCAATGGGGTCAGTCTGGATAATTTTCCCAAGCTGACGCTTTATAAAAAGCCTTACGCATAACAAAAAAGGGGGAGGCACCATAAGGAGAAAAAGGGCTTGTCAAAAAGAGACATATCCGGTATACTAATTATGTTAGTCATAACTAACCAAAAGAAAAATAAGTAAGTAAAGGAAACCTAGGAAACTTTGCTTGCTCCTTTCTTTTGGTATAAAAGGAGGAAACAATGAAAAAACAATTTGTCACAGCCCTGGCCCTTGCCCTGGGAATCAGCGGCACGGCGCTTGCAGCCAATCCTTTTTCTGACGTTCCTGCTGGTCATTGGGCTTATGCTGCTGTTGCCAAGCTGGCTGCGGCAGGGATTGTCGATGGCTATCCTGACGGCACTTATAAAGGCGACCGTACCATGACTCGCTATGAAATGGCCCAGATTGTTGCAAAGGCGCTGGCTAAAGGAGCTATCGGCGCAGATGATAAGCTTGTTGGTGAATTTGCCGATGAGCTCGATAATCTTGGCGTTAGAGTAGCAAAACTCGAAAAGAACGCGGATCATGTTCGTGTGACTGGTGAAGTCCAGCTAAGCTATGCAAGCAACAAAGGCGGCATATTCAAGAACGATGATGGGAGCAATTCCGAATCGGACCTGAGGACCCGTCTCTGGTTCACCGGTGAAGTGAACGATAACTGGCACTATATAGCCATGCTTGAAAATCATCAGTATTTCCAAGGTAAGAATGAATCTGGCGACAGTGATACCGATTTCCAGCGAGCTTTCTTGGAAGGAAATATAGGGGTTGTCGGCATTAAAGCTGGCCGCTATGATGAATTCCTCGGCAATGGGAATATCTATGACAGCCAGGTCGACGCGGTTCGGGCAACCATTCCTTTTGGCCAGGCCTATCTCACGGCAGCTTATGGAAAGATGGCCAGTGAAAGCGATTTTGGCTGGAACGATGATACCGATACTTCCGTTGCCGATACGTTCTACCAAGCTGAATTAGGTGGGACTTGGGGCAACCTCAATTTGGCCGCTTCCTACCTCAAGGCCAAGAAGGTTAAATTTGAAGATTTTGGCCTGAATGGTGACAATAAGATTTGGACGGTTGGCGCTGATTACACCGCTGGCAAACTGAATCTTTCTGGTATGTACCTGAAAGGCGATAAAGATGTCCTTCTTTCCGAATATCGTGACGGCGATGATGACGGCTACGTCGTAGGTCTGACCTATGGCGGAGCTGAGGAAGATAAACCGGGCAGCTGGGGCCTGATTGCAGCTTATTATGACCAGTCTGCTCCGACGGTTATCGCCCACACCATGGATGGTGCATGGGATGCCTTTGCAGGTTATGGATTCAAGGGCTATAAGGTGGGGGCCAATCTGACCCTTGCCAAGAATATGGTGGCTGAAGTTGACTACTATGATTTGAAGGGCAAAAAAGGAGAAACCTCCGAGAAACATGCCCGTACGCTTTGGAGCCAGCTTGTTGTTACTTTCTGATGATCAGCTCCTCCTTGGGAATTTTATCAAATATAGAGTCGTTCCCGGAGCGCAACGGGAACGATTCCTGAAAAGGGCAACCGTCTTCATTGCAAGAATTGTGTGCCTATGTCACGCCAACTTAATATCAATGTTATCTTAAGAAGTCTCCCTGGATGATCCAGGGAGACTTTTCCATTGTTTCACGTGAAACAATGATTTTTTGCCTGTGAAACTTCTTTCTGATTATCTTTCCTCAAGATCATCAAGGCGAACTCCTTACAAGGATTTTGCAGGGGCTTACGGAAAGCTTATTCCTTTGTTTAGGCTTTGTTTAGATTCGGCTCTTATACTGATGAAAATCAAGGAATCAAAGGAGTGGTCCCATGAACGTGCTGGTCACTGGAGGAGCCGGATTCATCGGCAATCACACCGTAAGGTGTCTAATCGAAAAAGGATATGATGTAACCGTTGTCGACGATCTTTCGCGAGGTCATGCAGGACTGCTTCCTTTGGAAGCTCATTTCTATCCAATTGATATCCTGACGCCTCAGTTTCAGGAATTTATGGCAGCCAGACATTTTGACGCGGTGATCCATCTGGCCGCCCAAATTGAAGTCGCTTCTTCGGAACGAAATCCGCTCCAGGATGCATCCCTTAATATCGGTGGGACCCTTGCCGTCTTGGAAGGCGCCAAAAAGTCCCATGTCAGCCGTTTCGTCTTTGCCTCTTCTGCAGCCGTTTACGGCCATCCATCAGAAGCCCTCCTGCCGCTGGCAGAAAATGCGCCTTTATGCCCGCTGTCTCCTTATGGGTTGAGCAAGATGACGGCAGAAAACTATATCCGTATGCTGGCACCTTCTTTTTCCATGGAATGGGTGATCCTTCGCTTTGCCAATGTATATGGAGAGCGGGAAGTCCGTAAGGATCCCGGCGGGGTCATCCAGATTTTTGCCAATCAGATTGCGCACCATCGTCCCATCACCTTTTTGGGAACAACTGTTCCTACCAGGGACTGGATCTATGTCCGTGATGTGGCCGAAGCCCTTGTAAAGAGCCTTGTAACAACACGCTGTGATGCTGTCTATAATGTCAGTACGGGAAAAGAAGTTTCCTTGAAAACGGTATTGACGATGCTCGAAAGGGCAGCCGGGTACAGTGTCCCTCATGAACAAGGCCCTAAGCGTCGCGGAGACATCCATCGTTCTGTGCTGAGCTGTGCAAAGGCAAGGACCTTATTGGCTTGGACGCCAAAGATGACCTTGGAAGAAGGGCTCTTTCGAACCCTGCGATTTGCTCAGGACCAGGCCCGTCAGGAGGAAGGTCAGTCATGAAAAAAGAACGCTTTTATCCTTGGATTCTTTTGGTCTTGGGGGCTGTTCTTATGTTTGCTGGGAATCAGGCCCTTCTTGTGACCGATCCAGTTGAATCAAATTATGCTGAAACCGCGCTTGAAATGTTCCGAAGCGGAGATTGGTTTTCCCCAAGGATCTATGGCCATTATTGGTATGACAAGCCCATTTTCTATTATTGGGAATTGCTCCTTTCTTTTAGGCTCTTTGGCGTGACTTCCTTTGCTGCCCGCTTTGGTTCCGCTTTATTTGGTCTTCTAGGAATCGAGCTGTCCTACTTTTTTGTGAAGCGGTTGTATTCAGCCAAAAGGGCTATGATGGCTTCCTTGCTCCTTTTGACTTGTACCGAATATTTTTATATTGGAAAAGCTATCATTACGGATATGACGCTGTTTGTCTTTATAGAAATGACCTTGATGGCATTTTATCTAGGCTATACGCAAAAAAAATCCCATTGGTACTATGCGGCCTATACGGCAGCAGCCATCGGGACCTTGGTCAAAGGACCGATAGGGCTGGGGCTTCCTGGTCTTATCATCCTATTTTTCCTCTGGTGGCGGCGGGACATAAAAGCCTTGACGCACATGAAATTGGTCTCCGGAGGACTGCTCTACCTGATTTTGACCGGTCTTTGGTATGGACCAATGACGGTCCTGCATGGTCATGACTTTCTTTTGAATTTTTTTGGCGTCCATAATTTTTTGCGGGCTACCGTTTCGGAACATCCACGCCAAAATGTTTGGTACTACTACCTCCTTATCTTTATTTTGGGCTGGGCCCCTTGGTCCTTTACCTTGCCTCTTTTAGGCTCAAGAAGGGAATGGGCTCTTAAGATCCGGAGCTTCTGCAGGCATGTGGCCTACCAGAAAAAACTTCCCGAAGTGGATGTTCGGACGGCCTTTTTTGCCTCATGGGCTTTTGTGACAGTCTTTATCTTTGAACTTGTCCAGACAAAATATATGACCTATACTTTTCCTTATATGCTGCCGCTTGCCGTCTTCTTTTCCTCCTTTTTGGCTCCACATGAACGTCTTGTAAAAGGGCTGGCAGGAGGCGCTTTGACCGTGTATCTGATCCTCACTTATACGGTAGCCGTTCCGCAATGCCGGAAAGCCTCTGCTTATGATGCGGCCCAGGCAGTCAAGGCCCTGGCCGGAAATGACACGACAGTCGTTGCCTATGGAGGCCGTTATCCGGTTTCCCTTACCTATTATTCGGGTCATATGGCAAAAAGGCTCAAATGGAAGAATGAAATTCCAGAGCTGCTTCCGGGTTCATTGGACTGGAATGCAAAGAACATGATGCCCTTTGCTTCCATAGAATCCCTTTCAGAAGATAAGGAGATCATCGCTGTTGTACGGAGTGGGGACATGCAGGATTTTGAGACGGATATTGACGGGACCTGGGAATGCGTCCATGATGGGATGTGGATGGTCATGAGAAAAGCTGCACGATAACCCCTATAAAGGGGATTCCTCTTAGCAGGAATCCCTTCTTTTTGTAGTATAATAAAAAAGTGGATTCCAGCGTGTTTGTGTAGGAGGACGCATGATACATATACGAGATTTTTCCATAAAAAAGCGGCTGCTGTTTTCTAATTTTTTCATGATCATCATTCCCGTGATCTTTATGGCCCTTTTAAGCGCTCTTGTCTTCTTGAGCCTTCAGTTTGGTAATTTGAATCGGTCAACAATCCTTTCCTTTCTTTGGCCGGAAAGTGGGCCTACACTTTCAACCCAATTTGAATTGACCCGGTTCCGTGTCCGGGCCGATCAGTTCAAGAAAAAGAGCAAGGACCTTGTGGACTCTGCCCATCATCTGGAGGCTTTGGGGTGTCAGGTGGTCATCATTGGAAAGCAGGGGGCCATCATCTATCAAACAGAAGATACACAGGGTATGGAAACCCTTTCCCAAGCGCTCTCAGAAGCTCCCAGCGGAAGAGGCTCCATCTCCTGGGGTGAAAAGGGGCTGGCGTTCCATTATTTTTCTGATGAGAGTGGGCTGCGTCTTGCCGTGATTGGAGAAGGCCCTTTGGTCGTGGATGGGGAACTGATCGATATCAGTTCCAAGGCTCTATTAAAAAAGAGCTTTTATGTGGTCTGCGGCTTGGTCACCTTGCTGATCATCATCATTGGCTGGAAGCTGTCCCGTTATCTTGGCAAACAGATCATTGAACCGCTGCAGGTCCTGCAGGTAACGGCTAGTCATATTGCCCAGGGGGATCTTGATACGCCGGTTCCTGTAGATAGTGAAGACGAAATCGGGATGACCATGATGGCCTTTGAACTGACGCGGCGCCAGCTCAAGATGGCACGGGAAACCCGGGATCGATATGAACGGAACCGCAAGGAAATGATTGCAGGAATCTCCCACGACCTTTCAACGCCCCTGACCAAGATCGAAGGGTATGCCTGCGGCCTGCGGGACGGGATTGCAGATACACCGGAGAAAAAAGACCATTATTTTCGGATGATCATCGATACGGCAAGGCATATGGGAAATTTGGTCCAAAGCCTGTTCCTTTTTTCCAAGCTGGACCTGGGGCAGATGGAATATCATATGGAGAAGGTTCCCCTTAAGGCGTATTTGGAGGACTATGTTGAGGAACAGTCGGAACACTTCAAAAGCCAAGGGCTTTTGCTCAAGGTAGAGGCTCCGCAAGAGGAATGCGAGGTCCTTCTTGACCGGATCCAGTTTTCCCGTATTGTAACGAACCTTCTTTCCAACAGCATCAAATATAAGACGGCTGCTTTGGGGCATATGGTCATGAAATTGTCGGTTCCAAGGAAACAGTGGGTCCAGCTGGTTTTTAGCGATGATGGGCCAGGGGTTGCACCCGATGACCTAAGCCATCTGTTTGAAAGTTTCTACCGGACCGATAAAGCAAGGACCAATCCGGCCAAGGGCAGTGGACTTGGGCTTGCCGTCGTACGGGAGCTGGTCAAGGGAATGAAGGGTATCATTTGGGCTGAAAATGCAACACCCCATGGATTGAAGATTGTCATGGAGTTTCCATTAGCAAAGGAGGACGCATGAAAAAGGTACTGATTATCGAGGACGATAAAGGGATTGCTGAACTGGAGAGGGACTATTTGGAAGCCAATGGATTTGAAGTCCAGATGGAATTTACAGGTCTTTCGGGAAAGAAGGCAGCCCTGAGTTCTCCTGTTGATTTGATCCTTTTGGATATTATGCTTCCCGGGGAAGATGGCTTTCAGGTCTGCCGCGAAATCCGAGCAGAAAAGGATATCCCAATCCTAATGGTCTCCGCAAGACAGGAAGATATCGACAAGATCAGGGGCTTGGGACTGGGTGCCGACGACTATATTGTCAAACCCTTCAGTCCGACCGAATTGGTGGCCCGGGTCAAAAGCCATATTTCCCGTTATGAACAGCTGACCAATCGGGAGTATAGGACGCCTCAAGTGCTTCGCTGCGGAAACCTGGTCATTGACTTATCTTCCCATCAGGTCTTTTTGCAGGACAAAGAAATCCTTCTTCCCAACAAGGAATTTGAACTGCTTGCGTTTCTTGCCAAGAATCCAGGCATCGTATTCAGCAAGGATACGCTTTTTGAGCGGGTATGGGGAGAAGACTCCTTGGGAGATACCTCTACCGTATCCGTTCATATCAATCGGATCAGGGAAAAGATTGAGGAGGATTCATCCAAACCGTACTACATTGAAACTGTTTGGGGCGCCGGCTACCGTTTTCGCCGGTAATGACAAAGAACCTCTGCGCACGCCGCTGCGCAGGGGTTCTTTGTCATTAGAAAAGGAAAATGTTGAAAGGGGGTTCACTCATGCAGTGCACAAGAGAGAAGATAATCGTGGAGGCACTTCCACTCTCGTGATCTCCATACATGGCATCAAAGGAAGTCGCGGTTCCTTTGATGGTCATACTTTACCATGGGAGAGGACGTTCTACAATAGATTGAAAGGAAATATATAGAGCATCACAATCATTTATTTGTGATACAATAAAGCCATCTTGGAGGTGATGTGAGTGGATACGGATTCGGAAATGTTTCTCCTGGCTGCTGAGGAACTGAACTTTACCCGTGCCGCCAAACGGGCCTATGTGACCCAGCAGTGCTTGAGTGCCCATATCAAGAAACTGGAAGGCCGAATGGGGGGGGCCCCTTTTTGAACGGGTCCCTTACATGGCGCTGACCCCTGCCGGTAAGGTTCTTTATCGGTCCCTGCGCCGCATTGAATTAATCGAGCAATCCTGCAGGAAAAATATCGAAGCCATTCGGGAAGGTACGCAGGGAGAAGTGACCCTCGGCATGAATGCCGGGCGAGTCCAGTTCTTTTTGCCGCGTTTGTATGAAGCCTATCATCGAAAATTTCCCCATGTGACGCTGAAAGTGGTCATTGATGATGTGAAAAATCAAGCCCGCCGCCTCCTTGATGGGAAGATTGACTTTCTGGTAGGCGTCAACTGTCCCGTGAATAGGGAGCTTGTCTTCACCCCATTAAAGGAAGAGAAGGTTTTTTTCCTTGCAACGGATTCCTACCTCAAGGCCCATGCCAAAAGTCCAGGCGCTTATCCTAAGACCCTGCGGACAGGCATCATCGACATGAAGGAATATGATACGCTTCCTCTCGTACAGAATGCGGAAGCAAGTACCCTTGTCACCGTTGTGGAGCGCTATGAAAAAAAGCAGAATCTTATTCAGGACACGCTTGTGAGGGTCAGCGATTCCAATGCGCAGATCCGGCTTTGCGGACGGGGCTTGTAGGGATGTACTTGGCGGAAAGCCTTGTCGAAATGGCCCGTTTCCACGGGTCGGAAACAGCGGCGGGAAATCCCCTGCGTATTCTTGCCATCAAGGAGCTGACAGAAACCCTGCGCCTTGATCTTGTTACGCACCGTGAGGCAGACCAACCGCTTTATATCCGTCAGCTGGAAGCCATGATCAGGGATGTGTTTGCCTCTGATAGGGCCTGATTTTGAAAGGAAAGATACCTAGGACGAGCTGCTGAGCGGCAGACGAAGGAAGCGGTTTATCCCTGCAGTGTCTGTTCTTGTGGTACAATGAAGAGAGAACATCGTTACGATAGAAAGAAGGAATCGCTATGAATCAAAAACTGACAGCCCTTGTTCTTTGCGGCATTCTTGCCGCTCCTTCCCTTGGTTTTGCTGCGGCCGCTTCCTCAAGCGCGCCCAAAGATGCGGCTCCGGCAGCTGCAGTCAAGACCAGTCCGAAGGAGGAAGTCGGCGTCTTCCAGAAAGACCATGTTCTCATTGTAAACGGCAAGACCCTTGATGCCGCCTCATTGCCAACGCCTGTTCTTGTGCGTCAAAAGGAAACCATGGTTCCGCTGCGTCTTGTGGCAGAAGCTTTGGGTTATACTGTTTCCTGGAATCCGGAAACGGCATCTTCCAAACTGGACATGAGCATTGCGTCCATGGAATTTCGTCCCGGTGAAACCCTCTACCAAAGAAAAGGCAAGCTTAAGGTCATCAACCTTGATGCTGCGTATAAATTTACGAATGCGCCTCAGGTGGTTGAGGGCGTGACATACGTTCCGGTCTCCCTTTTCGGTGTCTTTTTCAATGATGTAAAAATTGAAGGCAAAACGATTTCCATTACCGTTCAACAATCTCAGCTTCAGGATGCAGCCCGCCTGTTAACGGAAGCTGCTGCTGAAAAAAGCCAAACACAAGCCCCTAATCCCATGGTGGAATACAGCTCTTTGACCGAAATGGAAAAGAAGGTGGGGCATACGATCAAGGTACCGGCTTCTTTGAAAAATAAGAAAGTGGCCGGCAGGTATCTTTTTTCAGACGGTCTTGCCCAGATTACCTATGCAGATGGATCCCTGTACAGGATCCAAAAGGGATCGGCCGGTGATAACACCAAGTATGCCGTTGATACTCATTGGATCGATGGTTCCTATAAAATCCGCGGCCGCGGTGATAAAGATGCCTACCGGACCCTTACTTGGGAAGATGGTACCTATACCTATTCCTATCATTCCCAGAGTCCACTGACCAAGGCGGCTGCCAATCGGATTGTTTGTGGAAAATAACGCCTTGTGACCCAAGGGGCTGTGAAGCTGTATGAACCTTTCATCGCTTCACAGTCCTTTTCATTTGTTTTTAAAATTTTTATGACATGTAATAAGATGTTCAAGTTTCTTTCATAGGGACTTCATGCGTTCCCTCTATGATAAGGGTCAACAACACGGATCCAATAAAACGGGCAGATCCCGTTACCTTGTCCGGCAAAAGGGAGGAATCTTATCATGGATGAGAAAAAAATCGAAAAATGGGAATGTGTATCAAAGAAAATGACTGCCCTTTGCAAAAAAGGGTTTTCACCCCGCAACCTTAAGAAAGGGGCGGCCGTGGTTGTTCTTGTTGCTGTTGCTGCAGGAGCAGGAAAGGTGACCTTGAAAAAGATGCGTTTTGACCGTCGGCAGGCGGAAGCCGCTGCCAAAGTGGAACTTGCCCAAAAGCTTGCGGCGGAGCGAAATGAACCCCTTCTTTCAAGTGATGAAGTACTTGGTAAGATTGCGAGCCTGCTCGGAACCGATGAAGGGAGCGTTACGCTGAAAGGCCTGCGCCTAGCAGAGGCAAAACCCGATCGGAAGGAGCACAAAGGTCATAAAGATAAAGAAAAAAGGGACCATGACCGCAAGCTGTTCAAAAAAGATCATGACGATCATGACGATCATGACGGCCGTGACCGGGTAAGAAGAAGCGAGGACCAAAAGGTCCCTCAGGAAGGGCCCAACAAGGCATCTGATCAGGCACCTGCTTCTTCGGGCGGCAATCCTGCTGATCTTGCTGCACCGTCTGCACAAAATCAGGCGCTTCCTCTTCAAGGCATGCAGCCAATGGCAGGACCGATGGGGTCACATCGTCCTGTATTCTACGAAGCCTGGGTGGATCAGGGAAATATGAGCTATGAGTTCCTTATTAATGCGCAGACCGGGGAAATCCTCCACAGCAAGGTTCATCAAAAGGGCGTTGTGGAAAAACTTTTTTCCTGATGCCTCAAGGGTCATGAAGGTCATCTCCTTGCCTATGCTTTTGGAGCATGGGCAAGGATGAAAAAGAAGTATTGGAAATGGACATTCAATCTCTTTATACTCAAAGCAGCAATACCTGTGCAAAGGACTGCGCAATCAGTAAGGAGTTGAATCCATATGGAGAAAAAGATTGTCCAGACTGCTGGACGGACCCAATTAGGGAATTTTGCCCCGCTTTTTGCCGAGGCCAACGATGATTTTCTTTTTGGCAAGGTGTGGAACGACCCCAGTGTGGATGTCAAGACGCGCTGCATCATTACGGTGACGAGCCTTGTGTCCATGGGGATAACGGATGGCGCCTTGTCTTACCATCTCCAAAATGCCAAGGATCATGGTGTCAGCAAAGCGGAAATCGCCGGCATCCTGACCCAGGTTGGCTTTTATGCGGGCTGGCCCAAAGCCTGGGCGGCTTTTGGCCTTGCTGGGGCCGTATGGAAAGAAACGGCGCCCGCCCTTACGGAAAAGGAGCGGTTTGCCCAGGAGCTTATGTTCCCAATCGGCGGGCCTAATGATGCCTATGCCAAGTATTTCAAAGGTCAAAGCTATCTGGCTCCCGTTTCGACGGAGCAGGTTCCCATTTACAATGTGACCTTTGAACCCAAATGTCGGAACAATTGGCATATCCATCACGCCGATAAGGGGGGCGGACAGCTTCTCATCTGTGTTGGTGGAAAAGGCATCTATCAGGCCTGGGGGGAAAAACCCATCCTCATGATGCCAGGCTCAGTGGTCCACATCCCTGCCGGTGTCAAGCACTGGCACGGTGCCGTGGCAGATGCCTGGTTCAGTCATCTGGCCATGGATCCTGAAGGCGTCAATACCTCCAATGAGTGGCTTGAGGAAGTGTCGGATGCACAATATGAGGAAACGTTGGCTGCTTTAACGTAAATCGAGGCAGCCCGGAATCAGACGATGGGGAATTTGCTGAACGGGGTTCATGAAGAAAGAAGGTCCTCATCATGAAAAAACTCATCCTCTTCCTACTGGGATGGGGCAAAGCCGGCGACACATGGCTGCAATAATGAGAATATCCCGTAGGTGCTTTTTGCTTATGAATAGGGCTCCGCTAAAAAGACTCTTTTTAGCGGAGCCTTGTTTATGGAATTTGCTGCCAAGCTTCCTTGAGAAGGGAAAGAACCTGCAGAAGCTGCGGTTTTGTGTGGGCTGCTGAAAGAGTGAGACGCAGCCTGGCGGTACCCATGGGAACGGAAGGCGGCCGGATGGCGGACAGCAGTATGCCTCTTTCCTTGAGGAAAGCGTCAATGGCGGCCGCTCTTTCTGCAGAGCCAACCATGATGGGAATCAAGGGCGTTATCCCTGGAAGAACGGGGAGCTTCAAGGCGTGGAGACCCTCTCGAATGAATCTTGTATGTTCGCGCAGTGTTTTCATGAGGATAGGTCCTTCTTCCTGAAGGACTTGGAGTGCGGCATAAGCGGCTGCTGTATCATGGGGACTGATGAAGGTGCTGAAAACAAAGGGCCTGGCGCGGCAAGTAAGATAGGCAATGATTTCCTTGGAAGAAGCGACATAGCCTCCTTCAGAGGCGAGGCTTTTGCTGAGGGTCCCTGTTTGGATATCGATGGCGCCATGAATCCCAAAATAGGCCCCCGTTCCTCTTCCGCCAGGTCCAATGATGCCTTCTGCATGGGCGTCATCCACCATCAGGAGTGTTCCATACTGGTTTTTGAGCGCCGCCAGTTCCGGCAGCCTGCAAAGGTCCCCATCCATGCTGAAAACGCCGTCTGTAACAATGAGCTTGACGGCTGTTTGGTTGCTGGCGTGGGCAGCTAACTTTTGTTCCAGGTCCGTCATATCACTGTGGCGATAGACGATGACTTCAGCGCCGCTGATCCGGCAGCCGTCGATGATGCTGGCATGGTTCAGCTCATCACTGAAAACAAGGTCACCTTTTTTGAGAAGTGTGTAGAGTGCGCCTAAGTTAGCCATGTAGCCGGTGTTGAAAAGAAGCGCCGCCTCACAGCCTTTGAAGCGGGCAAGGGCATCTTCAAGGTCGCTTCCTCTGGTGATTCCTCCTGAAATGAGCCGAGATCCCGTGGCGGAAGTTCCCCCTTTGACAAGGGCGTCAGCCGCAGCCTGCAGCACTTTTGGATGGTGGGTCAGGCCAA
>ERZ827104.2483-NODE-2483-length-14204-cov-127.252597_pt1 | contig 14204 bp, 12 predicted proteins | sample MGYA00519781_ERZ827104 | MGnify/ENA primary metagenome ERZ827104 (study PRJEB31778, sample SAMEA3449257) | human gut metagenome | biome: human gut; feature: human-associated habitat; material: faeces | place: United Kingdom | collected 2010/2012 ... | reverse complement strand
TATATTTGCACCGTGAGAATTATTAACACGCTGCAAATATATAACATTTCAGTGATACCACCAAACATTTCACTGATTATTTTTATATTTTTCAGCATTTTGTTTGAAAATAAGATATTATGAGTACAGAAACAACAGCAGAAACTATCAATGAGCGCGTAAATAGCATCATTGAAAAAGAGGGTCACACCATCGCTACATTTGCTAAGAAAATCGGTGTGCCATGGACAACGATCAAAAACATCGTATCTGGGCGAAATGCTCCTAGTTACGATATTATCGTGAAGATCATTAACGCGGTAGATTGGGTTGATGCCAACTACCTGGTAATGGGTGAAGAACTCACGAAAGGCAATCAGGGCAACCTGTTGACAATCGTTGAGAGACAGAATAAGACTATCGAGAGCCAGCAGAAGACTATTGATAGGCTTACCAAAAAGATGTTAGAAAACTAAGATTTAATTGCACCGTTTTTGCGTAAAATGAGTTATTTTGCCAAACATTTGTTCTATAACAATCACACAACTGTTTGAGCATCTGTAACTTGTTTGATACGCAACTCGGTGCATTTTCGGTGTTGTATATGTAAAAACCAGAAAAGCCCTAGTTGATTATCAGGCAGTTATAACGTATCATGCCGGCATATAAAATCGGTTATTTTTTTCTAAAAATGACGTAACTATTTGATAATTAAGAAATAAGAACAAAATAAAACTAACTTACTCGGCGAAAAATCGGTGAATATATAAAGAACTGCGCATGTAGGCGACATTATTGTTTTGTTTGATTATAGTAATGCAATAACATAAAAAAAGACGGATCCATGAAATATATCTTTGAATGGTGCGTTATATATATAATAAGGTATAATAATATTAACTAGGGCGTTTCACTAAGAAAATTAGAGAAATGACCAAAAAAAATTATGTTTGTAAAAACAAAGAGTCCATTCAAGAGATTATTGGGTGGACTACTCCAAAATTGCATCAGGCCTCTGAATGCTACGTTTCCTTTAAAGTTTTCGATCCTTGCTACGGAAAGTTGCGCCTAAAAAAGATTATGCTAGGACACATAAAGGGTAAGCGAAATCAGCGAGTGTACGGCGAAGCTCTCATTAAGCGTATTACTCAAAAGCTTCTTGAAGGATGGAACCCTTGGATAGAAGAATCTAATCAGGAAGAGTACGCGTTATTTGCAGATGTATGCGGTAAATACAGAGCATATCTAGCGAAAATGGTAAAAGAAGGTGGACTGAAGCCTGGCACTCGACGCAACTATGAGGGTAAATTAGACTTCCTGCAAAAGTGGTTAAACGGCGACGAACATATTACTTATATATATCAGTTCAATAAAACTCTAATCAGTAAGTTCTTAGATTATGTGCTGGTCGGACGAAATAATACTCTAAGAACTAGAAATAATTATATCGGCTGGCTAAAGTCCTTCTCCAGCTATCTTGTTGAACGAGGGTATGTTCAGAAAAATCCGACTGACGGCATTAATGTAACGACGAAACTGCAGCATAAAAATCGAGACGTTATACCTAACGATGTTCTGCGGCAGCTTAAATCTTACCTTGAGAAAGAAAACAAACACTTCCTGCTTGCATGCTATTTTCTCCACTATCTGTTCGTTCGCCCTGGAGAAATGTGCAGCCTACGAATCAGAGATGTATCAACAAAGAAAAAGACGCTCTCTCTTCACGGCGCTAACACTAAAAATGGTAGAGACGCCGTGGTTACCATCCCGAACCATGTTATCGAGCTGATGAAAGAGTTAGGTATATTCTCAAGACCTCAGAATTATTATATTTTCGGTAATAATTTTCGACCAGGACTAGAAGCACTGAAGGCTAGAACCTTCTCGCTATATTGGGACAAAAACGTCAGAAAAGCATTAAAGCTAAACGCATCATATAAGTTCTACAGCCTGAAGGATACTGGCATAACTAATATGATAAAATCTAAAACAGACCTGCTGTCTGTTAGAGATCAGGCGAGACATTCATCTGTCGATATTACCAATATATACACGCCGCAAGACTGCAAAGAAGCAAACAGCGCACTTATCGACTATGAAGGCGTATTTTAATATAATGATTGTAGGAGATTTTTCTCCTACAATCCTACTTTCCTACGAATCACGCGGATAGCACTCTACATGTATGCGCCCATCGATGATGTACATCTCAAGTTCATAACCTTCGTCGAGCATTTTTGAAATTTCATTTTCCGTTGGAATATCTTTTCTCTCTTCTGTTTTATGATTCAATATTTCGTTTGCCATATTCTTATATTTCATATCAATATTATATCTTTTTCTGAGTTGTATAGACCTATAATGGCCTTTAATTACAAAAAATTTCCATGCTTCCTCGTCTAACTCCTCCTTTATGATTTGCCTCTTCATTCCGTATTCGTTGTAATGACCGAAGATTCCCAGGTATGAATTAACCGACTGAATGGCATGGTTAATGGCTTCAATATCTCCATTTCTGGCAGCATCATTAAGCTTACGTACAGACTTCCTGAAGTTGTTAATGGTATTGTTAACCGAGTATATTCTGTCTCGCTTAATGATAGCTCCCACAAACCTGACACCTTTAGAGTAATGCTGGAAATAAAATTTCTTCTCATTCAGCCGCAGGCCTAAAGATGCAAGCGTCTCCCTTATCATCGGCATCAGGCGAAGGAGCGTCTCTTTCCGTCTCGCCACCAGAACCATATCATCTACGTATCTTACATGGTGCTTGCAGTAATAATCTATCTTCCAATCGAGTTTCGATAACAGGAAGTTAGCAAAGAGCTGAGCAAAGAGGTTGCCGATAGCTACGCCTCTGTCTTCTCCATTCGTGAACAGAGACTTCTCTTTAGGCAGAAACTCCCAGAGATAATCGGCGCTCTTCTTCTCGCAATCCTTCTCGGGATGGTGCATAACCACCATATTGCATAGCCAACGGAGATCTTCCTTGTCATCCCCATGGTAATTCCTTACGATGAAATCATCTACCATCTTAGCAAGAAGCGGCTTATAGATGCTCATAAAGAATCCCTTCAGATCGATCCCCATCACGTAGGCATCTTCTGTATAATTCTCGCTCACTTCCATAATATCCTCCTGAAGCTGCCTGATACCAGCCAGCTGGCCCTTGCCTTTCCGGCAGTTGTATGTACGGTCAGAAAACTGAGACTCAAACAGGGGTTCGAGTCTCAGTGCGATATAGTGGTGGATAATGCGGTCACGAAACTGACCAGCGAACACTTCGCGGTAGCGAGGGTATCTAACAACAAAGCAGATAGATTTGCCGATCTTATATTGACGTGAATTGATTTCGTCGAGCAACTGAACGAGGTTACTCATATAGTTCATTTCAAATTCCGTAGCGCCGACTGTTTTCCGCTTATGACGGCGGCAGTCGAAATATGCTTCTAAGAGAATGATAAAATCTATCATTTTAATATCTGTCTGCTTATATCTTCTTAATTTAATGCTGACACCGGGCGAACATGATTCTTATCCTTAACCTTATTGTTCCAGTTGTTGAGGTTGCCGTCGCCAAAGTTCAGATTCCACGCGTTCGCAGGACTGTTCTCGGTTGACGCCGCAAATTTCTTGTTCTTAACTATATATGATAGGATGCGGCCCATTTAATTAAGAAAGGTTGCTCTCTCGGCTTGACGTATCTCGCCGACCCTGGCTTAAATCACTCAAGCTGTAGTCTACTGTCTGGAACTCATCTCAGCAGCCTGCGCTCTAAGGAGTGATCCTTTCCATGCTGTGCATTGTTTCCCGACGTCCTCTCGCAAACGAAGGAGGCTCGCGAGTCTGTTTGTACCCATTATCCACCTTTGTTCTCCAGCAATATCTATCAAGGTCGATATAACTTCGAGATCGGTTTGAAGTTGAGCGAGATGTTCGATACGAACACTCAGATCGCTGAGCATATACGCTTTGGCGATATGATTCAGACTATCAATAAGCATATTACATAGTCTGTCTCCAAAAATCGGACGTTGTGACTTTGGAAAATTCTTAACCACACCTATAGTTATATCAAGCATCTGCTTTACATCTAGATATATTCTCGTTTTACTTGCCAACCTTGTCGCTGCCATATTTCCTTGTTTTAAATACTCTACTGGAGATGTCCTCGACTTTAAGGTCGAGGACGATTAACTATTAACAACTAACTATCGTAAAAATGCTGACACCGGGCGAACATGATACTTACCCTCAACCTTATAGTACCAGTAGTAGAGGTAGCCGTCGCCAAAGTTCAGATGCCACGCGTACGCAGGACTGCCCTCGGTAGATGACCAGTACCAGTTTGTATCTAGCTGCTGAGCTCCCTTAATGAGTGACAGCGCATAGTTGATCTTTGCTTTATTAGCATACATCATCAGTAATTCCCCCGCCGATGGCAGCCACCAGTATCCGGCGGTCAGACCTTTACCCTTACTGTTCGCTCGACTATACAGTCTACAATAGCCTGGAGCGTAAGCAGCAGTATTCGTTACGTGCGAATCGGACGATGCTCTGATGGCGGCATCCGTATGCTGCCGGCCATTAAAATCCAGCATGGCAGCGAGTCGGTTATTCCCGGTAACCTGAGCAGTAAAAGTGTCGTCGTTGCCGTAGTTAGGAAGTTCTGCCTGTACCTCTGCGCTCGACCATGATAGCGCATCTGCCTGTGTTGGAGCGACAACCAGATGACGGCCACCTTCAAATATTACTACGCCATCCGCTATTTCTCCGCCAGCTTCCAAGCTTGGCCACTGTGCTGGAGCAACCATGAGCGGATATCCATCATCTGCACGATGATACATGATGAAGACGCCATCATACAACTGAGCCATATTCTTTTCGAGATAAGGCTTCATAGTGTTAAGACTTGCGTTAGTAACGGCCTGGCCGTTAGCAGACAGCCAATCGCTGATTTTTCTTGTCTTTATAGCCATAATATTATGTATTTAAAAGATATTGTTACTTATTTTTCTCTTCTACCGATACCGCATTGCTGATAGCGGCATTCACTGCGTCAATGAAGCAGGGAGCGGTGGTGCGTTCAACGAGTTCCTTGATGATTTTCACTTCATCGTCTGTGTACTCGGTTTCGTCATTTCCGTTCCACATTTTCACAGCAAGAGCCTGTCCTGCCAGCCCCAATCCTGCTCCCTGCGAGTAGATGATGTTTGCAATCTGCTTGCGTGCGTTAACTACCTGACACCGGTTCTTGTCGAGTGTCATAAATACTTCGAGATGTTCTAACTTAACTTTCATATTAATTTTTGCTTTTATGATTATCTATTTATCCAATCCAAATCTTTTTCTCCGCTCCAGAAGATTCCACGACCGAAATAGGTCTTATCCTTCTGGCTAGGAGTAAGTAATTCCGGGTTTATATATACAAGATTTATTGTTTCTCCACCAAAAAGTTGATGCCATCCACCGACATCACAGAAATATATTTCATTATTATTGTCTCTGGCATTTATTGCCATCCAACGCTTACCTGTTCCTCCAGGTACAAACTCGTAATAATTTTTACCAATATTTCGAAGAGGATTGAATACTACTATGTCAATAGGACATCCGGACGATTCTTTATTAGGACTATACAATGGAATTTTGTATACGGTTTTATTGTCATACGTAGTATGTTCAAGAGCCATAACTGTATATCCGCTATCATATCCGTCTGGATAAACGCGCATACTACCACCATTTATCACTGCCAATGTACTCTGTCGATGCCCAAAGGCTGATCGACACCATACATTACTAGCATAGAAACGCCAACCCCTTTTCGCCGCAGAATTATATCCTTGATTATAAATATCTGCATCAAATGTGATACGGCCAGAACCATCAAAATATATTGAACCAGCGCTTTTCTTTCCATCAGAACTAACAGCAGTCAATCTGTGAAAAGAACCTGTCACACTCTTTAGTTCTCCTGCGAATATGCCATTAGACGCATATAACGAACCATCTTTCGTTACGCTGAATGGAGCATCAGCCCCATTCGGTGCGCCAAGCCACAGAGCGTAATCATTATCATCACTAACAACCCTAAACGAGCCAAACATTGCGCCACCTGACGGATTGAGCAGATTAATCTGATTGCTTCCGAGCATATTGATGGTAGCGTTCTCGGCAAGAAGAAGATGAGTTGCTATTGATTTATATTGGCTCATCTTTGTCCAATGCCCATCAGTCAAACTAGGCGAAGAAGTTGCATCGTCATACGTTTTAGTACATTGATACCACTTGCCTTCAACACACACAACATCAACGTATTCTTCTTCACCTGAACCCGAAAGATACTTATAGCTGCCCGATTCAAAACCGTCATGTTCACGCATAAGAGCACCTTTTTGCCCTTTGTCTCCTCTCTGAGAGAAGGAGATTGAGCCAGTTACTTCTGCTAAAACCTTTGTCATAAGCTATATAGTTCCTGTTATCGAATACACCGCACCCTTATAGGCTCTGATACCAGCTTCGGTAATCGTAAACGTATTTCCCGATTCGGTGATTGCTGAATTGATAGGCACACCTGCGTTGGAATAAAGCGACATAGAAAATGTTACTCCAGTCTCATTTTCGGTTGAACCTCTCTTGCGCATATATGGCTTATAGACAATTTTGCCGCCTGAGTTTTGAATGAAGTTCTCAGCTACAGGGTTGTTGTTGCCGTCCGTAGGGTTCGGATAAAGAATGTACTCGTCTGATACGTCATTGATAGTCTGTGTGTCGGAAGCATAGAAAACACCAGCCTTCCATGCTTCGCACTTTACGATGATGGACGAATCCACGTCCGTCTCGTTGATGGTAAATGTAGCGGAGGTGCTATCCTGCCTGAGTACCCATCCACCGCTAGCATCTGGCAGATACCACTTGAATGTATATCCAGTAGATGTAGTCATATTGCCGTCCGTAACCTGCGCCTTGACAGTACAGGTTCCACCCTTCTCCGTAATCGTGAAGAGATTCCTGTCTGACGTTGCGATGATGTTCACACGCTTGGAATCAATCACACCTTCGGCTATATATACTGGATACATAGCTTGAAGTTTCACATTTGTGTTTGATATGGATATATCAACCTTACAGATAATAGTGAATGAATCGCCACCATTGATATTGACAAGGTTCTTATTGACCGTAAGGGTCGGATTGCCGCTAGCATCAGACCCCTCCGTGAAATGACCTGCCGCACCGCCAAATGAATTCGTTGAAACGTGCGAGGCATTGAAAGTCAGCGCAACACCTGCGACAATCCACGTTGGGGTGCCTCTAGTGAGGTCAAACGAATTGCCCGCACCCTGTTCCGCCGAATATGCCTGCATAACCAGCTTTGGCTTCGTTGCACCGCTCGCCTCGAAGTTAGGCACAACGTTGGAAGGTGACGCAGGGTTGCCGTCATAATTCTGATACACGTCTCCTGTAGTACATTGCAGAATAGTGTGCAAGGTAGTACCATTACTTGTAACGGTAATCTGTCCTGTAACTGTAGCTTCACTCATTGTTTACCTCACTTTCTTCTTTAGTATCTGTATTTTCGTTACCTGTATTCTCGGAAGACGGATTGCCGCCGCCACCCGAACTGATATTGCCATTATCTTGGGTATCGCCATCGCCGCCGAACTCAACTGGGGTATAGCAGGAGGCAGGAGTATCAGTAGTTCCCTTGATTTCCGCAAGAGCATCGCTCTTTACTACAAGTGAGCCGCCGACATTGGCTGCCCTCTCGTTGAGGTTCACACCTTTCACATCATTCAGCTCACTCTGATAGAGCAGACAGTTTCCGTCACTTGTCATTGTCAGCGGTACTCCGCTTTTGATAATGGTCTCTGCGACCTGCTTAGTTACCTTAACGTAGTATTTCATAATTTTGATTTTTTAAAAGTTAAACACTATCCGTTATTCTCGTCAATCTCCCTTGATATGATGTATTTTCCGCCCTCATCCACAAGGGCATTTCCGTTCTCGTCAACAATCAGCTCGTAAGCACCTCGGTCTTCGATAGACAGACGAATGCTCTTCTTAGCCTCAAATGGGCACTGGAATGTCTCGCCATAACCTAACGTCTCTGCACTCTGCGTCATTGTAGTAACACCATTATTTGTGCTCTTGCCGTATGTTATCTTCTGCCATTTTGCTCTCAGCACTTTTTTCCAAACGGATGGTTCGATAACTCCATTGTTGTCGCTGACAATAGCTCGGCAGGCAACTGATGTCGCATCTTCATTGAGTCCGAAGCCATCGCCGATGAACTGAGCCGTGAGCGGCGGTATGGTTCTATTGATGTACGTAACCTTCCGAGCATCAGCATCACGGGGCGAGGAAGGAATACTGCCGCTATAGATATAGCACGCTCTCAACTCATATCCGATACCTTCGCCTATCATATCACAATCAATAGTGATAGAGGAAATCTGCCCGTTTGCACCCTTGGTCATTGCCGTAATCTCGTAATTCTCGGCATCGTCAACAGATGATATAAGCTGCTTCGTACCGTTGTCAAGAATGCGATACCACCATATTCTCGTCTTGCTGTCTGCTGTCTTATCCTTAGCTCCAACCATAATCTTGGCGGTAAGAGTTTTAGATGCAGCGTGCTTGATAGGATTCCACAGCACTGTAGGTGGACTGTCAAGCATAATCTCAGCTCTCGCATTGGTACAATCTTCAAGATAGAGAGCCTTGTTAGCCACGAACGTGTACTTATATCCGCAAACTGGGTCTGTCCAGCTTCCTTCAAATCGCATTGTTCGTGGCTTGCCTAGAACGGAGTTCTGCTTGATATAGAGAGTTCCCTTATCCGAACCTTCCCTCACAGCTTCATATCCAGCCTTCACACTTGCATTCTCACTTGTAGCTACTACCACGATGCCGCTAGATGTCACCTCCGACCACTTGAATGTATCCAACTGACTATTGGAGACAGGTGTTTCTCCTGGGTTATCGGGGTCGATGAGATGGCAGGAAGGAAACATCGTGCAAGGTCGAATGGTGAAGTCGGGCGAGAATGAGCCTTCAATACCATCATACTGCTGTCTGTTGATGATATTGCCAACAATCTCTATGTTGCAGGATTGAGAGTAAGCCGTAGGCTGTATCTCCATCATCTTGTCAACACTAACCGCTAATTCTTTAGCCATATTCTATTTATTTTAAAAATTAAACATTAATCAGAAACTAACACTCACATCTTCGGAATACATCGTCTCTCCATCCCTGATTTCAGCATCACATCGGAATGTCACACTACCTATCTTGAATGCAGCACCGCCAAGGTCTTCATAGGTCAAATCAACCGACAATCCGCAGTTGGCGTGAGAGAGTGCCCATTTATTATCTGCCGTTGGATTTCCGCTGTCTCTAGTCCATACAACATTAACCATGGAGTCGGTCACATCTTGATTGTAGAGTCTTCCGACTACTGATAGAGTAGTGAATACTTTCCAAGAGCCATCAGTATTCGTTGCCATCAAGTCGTTGAGACGGAAGTTCCACAGCTTCGATGATAGCATTTCGAGCGTGAAATAAGGGTTGCCTTCAACGAACGCCCAAGCGGTAGATGAGTAGATTGGCGGCTTTGTTGTCTTGTCTTCCAAACACTTCCACTTGCAGCCGAGGTAATAGACGGTATCAATCGTTCTGTCACCATTGCGGTAAGGATTATCGCCTTGCGCAACAGCCAAGCTCCACACACCTCTGTCTCTTGTCGTGTAGATTGGGTTGCCCTGATAGTCTATCTGCTGGAATGATGAAGCCATCATCCACTTAGCATAGAACGCTCCATCATGCTTATTGGCAGTAGGGAAGTCTTGAAAGAGGAACGATAGTACATCTGGCAGCTTACCCATCGCAAGAGAATAATTCGTCTTGTCAATGATAGGCTTTGTAACGTGGTCGAGCCATACAAGCAACCCCTCAGACGATGATATATACCAGCAGCTCTGTCTGTCTTCGTCCACCGCATTTCCCCAGCGTATCAACCTAGCCAACTCGCAAGGTGGATAGTTCTTCTTGCTAGGACATTCATTGTCGGGATAGCATACAACTGTGATGGTGTTCGTTACCGTATTGACCGAGAGTACTCGCAGCCACATATCATAATACTTGCCGTTCTCTGCCAGAGTATTGATGGAAGCCAAGACAACATCATTCTCCTTGAATGCCGTAAAGTCGTTATCCCATCGTTTCTGAAGTTTCAAGTCGTAGGTCACGTTGCCACCTTCCGTTGCCGCAGGAATCTCCGTCACCGACTCAACCATACCGCTCTCGGTAAACACAAAGTTGCTCTCCATTGCCGTCTGGCGGTTGACGATAAGCTCCTTAGCGATAATGGAACTGCGAGACGTAATACTCTCGAACTCAGCGTTTCCACGTTCATCGATACGTCCTCCCGAACCTGTAAGTATTCCAGGAATAAAACCTCCAAACTGTGCACCTGAAAGAAACTTGATCAGAGCGCTTGCCGTATCTTCGATATCCTTGCGGAGAATCTTCCTGCTAGCCTTGCCATTTTCAGAAAAATCATCGGTTTCATCGGCATATCCTGCCTTGATTTTCTTGTCGAGATAGGTAATATATCCGTTGAATTCCGATAGTGCGTCCAGCACATCGATATTCTTATGACTATGACCAACGCCACCTCCGCCAGTATAAGAACTGGACAGTTGCCCTACAAAGTGGGTAAAGATAGCTGCCAGCGTGGTTACTCCCCACTCTTCTGAATATGGGTTCTGAACCGGGAAGAGAGCCCCGCTACTGAGCGTCAGCCTTGAGCATTCAACAAGTCGCGGGGCGATAGTAAAATTTCCCAGATCCGGCAGCTGAATATCCAGCTGCTTGAAGCTTCCTACTTCCGAGCGCGAAATATTCAGGTACGGACGGGCATCTGAATATTTATAGGTGAAGGTGTAGTTCGAAGGCAGCTCCTTCGCCTCGTAGTTCACGTCACTATCGGTAACGGTTATCTTACGAAGAGAATTGCCATGGTAAACATACTTACCCAGAGACGGGAAGAAATCGAGCATCCACAGGCGCTCCTTCTTGTCCAGGAACCCGGTGTTCTTCTTAAACTTGCGGGTGGTATCTACGCGATATTCCTCAGAGTCTTCCTCTATTTCTGCCACATTGTGGGTATGTTCTGCAGTATTTTCGCTGTTGCCGTAAGCGCGGAAACAGTCTACACCTCCCAACGAATTTTCGAAGAGGAACCACTCTTCCTCCTCGCTCTTCATATCGCTGGCATAGTATTGCTGTACGTAGGTAACCCGCTCTCCAGCCTGCTCTACCCAGATTTCGTAAACATGGGGCAGAATGCCATCATCGCCTAATAGTTTGGCGATGATGGCGTATTGTACCGGAACAGTATATACCTTTCCTGCCTCCAGGCTTGCCAGCGTCAATACCTTCTCTTCGTAGCCGTGTCCGGCCGGTATATATGCCTTACACTTCACCTCGCTAGCTTCAGCTGCATAGTAAGTGAGAAATTCCGGAGAGTAATAGGTTACCCCCTTCGTCTGCGGTTGCCAGGTGAGGAAGTTGGTTTTCAGAAAATTTGCTGCCGAATCTGCCAAACGGTCTACTCCGGCACGTATCACGGAGAAGGTGAATTCCTTCTTGCTGCCTTCGCTGCCAACCTCGTAAACCGTTGCCGTAAAGGATTTCATGATGTTCGGCTGGATATAAGGTTCAATACTGTCCTTCACCTCGAAACTGAGCAGAGGAAGGATGATATCCTTGACGGACACCGTAATTCGGTTCTTATCGTTCGGCGTATAGGTATGCTGAACGATGTTTGTGCTTGAGCCTTGATACCGTAGGGCGAAAACCACATCTGTCTTCGAGCTGCAGTATATCTCGAAGGCATTCATGGAGCCTACCATGCTCAGAGCATCTGGATATAATAAAACCTGTATCATCTTAAAATAGCTTTGGTCATATTTGCAAAGTTAAGATAATACAGGTATATAACAAAGGACAAAACCCTACGAAATCGGTATGCATTCCAACCAGACGGTCGTACAATGATACACCCATTTACTGTGACGGAACATCGTTGCGTGTCGGGTTTTCTGGCTTACGTATGATTTCTGCAGGCCATACTTCTGGCCAACGTACTCAGCTGAAGGGAGAGGAGGATAGATAATCTTGAATGTGCGGTTCCGGTTATCTCCGGAATTCCAGTAATCACCCTCAGATACCTCTACCGTCTCTTCGAATCCGAGCCACTCATATTTGCAGTTCATCGCCGGCATTACGGCTTCCAGCCTCTTCGCCTCGCTAACAGGAGTAGTGAGAGCGATGGTTCTGAGCTCGCTTTCCGTTGGTTCGCTCTTTCCTCCGAGGGTAAACTTCAGCTTGTTGAAGAAGAAACTCACACCTCTGATAACAACCTTTGCGTAAGAAGGAAGGTTCTGCTTCTGCGACTGGGAGAGGAGCAGTTTTACCTTGAGTTCCTGGAGTGAATTTCTGAGCAGGAGATCATACTGCCGGTAAAACTTCTCAAAGATGCCATCCTCGCCATTATATACCAGGGAATAGTCGAACAGTTTCCGGGGTGTAGGATTTCCTGGCCGATGCGTACCAAATTTATCAGAAACTGATACATGGATATCGTATGCCGTCACGGTTCCGCAAGGCATGTCATCGGTTCCCATGTATGGGAAGGCGAGCATGACTGGAGTTGTGACTGCATCTTCGCTGGTTTCTGAGTTGTCTTCCGTTGCCACCTTCATCGAAGAGTTGAGCGTAGCGTAATCTCCGACATACAGCCATCTGCCCATATCTCTCGTGATAGTCTCTCCGTCCGCTTCCTGTTTGTACTGCAGCATTCTTACTTCCGGTATCATCTCCGGTATCTCCACGTCTTGCGTATCAATATCATCTTCGCCGGCATCATAACTTTGGGAACACTCCCCTATTTTGGCTTTCACCTTATAGTTGCCGGAAAATCCGTCCTTGTAGAAACAGCCTTCTTCGTTGCTGAAGTAGGCGCCAGAATTATTCGCTATCATATCCTTGATATTGTCATAGCTGTCTTCTGCATCGCTATCTACCTGGTGTTGCGCACGCAGGACCACGCGCTTGTAATCGGATGCAGTCTTATAAGATAAGGTAGGCTCTTCGGTCATCTGACGGGTGAGATCCGCAACTGGAACGCTATCTACCGCATCTCTCAGGAAGATGATATCTGCAGTATGTGTTCCCTCGTCAGACACGAACTCACAAAGAAACTTTTTCCGAAAAACTGAGAGGAAATCTGATACCGACACGTCCGGAAGAAGATCCTCGATGCGGATATGTCCGTTCACCATCACGTCTATCACATTATTAAGCAACACCATCTTGTTGAATGGTTCCGTCCTGGTAAAGAAATTCTCCTTGAGGTCATAACCGAAGTATTTAAAAACACGCTTGAGAACGTAGTTGGCACGGATGAACGGGGATATATAATAGCCCTTATCCAGACTGATTGGTATCTCGTTTACATATTCCGTATCCGGATATGCGTTCCAGAAGGTATTGGACCACATGTTACAGAGAACTAATCCTTGTTCTTCCGGGGCAGTCACATACTCGTAGCCGCCACCTTTCTTGTATCTCCAGTACTTGGCATTAGGAAGTTTAGTTCTCATGCCCAGCTTGTTCAGTATCTTATAGGTATATCCCTTATCCATGCCAGAATCGTCGGTAAGCAGAACCGGGAAGATATCATAGTTCTCGTTCTCGCCTCCTACGAGAGATCTGCAGAACCTGATGCACTCATCTACGGTTGTGCACCCCGGTATCATCTCGTCCTTGAAGATGCTCTTCAGCTTTACATTCTGTATCTTCGAGTAGAAGGATCCGTCGTTGATATAGAATGAAGAGGAGATGTTTCCCTTGTGCTGTGCCGAGAGAACAATCTGCCTACATTGGGCGAAATACTCGCCGTCTTCGATGCTTACGTTCGTAGCCACCATCTTATCCCTCATACCGAAGGTATCGGGATAGTTCAGTATCATGCGGTTGTAATCGCTTGCCGGAATATCCAGCGGGGAGGTCGTTTCCCCGTAATCGTTGAAGAACGGGTTGGTACGTTCTACCTCCAGCTTGGCGTTTTCGCCAAGCTGGTAGGCCTTTCCTTTATCCAGATTTGTTATTTTCATGTTCAGAAGATTTTATTTTTTAGCAAATTTTCTCGC
>ERZ827104.2478-NODE-2478-length-14221-cov-2.648666_pt1 | contig 14221 bp, 8 predicted proteins | sample MGYA00519781_ERZ827104 | MGnify/ENA primary metagenome ERZ827104 (study PRJEB31778, sample SAMEA3449257) | human gut metagenome | biome: human gut; feature: human-associated habitat; material: faeces | place: United Kingdom | collected 2010/2012 ... | reverse complement strand
TGCGCAGCATGACCGCTTTGTCGAGATTGTGGGTCGCGAGCCCGACTACTTTGAAGCCCATGCCGTCATGAGCAAAAACCTTAACCGAGCGATCTCGGCGGTTGCCCAGGAGCTGGGCCTTAAGGAGCAAAAGGCGAGCTTCGACCCCACGGCGGTGGTGCGTTGCGGAGATACCGACCTGCGCATGGTGATGCGCTCGATGGAACCGGGCTACGAGCCCAAAGAGGCAATCATGCAGACAGTTCGCGAGATGTCCGACGGCGAGACGGTCGTCTTTGTGTGCCACCCGGGCTATCTTGATCGTTTTATCCTCGAGAACAGCTCGCTTACGGTCGATCGTACCAAGGAAGTCGATGCGCTGATCGATCCTGAGCTGCGCGCTTGGCTCGAGTCTCAACCCGATCTTCGCCTGATCGATTACCGCGACCTGTAAAGACCCAAACCACTACAAGGGAACAGGCACCTTTGTGGTGGCTCTGGCGCCGTTGCCATTATGGCGGCGGCGCCTTTTTTGTCCGTGCGGCGCGGTAGAGTGTAGGCGGTTGAAATTTGCGTCCATCGAGGAGCTGCTATGAACGAGATCAAGTGCCCGCATTGCGGCGAAGTTTTTAAGGTCGATGCATCCGGCTATGCGGATATCGTCAAGCAGGTGCGCGATGCCGAGTTCTCGCGCGACCTGGATGAGCGTGTGAAGGCAGTCCAGCGCGAGGGCGAGCAGGCGCTGGAGCTTGAGCGCTCGCGTTCGACGGCTGCCTTGCAACAGGCAGAGTCTCAGCGCAATGCCCAGCTTGTCGAGCAGAAGAACACTGCGGATCAGAAACTGGCGCAAGAGGTTGCCAAGCGCGATGCTGAGCTTGCCGAGCTGCGCGCTAAGCTCGAGGGCGCTGCCGCAGAGCGCGAGAGTGCAAGCCAGCGCGCGGCGGTTGAGGCCCGTGCCGACGCTCAAAAGGAGAATGCCGAGCTTCAGCGCGAGATCGACAATTTGCGTGCGCAGCTGGGGCGCAAGGATGACGAAGCCAAGCTTGTCGAGTCGGCGGCGCGCAATGCCGCTCAAAACGATTTGGCCGCACGCGATGCGCAGATTGCCGAATTGCAGGCAAAGCTCTCCGCGGCGGACAAGGCCCAGGAGATGGCGCTCGCCGCAGCCGCGGCCGAGTCGCAGCGTGAGCTCGATGCCGCTCGCAGCGAGGCCGAGCGCGCGCTTACTGACTATCGCGCGAAGGTGCAAGAGAAGTTTTCCGCCGCAAAGGCTCAGTCCGAGCAAGAGGCCGAGGGGCTGCGTGCCCAGTTGCGCGAGCAGGAACTGATGGCAAAAATGAACCTGTCAGAGGCGGTCGCCGCGGCGGAGCGAGAGCGCGATGAGGCACGTGCCAAGCTGACGAGCGAGCTGGCGGTGCGCGATTCTCGCGAGGAGCAAGCCAAGGCGGCACACGAGCTGGAGCTTGCGCAGGCCAAGCGCGCGAGCGATGACCTGATTCGCTACAAGGATGAAGAGATTGAGCGCCTTAAGGACATGAAGGTCCGCCTGTCCACCAAGATGGTGGGCGAGTCGCTCGAGCAGCACTGCGAGACCGAGTTTAACCGTCTGCGCATGACGGCGTTTCCTAACGCGTACTTCGAGAAAGATAACGATGCGTCCGAGGGTACCAAGGGCGACTTTATCTTCCGCGAGTGCGACGCGAGCGGCAACGAGGTCATTTCGATTATGTTCGAGATGAAAAACGAGAACGACGAGACTGCGACCAAGCACAAAAACGAGGACTTCTTTAAGAAACTCGATCACGATCGTCGCCAGAAAGGCTGTGAGTACGCGGTACTCTGCACCCTGCTGGAGCCCGAGAGCGAGCTCTATAACGCAGGGATAGTCGACGTGAGCTATCGCTACGAGAAGATGTACGTGATCCGTCCGCAGTTTTTCATTCCCATGATCACGCTCCTTCGCAACGCTGCCATGGGTTCGTTGCGCTATAAGCAGGAGCTGGCGGAGTACAAACAGCAGAATATCGACGTCACGAACTTCGAAGCCAAGATGGAGAAGTTCAAGAACGATTTCGGCCGCAACTACGAGATCGCGAGCCGCAAGTTCCAAACGGCAATCGATGAGATCGACAAGACGATTAGCCATCTGCAGAAAACCAAGGAGGCGTTGCTGTCCTCCGAGAACAATCTGCGCCTAGCCAACAAGAAGGCCGACGATCTTACCATTCGCAAGCTCACGTGGGGCAACAAGACCATGAAGGCGGCGTTTGACGAGGCGCGTGGGGCTGCGTCAGAGACAAACGATGAGCCGGCCGAGGCGGATTCGTATGAGGTCGAGGATGCCGAGTAAGGCATAACGTATAGTGCAAAAGCGGGGCCGCTAGCGATGTTGCCAGCGGCCCCGCTTCGTTTCGTTCCAGTATGTTCGGCTAGTCCTCGAGCAAGTTCTCGATAAAGCCCACGCGGTAGTTTTTGAAAATGACCTCGCCACCGTCTTGTGTGGCGTCCAGATCGACATCGCCCATAATGCCAAAGTCGTGGTCGCCATCCTCGTCGGCAAAGATCTGGTGCACGTGCCATACGTGCGCGGTCTTCTCGTCGGACTCGTCGATGGAAAACATCGCGGCGCTGCGAGCATCTCCGTCGGTGAGGATTTCCTCGTGCTGCTCGTGGTAAGCGTCGAGTGCTTTTTGCCAGCGGATCTCGCTCATGCCCCAGTCGTCGTCGAGTTCGCCCAGGTCGCGAACGTGCTCGCGGGCGGCAAGGGTCACGCGACGGAAGAGCGCGTTGCGCACCAACAGCGTGCAGCCGCGACGGTCCGCCACGACCTCGTCGATGCCCTGCGGCGGCGCAGCATCGAGGGCTGCCGGGTTGCCGGCGTTCTCCCACTCGTCCACCAGGCTCGAGTCCACCGAGCGCACCACAAAGCCCAGCCACGAGATAATGTCGCGCAGGCGCTCGTCGCGCTTCTCGATGGGCACGGTACGGTCGAGTGAACGGTAGGCCTCTGCCAGGTAGCGCAGTAAAATGCCCTCGGAGCGGGCGATGCCGAGCTTTTGAATGTAGCCCTTAAAATCGCTCGCGCTCTCCAGCATATCGCGCAGGACGCTCTTGGGAGAGAGCTGGTAGTCGTTTGCCCACGGTACTTCCTGGCAGTACTTGTCAAAAGCGGCATCGAGCAAATCCTCGAGCGGCTTTTCGTACGTGACGTCCTGAATGCGCTCCAAGCGCTCCTCATACTCGATGCCGTCGGCCTTCATCTCGGCCATAGCGCGATCGCGTGCGGCTCGCTCCTGTGCGCGCAGCACCTGTTTGGGATCCTCGAGCGTTGCCTCGACCATTGAGATCAGGTCCATGGTATAGGTCTCGCTCTCGGGATCGAGCAGCTCCAGCGCAGCAAGCAAGAACGGCGAGAGCGGCTGATCGAGTGCGAAGTCCTCGGGCAGATCGACCGTCAGTGCATAGTCAATGTCTGGTGCGGCGTCAGTCGGGGCGTCGGGTGCGGGCGGCACCTCGGTGCGAACGACGACGCCGGAATCGATGAGCGTGGCGAAGATCTCGTCGGCGCGAACCTCGAGCTTAGCCTTTTCCTCGGGAGTCTGCAGGCTCGTCTCGATGAGGTCGTGTACGCGGGCTCGGGCATCGCCGCCCTGCTCGACCACGCTAATCACCATGGAGTGCGTGATGCGCAGGCGCGGCTTGAGCGTCTCGGGCTGCGTCTCAATCAGACGCTCAAAGGTCTGCTTGTTCCAGGTGACAAAGCCCTCGGGGGCCTTCTTCTTTTTAATCTTGCGGAGCTTCTTGGGGTCGTCACCCGCCTTGGCCATGAGCTTGGCGTTCTCGATCTCGTGCTCCGGGGCCTCGGCGATGACCATGCCCTCGGTATCGAAGCCCGAGCGGCCGGCGCGACCGGCAATCTGGTGGAACTCGCGGGCGCGCAGACGACGCATCTTGTACCCGTCGAACTTGGTGAGCGCGGTGAGCACCACGGTGTGGATGGGCACGTTGATGCCGACGCCGAGCGTGTCGGTGCCGCAGATGACGGGCAGCAGGCCCTGCTGCGCCAGGCGCTCAACCAGTAGGCGATAGCGCGGCAGCATACCGGCGTGGTGCACGCCGACGCCGCAGCCGAGCAGGCGCTTGAGAATCTTGCCGAAGGCGGTGGAGAAACTCGTGCCTTTGGCAGCTTCCTTAATGGCCTCGCGCTGCTCCTTGCTAGCGATGCCAAAGTTGGCAAGCGACTGTGCCGTGGCAAGCGCGGCGTCCTGACTAAAGTGCACGATGTAGAGTGGGGCCTCTCCGCGGCGCATGGCGAGCTCGACGGTGCCCTCGAGCGAGGTCGTCACGTAGTCATAGCTCAGGGGCACGGGGCGCGGGGCGTCGACAACCAGGTCGCAAGCAGCGCCGGTGTGCTCTTCGAGAGAGGCGGCGATTGCAGTGACATCGCCAAGTGTGGCGCTCATGAGCATAAACTGCGTATGGGGCAGGGTGAGCAGCGGCACCTGCCAAGCCCAGCCGCGGTCGGGGTCGGCAAAGTAATGGAACTCGTCCATGGCCACGCAGCCCACATCGGCGTCCTCGCCCTCGCGCAGCGCATCGTTGGCAAGGATTTCGGCCGTGCAGCAGATGACGGGAGCCTTGGTGTTGATATGCGTGTCGCCGGTGATCATGCCTACGTTATCGCGGCCGAGCACCTGTACCAGGTCGAAAAACTTCTCGCTGACCAGAGCCTTGATAGGAGCCGTGTAGTAGCAGCGTTTGCCCTGCGCCATGCCCATAAAGAGCATGCCCAGCGCGACGAGCGATTTACCCGATCCGGTCGGTGTGCCTAAAATGATGTGATCGCCGGCGGCCAGGTCCATGAGGGCCTCTTCTTGGTGATCCCACAGCTCAATGCCACGGTCGCTCGTCCATTCAAAGAAGCGTTCGAAGGCCTGGTCGGGCGTGAGCCACGGTTCGGGCTCACTGCCGTCCTCGGGCTCCCACCAGGTGGGGGAGAGCGCACCGAGCGAACCGAACTCTGCCTCGGTTCCCGTGCCGCCCGAAAATGAGCTGGCAGCGCCGGCGCCGGAGACGGTGCTGGCGGCGGTATCTGTCGTGGTCTGTGCCATGTGGTTGCTTTCTCTCGCGATTGTCCGCCAACTATTATGGCGTAGCGTCGCATCGATGCGTTCGCAGGCAAGAAAATGCAGGAAATGGGCGTTCTGCCCAGCCGTTTAGTGTAGTCGCTGGCTAAGTGAGTAGACTTTTTGCGATATCGCGAGCACGTGGCTTTTGTGCAAGGGCTCTACCTGCGGTTTTATTATTTGCTATGCGGGTTGTGCTTGGCTATTGCAAAAAAGTCTACTCACTTAGGCTTGAGGGCCGTTCGCTGGCGCCTATTTGCGCTTGTTTGCCGACGCCGCGACCATCAGAAGCCCCTAGGACTCTTGCGGCAGGCGCTTCTTGCCTTTGCGGGCACGGTTTCTAAAGTTCTCGACGGCCTCTTCCATGCCCAGAGGTACATAGGTGAGCTCATCGAGGTTATCGGGCAGGTAGCAGGCAAGGCTCTGCTCCTGCACGCGGCCCGCTGTGAGCTGTTCGTCGGTTGGCTTTGCGCCGGGTGTGGCGCAAATGCCATAGACAGCGGCACCCATCTCGCGCGTGCGGCACTCGTACTCGGTCTCGGGATGCTCGGGATGGTCGCGGCGGACGTCGTCGCTTACCCAAAGCGTATCGTAGCCGGCCGCGGCAAACTGTCCCAGGGCGTAGTCGCGCAATGGCTTGCTGTCGGTGCGCAGCGTGACGGTAGCGCCGGCTGCAAAGAGCGGGCGGTAGAGCATCAGATGGTCGACATGGACGAGTCGTTTTTTGGCGTACTTGGCCTTGGGCTGCGGCGTGGGAAAGTTAATGGTGATGGCATCGAGCTCGCCTGCGGCAAACAGCTGTGGCAGCGATGCGGCGCCTCGGGGCAGGACGAGTGCGTTGGTCAGTTCCTGCTCGCAGACTTTCTGCGCGGCATAGGCGATGCAGATGGGCTCCTGGTCCATGCCGATAAAGAGGGTGTCGGGCTCGCGGTGGGCGCGCTCGACCAGATAGGTTCCCTTGCCACAGCCAAGATCCAGGTGAAGGTGTTCGAAGGGCTTGCTGCCAGCTGGCGCGCAAGCCTCGCGCCAATCTCCGGCATAGGCCTCGGGGTTCGTCTCAATCGCATCGGCGTAGCGCTCCAGGCGCTCCTCGAGCACAAAGTTCTTAGGCGTGCGAACGTGGACGGCTCCCATGAGGCTCCTTGGTCATAAGTATGGAACGCATAGCCGCGCGTTCCGTCAATGGGTTGAAAAAGGGTGGGCATAGTTTGCCTGAAAGATGCGGTGCGGCTCGACGGCGAGTCGTCGGTGCCTACAGGCGCTTGAGAATCACATAGCGGTTGAGCTCGCCGCTGCGACCGTCGGCATGGAAGCGCTCAAGCTCGCGCACGGGGACCTCGCCGCTCTTGTAGAACGTACGGACGCCGCGCACTAGGTCGGTGATTTGCTGATCGTCAAAGTGATGGCAATAGCGGTAGGCGTGGCGGTCGTTTTGCCAGCCAATGAGGTGGTCGCCGGCTTCAAACTGCGCTGAATCGTAACCCTCAAACGGCGGGGTGAGCTCGGCGCGGGCCTCGGCGCGAACGGCCTTGCGCGCCATGCGCTCGTCATTCATAAACTCCCAAAAGCTGATGGCGATGATGCCGCCTGGGCGCGTCTGGCGCACCAGGGCGTCGAGCACGCGTACGCGGTACTCGCACGACGGCACGTGGTGCATAAAGCCAAAGCAGACCGAGATGTCGGCGAGCGGGGCGTCGAAAAGCACGTCGGGTGTCTCGGCGGGGTTGAGCTTCATCAGGGCGTCGAGCACGTCGAGTTCCTGGAAGTGCAGGTTGGGAATGCGCAGCGCGTGGCCATGTGCATCGATGGCCAGGTCTTGGCACGAGTCGACGCCATAGAACTCAAACGGGCAGCTGGCATCTGCCGAAGGATTTGCACCGTCGACGCCCTTGGCGGCAAGTGCGCCGCCGGCGGCAAAGTTCTCGAATCGCATATTGCCGCAGGCAAGGTCGAAGACGCGGACGGGGTGCTCAATTGTGGCAACGTCGAGCTGCTCGAGTGCGATGTCCATGGTGCGCACCCAGCCGGGCCACGGGGCCTGGCGCGTATCGGAGAAGGAGGCGGAGTGCTCGCGATAGAACGTGTTGTTGAGCTGGATGAGCGATGAGGCGAAATCGCGGTTCACGGCGCGGAACTCCCTCCGTTGGCGGTGCGGAATAAACAGTACGACCATACTACCGTTAACGCCGCAACGGGGACAACCAAGCTACGGGTCATTGCTTTGTTTGGACACATTTCCGCAGCTCATATGTGCCCGCAACCGCCGGTTGTCAAAAATCTCACTAGAATAGGTGGCATGCTTTTGGCGGTGGCGGATAGATTTTTAACTGTGCAAGGCGCCTTAAGAACAAAAACGGTCCGGCGGCACGGCTGGCATCACATAGGAGGAACCATGAATGTAGAAACTGCGCAGCGGCTCGCCGACCTTCGTTGCAGCAAGGGCTTTAGCCAAGAAGGGCTGGCGCGAAAGTTAGGGCTGTCGCGCCAGGCGGTCAGTAAATGGGAGCGCGCGGAGAGCTCGCCCGATACCGAGAACCTGATCTCGCTCGCTAAACTCTATGGCGTGAGTTTGGACGAGCTCCTCAATCCGAGTGACGAGATCGAGGACGATATCGAGTTTGAGAACGAGGACCGCGCCCGTCAGCGCGAGGCGGAGGCGGCGGAACGTGCCCGCACCCACGAGGCGGCGGCGCGTGCGACTGAGGCGGCAACGCAGGCGAGTGATGCCGCCGCCAAGGCGGCGCAAGCGGCGAGTTGGAGCGCGCAGGCTGCCAATGCGGCGACGGCTCAGGTGACGGGTGGCGGCGCAGTTGGCTCGACTCCGGCGAAGGGCCCGTTCCAGTCATTCCCGTATTGGGCCGTGTGCTGGCTGCTGTTCTTTTTGCTGATGTTCCCGTTTGGCGCCGGCCCCTTTGCCGCGCTGATCTTCTTTACGATTCCCATCTATCACTGGGTGGCGCGTGCGCTCGATGGTGATTGGGCACGCGGGGATATTCAGGTTGGTCCGGCGTCGGTGGCGATCAAGGCCCAGGGGAAGGATGCTTCTGCGGAACCTGATGCTGACGTGGCTACCGCGGCCACCGCTGAGCCGGTCGTCAAAGAGGGTGACGAATGATGAAGCTTTCGCATGAATCCAAGGTACGCCTGGGTGTTGGCATCGGAGCGTTTGTGCTCATTGTTGGGCTTGTCTTTGGCGTTTCGCGGACATTGATTCATTTTGATGGCCCGTGGGATCTCGACGATGTTGTATCCGGCTTGTCCGGTATGGACGATGTGGTTGACGACGATTTTATGAACGATGGCGGTAAATATTCCGCTCAGCCTCAGCAGCTTTCGAGTTCGACCTTTGATGCCGATCAATTTCGCTACCTCGATTTCGATATCGCCGCGGCTACGGTGGACGTCAAGGTTGTTGATGACAACAAGGTTCGCGTTGTCGAGCGGGGACGCGTTGCCAAGGGCGTGGATGCCTCCAAGGCCGCGACGCAAAACATCGCATCCGTCGAGGACTCGACGCTCAAGGTTTCCCAGTTTGGAAGTGATGACGGTAAGGCAATTGACCTCTCGGTTACGGTTGAGCTGCCACGCCGTGTTGCCGAACATCTGAAGGGGATCAACGCACACGTGGGCTCGGGTAATCTGCAGATTGCCGGTGTCATCTGTGATGGTTTTGACCTTTTCCTGGGTGCGGGAGATGTAGAGTTTACGGGCAGCGTGACTGATGCGCTCAGCGCTGAGGTCGGTTCGGGCGATGTGACGTTCGAGCTCTACCAGGCCCCCGCGAAGTCGATGGACGTGAGTGTGGGCTCGGGCGATGTGGAGATGACGGTTCCGAACTCGACGAGCTTTAAGGCGAGCCTCACCTTGGGCAGTGGCGACTTCGAGAGCGATTTCCTTCCGCTTGGCTACGACGGCGAGACCATTTTGAATCTTGAATTCGATAACGGCGATAAGTCTGCTACGTATCGTTTTGAGGTCGGTTCGGGCGACATGTCGTTTGATCCAGAGTGACATGCGGTTTTCGGAGATCGGTACATATAGGCATGCTCTTTGATGGAGGCGCCGGAGCCGTGGTCGGCTTCGGCGCCTTTGCCTTTACAATGGGGGCATGGAACAGATTATCTTGAACATACTCGAGGCTCTGCGTCGCGGCGAGACCGTGGACGACAAAGCGCTCGTCAAACTGATACATGCCGAGGCGCGTTGTGAGGGTGCCGACAAACGCGATTTGGCCAAGCGCCGTCTGCTGCCGTTCTACCAGCGGGTTAAACGTGAAGAGCCGGCTCGTTGGGCTGGGTGGAATGTCGATGCCGAGCTGGAACGTCGACTGCTGCAGGTGCTACGCATGAAGCCTCGTCGCACGGCTTCGGGCGTGGCGACCATTACCGTCATCACCAAGCCCTGGCCATGCTCGGGCGATTGCCTATTTTGCCCCAACGATCTGCGCATGCCCAAAAGCTATCTGCACGCCGAGCCGGCGTGCGCCCGTGCGGAGCAAAATTGCTTTGACCCGTATCTGCAGGTAAGCGCTCGTCTGACCGCGCTTTCGCAGATGGGGCATGCGACCGATAAGATTGAGCTCATTGTGCTCGGCGGTACCTGGAGCGACTATCCGCAAGGGTATCAGACGTGGTTTATGTCGGAGCTTTTCCGTGCGCTCAATGATAATGCGGTGGCGGGCGTGGCGGCCAACCCCATGTTGGCGCGTCCGGGCATCAGTCGTGCCGAGGCGGGGCGCCTGCTCGATGACGCTCCCGCCGATGCTCTGCCGCCGGTGGTAGCAGATCGCCGCGAGCGCTATCGGGTAGCCGGCATTGCGACAGACGAGGCTGAGCTCGCCGCCGGCGTTACCGACGAGCAGGGGCGTGTGGATGCTGCCGTGGGCGGCTATAACCGCGCGGTGCGTCGTCTGTACGGCCCCGGTACGCCGTGGGGCGAAGTCGCCGAGTGGCAGACGGCAACGATGGAGGAGCTCGAGCGTCAGCAGCGCATCAACGAGACGGCGAAGCATCGCGTGGTGGGACTCGTTATCGAGACGCGCCCCGATGCCGTAACGCCGCAGGCCCTCACGCTTATCCGCCGCCTGGGCTGTACCAAGATTCAGATGGGTATCCAGAGCCTCGACCAGCACCTGCTCGATATCAACGAGCGTCGCATTTCGGTGGCGCAGATCGAGCGGGCGTTTTCGCTTGCGCGCCTGTTTGGCTTTAAGATCCACGCGCATTTTATGCTTAACCTGCTGGGCGCCACGCCGGAGGGGGATAAGCGCGACTACGAACGCTTTATGACCGAAGGGGCCTTTATGCCCGACGAGGTCAAGGTCTACCCGTGTGCGCTCATCGAGGGCTCGCGTCTGGTGGGCTGCTATGAGCGCGGCGAGTGGCGTCCCTATACCGAGGAGGAGCTGCTCGATGTACTGGCCGATGACATCGTGGTGACGCCGGCGTTCTGCCGCATCAGTCGCATGATTCGCGACTTTAGCTCCGACGACATTATGGTGGGCAACAAGAAGCCTAACCTGCGTCAGCTCGTTGAGAACCGCTTGGCGGCTCGTGGAGAAGGCGCGGTGGTGCGCGAGATTCGCTATCGCGAGATCAGTACGGCGGGTGCCGACTTGGATGAGCTATCTCTTGATGAGGAAGTGGCGTACGAGACGCCAGTGACTTACGAGCGCTTTTTGCAGTGGGTGACGCCGCAGGGCAAGATCGCGGGCTTTTTGCGGTTGTCGCTGCCCGACCATTCGTTTGTTGCCGCGCATGCGGACGAGTTGCCGACGACGCCGGACGAGGCGATGATTCGCGAGGTGCACGTGTATGGCATGGCGGCGCGCGTGGGCGATCAGGGCCAGGCGGCGCAGCATCACGGGTTGGGGCGTTTGCTCGTAGAGCGTGCGTGCGAGATTGCCCGGGATGCCGGCTATGCGCGCATCAACGTGATCAGCGCGATTGGTACGCGCGAGTACTATCGCCATCTTGGATTTTATGACCATGGCCTTTATCTGCAAAAGGAGCTCTAGATGAACAAGCCGAGTGTTTCTGCCGGCGTCGTTGCCGGCGTTGCTCTGGGAGCCGCGGCGCTTGGTGCGGCTGCTGTCGCTGTTCGTGCTGCCTGTCTGCAGGTTGCACGAACCCGTAATGGGCTGGCGCGTGTGAAGCGCGTGCACGATGAGTGCGGCGATGAGATTCGCGTGTTGGTGCAAGGCGGCGTCTACCAAAGCGCAAGCTACATTGGCGAGCGTTGGGCGGAGCCCGTCTTTGCGTACTATCGTGCGTTTGACGACGTGTTTGAGTCCGAGGATGCGATGCGCGACGCTTATGATCACGGCATCGACCGTATGCTTATGCTGGGCGGCGGTGGGTTTGCCTATCCCAAGTTTGCGCTGATGTCGCACGAGGGCTTGCGCATGGACGTCATTGAGTACGATGCCGAGATTACGCGCCTGGCGCGCCGTTGGTTCTACCTGGACGAGCTGGAGCGCACGGTGGGCGACCGCTTGCGGGTGATTACTGCTGAGGCTCGCTCGTATCTGGGTGTGACGAGTGTGGGTCATCGTCGCTACGACGTGGTCGTGAGCGATTGCTTTGGCGGTGCCGAGCCCGTACGCGAGCTGGCGACCGTTGAGGCGTTGCGTCTAGTGCGGGGCAGCCTGAATGCCGGCGGCATCTACGTGGCCAATATCGTGAGCGCAAACGAGGGGAGCGATGTGACGTTCCTGCGCGACTGTGCCGCCACGGCGCTTGAGGTGTTCGACCATGCTTGGGTGGTCCCATGTGGCGATGCGGAGTTCGGCGGCGAGGAAAACTACCTGCTCATCGCCAGCGACGGCAACTACGCCTTTGCCGAAGCCGTGCCCTTCGACACCGACTTCCTCGGCACCGTCCTTCACGACAAGTAAGTCTCCCCGTCCCAAAAAGACTGGTCTTAGGCGTGGTCGCGCCAGCTGCGGACACGCTGCTTCATGCCCTCTATGTCGAGCACGCCTTCGGCGAAGCCCTTGCGCACGAGCTCTTCGGGAACAAACTCGTCGTAGCGATCAAAATAAGGCACCTCGCCGGGATAGACGAGCTCGATGGGATCGAAGTCCTTCTCGGCCTCGGCGGCGAGCACCTCAAAGAACGTCTCCTCGTCGGCCTTCATCTTAAACTGCATAAAGTACGGGCGTGAAGGGTCGAGTCCGCGAAGGCCCAGCTCCGCGGCACATTTAATCTTGAGCATGCGCTCGAGCGCCAAAAAGGCGTAGCTTCCCAACCAGGGGAAGAGCACCCAGGTGTCGCCGCCCAGGTTAATGAGCGGCTTGGTTCCCGCGCCCGAAATCTCGGCCGTATGGCGAGCCTGCGCCAAGCGGGCCCGCGCGTTACCCATAAGGTACGGATACGCGGCATGTTCGTTGAGCGCTTTACGCATGCGCTCGAGCACATGCGTGTTGATGTCGCCGGGGCAATCGCCAAAGTAAGCCGGCACACGGCCCTTGACCTGAGTGGCAAAGACGGTATGACGCTTCCAGTCCACTTCCTCGACAATCCAGCAGTGTCCGGCGATGGCGATGCGCTCACCGGGCGGTGGCGGATTGACGATCGTGCCCAACTCGGCCGACTCACTGCGAACGGTGAACTCCTCGTTTTCCTGGAATACGGCGTAGAACTTAAAGTTGTTAATGATGCGCTCGCCCGCGAGACCCACAATGAGCCCACCGCCCTCGGTGACCTGGATATGGTCGATCTTAATGAGGTGACGCAGCAGTATGCGATAGTCATCGGCCGAGATGCGATGGAAATAGCTGAGTGTGAGCACGCGTTGGGCAAGCTCTGCCGGCGTGAGCTCTCCGGTGCTGGCAAGCGTCGACATAGTCTGGTGGTAGAGCAGGCTGTAGGGGAGTCGATCGAGCTCGGGCGGCTCGACCCACTTTTCCTCGCGATAGAGTTGTACGAGCGCGATGCCCTGCAAGAGCTTCCACGGAATGGTCTCGGGCATCATCGTGCGCGGCTCGGGCTCTTCCTCGCGCATGACAAACCACATCTCGGGCGGAAGATCGCGGCGTCCCGTGCGGCCCATTCGCTGCAAAAAGGAGCTGACGGTAAACGGCGCGTCGATCTGGAAGGCACGCTCCAAGCGGCCGATATCGATACCGAGCTCCAGCGTAGAGGTGGTGACGGTTGTCTGTGCCTGCTCCTCATCGCGCATGAGCTCTTCTGCCGTCTCGCGCAGCGATGCCGAAAGATTACCGTGGTGGATGAGGAAGCGGTCGGGCTCGTGCCGGCTCTCGCAGTAGCTACGCAGCATGGAGCATACGGCCTCTGCCTCCTCGCGCGAGTTGGCAAAGACCAGGCACTTGCGGCCGCGTGTGTGCTCAAAGATATAGCCCATGCCGGGGTCGGCGTTGTCTGGTGCCGTGTCGGTGGGGTTGAGTAATGCCTGTTCGGGTGCTTGGGGGATGTCGACTTCGCCCTCGGGGGCCGAGGAAGCTTGGCGGTCCTTGGGAGCGGCCTTGCCACGTGCCCGCTCGCGACGTTGACGGCGCTCCTCTTGTGTGAGCTGTCCGCTGTGACGCATGTCTTGTCCGGATGCGGGCAGTGCCGCGGGTGCCACTGCCTCAATGCGCTCGCACGCAAGCACTTCGGCCTCTTGAGGGCCTGTGCCCATGAATCCCCGCTGCTGTGCCTGGGGACCCGAGTTGTAGAAGTGCTCCATGGAGATGCGCCACACGTGGCGCGGTTCTTCAAAGCGGGGGATAACGCAGTCGCGCCCCGTTCCCTGTGAGAGGAAGGTACCCGTGCGCTCGGGGTCGCCGATGGTGGCCGAAAGGCCAATGCGGCGAGGCTGCACGCCGGCCATGCGCGAGAGTCGCTCGATAAGGCAGAGCGTCTGCCCGCCACGGTCGCCGCGCATGAGCGAGTGGACCTCATCGATGACCACATAGCGCAGGTCGCAAAACATGCGCGGGATCGCCATATGCTTATGGATCAGGAGCGCTTCGAGTGACTCGGGTGTAATCTGCAAGATGCCGCTCGGTTTTTTGATGAGCTTGGCCTTGTGTGATTGTGAGACATCGCCATGCCAGTGCCAGACGGGGATATCGGCTTCTTCGCAGAGGTCGTTGAGGCGGACGAATTGGTCGT
>ERZ827104.2474-NODE-2474-length-14237-cov-7.224016_pt1 | contig 14237 bp, 13 predicted proteins | sample MGYA00519781_ERZ827104 | MGnify/ENA primary metagenome ERZ827104 (study PRJEB31778, sample SAMEA3449257) | human gut metagenome | biome: human gut; feature: human-associated habitat; material: faeces | place: United Kingdom | collected 2010/2012 ... | reverse complement strand
TTGATAAATATTCATTATATAGCCATCTACAAACTCCAATACTTTGATTGATTTTCTGTATTTGTTTTGTTGTTGGTTTTATCTCTACTTTGTAGGCTTTTAGCAATTTCTTCATCCCTTTTTATCTTTTTCTTATATTTTCTTAATCCGTAGATTCTACAACTAAAAACATGTAATATTGAAATTATATCTTGAACTAATTCTTCTTTCGGTGAAAGCAATTCGTTATTTACAACTATTATTTTCACATTATATTTACTCAAAAATCGTTCAAACCAATCATATCCAAAGCGAATAAATCTATCTTTATGAGTTACTATAATAGAATCAACTTTATTTTCCATGCATTCTTCAATAAGTTTATTCCATTTTCTACGATTGTAATTCAATCCACTACCTATATCTTCAATTATTTCATCTACTATTATTCCTTTGGAAGATGTAAAGTTTAAAAGAAATTCTATCTGATTTTTTAAATCATCTTTTTGCCCATTAGTAGAAACTCTACTATAAATAATCGTCTTTCTATTATTGTTAGCACTATTGATACCTTTAAACTCTAAATACTGTTCGTAAGTATAATATCTTCTATCTGTTGGTGTTCTTTTTGCCTTTAATATGTTTTCTCTATCCCAACGTTGCAAGGTTTTTACACTCACTCCAAGTAATTCAGCAAAATCTTTTGGTTTGTAATTTGTTATGTGTTTACTGTTCATTAATATCACTCATCGGGCACATATTAACACTTTTAAACATATTCGTTAATATTTTAATTGACTATATATTCCTCCTTCCTTTATCTTCAACTTATATTATACCTGTTTTTACTTTTAAAATCTTCTAAATATATTTTTTAGAAAACTTCCACTCTAATTATATTTCTACAAGCATTCTTTTCTTACATTTACTTATACTATACCATTCACAATTTCCACATATATCGTCCATAATTTCCTTAGTAATATGACTCTTTATGTACCTTATTAAAGATTCATATTCATATATTTTTTCTTCTAACTCAAAATATTTTATTACTTTATTATCAATAATATTAACAGTATCTGATTTGCATATATTATTTTCAGATAAATTAGGGTACTTACTACATATATCATCTTCTGAAAATATCAACTGTACTTGTACTTTTTCATTTTTTATTGATTTAACTATTTCAGTCATATTTTCGACAAACTCTCTACTATATCCTTTTCCGCTATATCCTTGAGTACATAACAAATGATGTGGTCTAAGCTTTATCATAACTAATAATTCCTCTTATTGATTTATGATTTCTTAACATGGAACCAATTATAGTTGCTAATACGGCTTTAATTACACCTACTAAAATAAATGGTAATACGCATACTAAAAAAGCATTATACATATTTGAGCTTGTTACTAATGAAAATTGAATAGCTCCCAGTAGATAGTTAGGAATTGAACCTAATATCATTGCTAAAAAAATTAAAATTTTGTTGTCTGTTCTTTCACAAATTAACCCTATAATAAAACTCATAATTGGAAAAGATAAAATAAAACCTCCTGTTGCTCCTACTATTGCACCAATTCCTGCTGAAAATCCCGAAAATACCGGTAATCCAATTGCGCCCATTAATACATAAACCAATATTGATATAAATCCTTTTTTACTACCTAAAAGTATTCCTGCTAAAGAAACAGCAAATGTTTGTAATGTTAATGGTACTCCCCCTGGTAAAGGTATTGAAATTTGTGCAAGTATTGCTGTTATTGTTGCAAATATACCACAATATACAATATCTAAAGTTTTTCTTTTCATAACAATTCTCCTTAACTTTAAATTGTTAACTATTTTAAATATTTTTGTTTACAAATATTTTATAACACAAACTTTTCCAAATCAAACTTTTTTTTGTTTTATAATAAAAATATAATACTATTGCAAAATTCACAAATTAGTTTTTTAATCATTTCACCTTTAACAATGTTATTTATCCATGCTTCACAAATATCATTAAGACCATAATATATTCCCGCTAATCCTCCAACTACAGCTGCTGTAGTATCTGTATCACTACCTAAATTTACTGCTTGTAATACTGTGTCTTTATAATTATCATTATAAAAAAAACACCTTAAACTTGCTTCAATAGTATGAACTACATATCCTGATGAATTAATATTACATAACTTTTCATTTCCTATATTGCCTTGCAATACTCTTTCTAAAGTTTTTAAAGCTTCTAAATACTGATCATCTTTATAATAATTTAATATTACCTTTTTCATTTTTTCATAAGCTTCTTCTTTGCTATAACCATTAATAAGATTAATTGCAAACTCTACATATATTGAACAAGCTATCTTTGATATATTATGTCTATGTGTTATAGATGAAACATCATGAATTGTTTTAAACTTTTTATCTGAATCCTTCTCATATTTAAGATAAAAAGCTAATGGTAGTATTCTCATTAATGAACCATTTCCATTATCGTATTTTGATGCTCCACCTGCTTCTGTTACCTTTACTCCAGCCTCTATGTTATAAATAGCTTTTCTTGTAGTATTTCCAACATCAAAAGCTACTCCATATGGAGTCATAAATCCATATCTATACCATTTTACAAAATTATTTGCTATTTCATTTAAGTCATATCCCTTAATTAAATTATCTACTAAACATAATGTCATTGAAGTATCATCTGACCATGTTCCTTTTGGTTGATTATGTGTACCATCTGATCTCATATCTATTACAGGATTTTTTTCTAACTCTTCTCTATCTTGAAATTCAACTGGCACTCCTAATGCATCACCAACTATTAATCCCCAAAGGCCCCCTTTTATAGCATCTATTATTTTTTTATTCATCTCATTACCCTCCATAATATTAATTTTTTATATTATTATAAAAATATATTAAAGGCTCTGCAGTAATGCAAAGCCTTTATTTTTCATTTATCTTTTCTTTATATTCTTTTAATTCCTCACTAGTATAAATTCTATATTAACCCATTTCAGATATTTTTTACCTTCCTCAAATATCTTCATTTAGCTCATAAAACCCTTTATAAATAATAAAAATTCTTTTTTTATGTCATTATTTTCTTCTAAAAATTCAATTAAAACTTCTATCTTAGGTTGTTTATATCTATGTCCAATTCTATTTCTTAATAATCTAGCTGAATTTAAATAATTAGCAAATTTATCAGTAAGAACATTTTTATCTTTTAATAACTTTATAGCTGAATCTATAGTGATTCCTATTTTATAAATATTATATTCTTTTAAAAGCATTGATATAAAATCTTCATATAAAATAAACATACTCAAATATTTATATTTAAGACTATTGGAAAGTTCTTTTTTTAATAGTTCATTATCAGAATATACTTGTATAAACTTTAAAGATTCCTCAATATCCTTATACTCTAATTCTAGATCATATAGTAACTTTTTTAATCTATCTTTATTCACTATCTAAAACCACCTTATCTAATCTGCTCCAAAATTCAATATTTTCTTTAAATAATTGATCATAATAATTGAATTTTTCATTATATTTATCATCCTTTATTATTATCATTTCACTATTTAAAGCTTCTATCTTAATTAGATTTTCTATATCTTCATCATTAATATCTATTAAATCTATACTTCTTTCTAAAAAATCTTCAAGTTCCAATGTCAAATTCAAATCTAAATTAGATGATATTTTATTATCTCCTATAATTGCTATATCAATATCCGACTCTTCGTTAAATTCATCTTTAGTTAAGCTTCCAAAAATAATTACATTTCTTATATTATGTTTTAAGAATATATCTTTAAACTCTTTACTTTTTACTAAAGTTAAAATCTCATCCTTAGAATTATTTCCGAATATATTTCTATTAAAACTCAAGTCAACTTCCCTCCAAATCAATATTAATATAACATCCTCTTTTTTTGTTACATTTATTATTCACTACTAATTATAACACTTACATAATAGTTTTTCATTAATTTGATAATATATTTATACAAGCATATTTTGTACCATTATATTAAAATTATTCATTAAATATACTGTATTTAACGTTCCAACATATTAAATACCTTATTAATAGAAATACATTTAGCATATCTATCATTCCACATAAATTCATTATAATATTTATAACTTTGCTCTCCACTAAAAAAGTCATTATCAACAGTTGAGTTAGCATAGCTTGGTACAATCATATTAAGTCCATGTTCAAAACCACACTTTATGGTAGCATCTATACATTTATCAGTTTGAAGTCCAACAACAATTATATCCTTTTCACCTTTTTCTCTTAAATATTCTAACAAACCAGTTCCTCTAAATGAACTATTTACATTTTTTACAAACACTTTTTCTTGTTCCATAGGCTTAAATTCTTCATAAACTTCAAATCCATCTTTTCCTTTTGTTAAATCACTTTCTAATCCATCATCATGTATTACATATAATACTTCAATGTTATTTTTTCTTGATGTATTAATTAATTCCCTAATATTTGTAACAAAATTTTCAAAATTATATAATTTACTATTTACTAATAATTTTTGTGTATCAACAACTAATAAAACCATTTATGTACTCCTCCATCACTTCATCAAATCCCCATTTATCTATGTATTATCAGAAAAATTATTAATTCACATTATAATACAATTGTTAATAAAATCCAAATGCTCAATAACATTTTATAGGTTTCTTAACAATAGTGTAAGTATTGCAAGAATAATTATAATAAAACCAGTTAAAATTAATGAAATTGATTCTCTTTTCTTATTCTTGAGATATGAGGAATATCCATTTAATATACTATATACTCCACCTATTAATACTGCAATTGACAGAGCAACATCAGAATCTATAATATTGAATAAACCTAACATTAATAAAATAATACTTACTATTGGCAATAATATCTTAATTCCTTTTTTCATGTAATCAATCCCCCTTTTAAATCTAAAACTTTATTTATGCATAATTTAATACAATTCTTCAATACTGTACACTTTTATTATACATAATTACTAATTATAATTCTGTAAAATTAGGGATATTGGGAAAATATTGTTTTATATCATTTTTAACATTTTCTATCTATAATTAGATACAAAAGTTCTATATCTCTTCTTATAAATTGTCTATTAATCTAAAAGAATTACCTATATTTTTTTTATTTATTATTATCTTTCTACATTACTTATAACTTTAATATTAATTTTATTTATCATAATATCTATTATTGCCCCTACTATAATTCCAATTGTATAACATACTAGATCACTCCATAAGAATCCAAAACCTAATATTAGCCCTCCTAAAGTTGTATTTCTTATAGCATCTATCCAAGCTGCATGATATAACTGACTTATTTCTATGCTATATGATAAAATTATTGCCCAGGAAATAATAAATATTGTCGATTTTTTATTAAATATAAATGCAATAATTAAAAATACCATAAGTGCCCATAATATATCTCCTGAATATAATTCTATTATTTTAGGTAAGTCATTTATTTTTCTTGATAATAATCCTAATATCATAACTATTATTGTTAATAGTAAATATAATAATCTATTTCTTCTCAAGTAACCTCTCCCCCAATACCCTTAAATTATAATACTTTTATTAGCTTTATTAATCATACTTGCTGGAATTTCTTCATGAAGCTTCCATACAAAGCTAATAGGTTTATCACCACTATGACTTCTGTATTCACATGTACCTAAATAAGTAAATGGTGATGTAAGTCCATCTCTAGTTTTATATTCTCTAACAAAAAGAGCTATCTTATTACCAGTTTTTAAATGATTGATATATCTTTGTCCTGTTGTACTTTGTATTGATGTTTTACTTTGAGTTTGCCAGTGAAATAACTTTTCATTAATTGCATAATCTTCATAGAGTGTAGATGGTGAAAAGTCTTTATCACTCTTATTTAATGTTATAAAGAATATATCAGTTTTCTTACCTTCAAAATACTTAACACCCTCTCTAAAAGCTGGCTTTTTCTCTTCATTAAAGTATCCAAAAGCAGCCATAATTACATCTGTTGTATAATCACAATGTAAATCTAAAGGACAATCAAAGCCTAAATCAACTTTCTTATCTATAAATTCAATATGTTTATAATTATAGCTTAATATATCAGAAACTTCTTTCATCATAGTTTTATTAGTAAGTAACTTATTAATTCCTTCATTTATAGATGTTAATCCTACTTTATTAGGTGCATCATTATAGAAAATATAATACATCATATTTAACATTAACTTTTCTTCATTATTAAAATCAACTTCTGAAATATTATCATAGTTATTAATTATATTAATAATAAACTCTATGAATCTTCTTGAATTAATAAATAATAAATTATATAGCTTTTTAGTTATTATATCTTCATTTTCATCATAAAAATCTTCTTTTTCTTCTGCAAGTACACATATTCTTGAAAAGCTTCTGTCTTTAGACTTTCCATAAAAATCTGTTAATGATAGATTATGATAATCTAAAAAGTTTTCTAAAGTTAATTCTAAGTCTGTATCACCTTTAAATGTTCTAAGCTTACTTATTAAATTTGTTTTTGTATTAGCTGCAGATTTTATATTTCTTAAAATATATTCTTTAGCTTCTTTTTCTAATTGAATATAACATCCCTTAGGTAAAGTTAAAAATCCATTTTCAATATACTCTTTTACAGATTTATTACTTCTACCAATTAGTGATCTAAACTTTTCCTCAAAGTTATAATTTTTATGTGCTTGCCCAACATAATCAAGAACAGTTAAACATTCTTTTCCTTCACTAAGTCTTAATCCTCTTCCTAGCTGTTGTAAGAATACAGTTAAACTTTCTGTTGGTCTTAAAAATAAAATAGTATTAACTTCTGGAATATCGACACCTTCATTATATATATCAACAACAAAAATAAACTTTATTTCTCCATTAACTAATCTTTCCTTAGCATTATTTCTATCCTCTTTTTTACTTTCATCTGTTAATGCTAATGATGGAATTCCAGCCTCATTAAATCTTAAAGCCATAAATTTTGCATGTTCTTTACTTACACAGAATCCTAGCCCTACTACTTCATTTATATCTGTAATATATTTATTTAAACTTGTAAGTATATTATTAACTCTTATATCATTACCTGTATAAACTTTATCTAATTCACTTATATTATAGCCTTTTCTTTGCCATTTAAGCTTGGATAAATCTACTGAATCAGATACTGCAAAATATTGAAATGGACTTAATAACTTTCTATCTATTGCTTCTGGTAATCTTATTTCTCCTGATATTCTATCTTCAAAATATTTAAATATATCTTTATTATCATTTCTTTCAGGAGTTGCAGTTAATCCTAATAATACTTTAGGCTTATAATAACTTAATAATCTTTGATATGATGGTGCGGCTGCATGGTGGAATTCATCAACTATAATAAAATCATAGTAATCTTCTGATGTTATTTCACATAAGTCTTTGCTATTTAAACTTTGTATAGAAACAAATAAATGATCTAAGGTTTCTGGAGTTCTTCCTCCTACCATCAATTCACCAAAATTATTATTTTTTAATATTGCTCTAAAGGTATCTCTTGCTTGTTTTAATATTTCTTCACGATGAACTACAAATAATAACCTATTAGCCTTCCCCCTATTTTCTTTACAAAAATCTCTATAGTCAAAGGCTGAAATTACAGTTTTACCTACACCAGTTGCAGCAATAACTAAGTTTCTATTTTTATTAAATATTTTTCTTTCAACTTGTAACTTTTCTAATATTTCTTTTTGATAAGCATATGGTCTTATATCAAATGTAAAGTTTAAATCATTATTACTATCTTTTTGTTCTTTTCTTAAGGATATTTGTAATCTCCTTTTATCCTCTTCTGTTCCATTGTAAGAAACAAATTCAGAATCATTCCAATAGCTTTCAAAGGTAGCTTCAAACTTCTTTATAATATCAAAGGAATCTTGTTCTGTTATTTTTAAATTCCATTCTAATCCTGAAGTTAATGCAGCATTTGAAAGATTTGATGAACCTATATATGCAGTAGTAAAGCCTGTTTCTCTTTTAAACATATAAGCTTTTGCATGAAGTCTTGTTCTATCTGTATCATAAGAAATTTTAATTTCTGTATTAGGTAGTTTACTTAACTCTTCAATAGCCTTAACATCTGTAGCTCCCATATATGAAGTAGTTATTATTCTTAATTTTTTATTATTGTTTATTGTTGCTTCCTTTAAGCTTTCAATAATACATCTTATTCCACTCCACTTTACAAAGGAAACTAATAAATCTATAGAATCACAGGATAGTATTTCTTTATTTAATTCTCCTAACATGTTAGGCTCTTGTCCTGATCCTGTGAATAGTGAACTTTGTGATAATGGAGTTACTGGTCTTGTTGCTTTTTTGCTGTTTAATGCTCTTTTATTATTTACTTTTGAATATAAAGCTGTTAGCATTTCTCCATTTTTATCTATTTCATATTTTTTAATGTCTTCTTCATTTGACACTTTGCTTAATATGTTAATTATGTCATTACATGCTTCTATTTGTTTTATTAGTTTTTCGCTATCTTCTTTTTCTTTATCTCTGATGTAGTTTAGGGATTTTCTTATTATTTGTGATATGTATTGTGAAAGGATTGCTTTTGCTTCTTCTTTATCTATTTTATCTTTATCTATAATGAATTTTTCTTGTTCTAGGTTGTTTAGTTGTTGTTGTATTTCTTTGTTTATTATTTGTTCGTATAGACCTTCTTTCAATTTTGCTCCCTCCATTATGATTTGTTTACTCATATTTTATCATATTAGGTATAGGATTTATATTTTAGTATAATAAAAAGCCACATTTCTGCGACTTTTTATTATGCTCTAGTATAGCAGATGCCATACATTACCTTAAAACCCACTACTATAAAGTTTGTCCTACTTATCATTTCTTAATAAATTTAATAACTAAATTCTCATCCAATAATATATTATTATTTATAACACCCCAACTCAATCTTCTACTTTCTTTATAGGAAATAAATTCTGAATGAATACTTTCTCTTTCTATTTTTTTAATACTTAATTCAAATTCTCCATCTTTCTTATTATACTTAATAAAATCAGGATAACATAAATAATTTTTTCCATGCACCTCATTGCTATTTAATATAATTGATTTATTTTTTTCCCATTCTCCTACAGAATTAACATTAATAACTTCATTTGTTCCATCAATAGTAATATTTGAAATATTACTAAATCTTTCTATAATTTTAAGTATAGAATAAAAATCATTATAAATTTCTTCGTCTGGATTAATTTCAATTTGTATTTCCTTTTCTATCTCTTTATATTTATACCAGGATGCTTTATCAATACTCTTGTCATTAATAATCAGCAATTGATCTATAAGATATTCTCTACACTTGTTTATATCAATTCTTTCATACATTTCTAATTTTGTTGATTCTTCTAATAATCTATGAATTGGTTCAAATGTAAAAACTCCATATTCAGATGGATTTAAATAAAATTGTCTATTTTCTCTTCTATACTGCCCTCTAAATCCCATATTATCATTCTTTAAAACCATCCAAACTACTTTTGCAAATAAAAATACATCTGATGCTCTAAAGTCATCCATTTTAACATCTCTACTTTCTAATTCTGGTGGTCCTATATAATAGGGTCCTAGTCTCTCACCTTCTCCAGTAATCATTGAATCATCAACACTCCATATTAGTCCAAAGTCTGATAATTTTACTGGATTTTCAAGCACCAACAAATTATCAACTTTTATATCTCTATGTGAATATCCTCTTTTATGCAGCATACATAAAACATTCGCTAACTCTAGTAAATACTCTATTTTTTTCTTTAAATCAAGCTTATTTATTTTGCAAAATTCACTAAAAGTTTCTGCTTTTTTCATAAGATACCATACTGCTTTTCCTTTTTGCATAATCTCTGGGCAATGAAAATTTACAATTTTCATTATCCCTGAGATATCTTTTTGCAACACTAAAACAGTATTTATTTCTTTATGAAATCTATTATATCTCTTTTTTAACTTTTCGTTACCCCATTTATCTACAGCTAGAAATTTAACCACATACTTTTCTATACTTTCAGAATTAATTATATTTGCTTCAAATACCTCACCATTTCCACCTTTTCCTATAGACTTTCCAATTTTAAATTTATATAACTGTCCTCCATATGTTTCTTCTTTATTAATACGCATCTTCAGCATGCCTTCTTTCCGCTTCAGATTGATAATAAAAATCATCATATAAGTTGTCATATATTTTAGCACTTTCAGGGTATAATATTCTTATCCCATCAGCATTCTCTTTATATCTTAGTGCTAACTCTTTTGTAGTTCTTCCTTCATCTACTGAGTAAATTCCTCTTTTATTATTCTCTGCTATTACATATGCATTCCTCAAACTTTTATCTTCTAATTCCTCTATAATAGCTCTTATAGCTTCATGAGGATAATATCCATCCACTCCTACTGGGGCATATGCAAATAATCTACCTAATTCATATCCTAAGCGCTTAGATTGTTTCTGCTTTTCTAACATACTCCTAAAGCTTTCAACCCATCTTCTCAATTCATCTTCATCTATATATCCATCATATTCACACGGACAAAATAATGCATTATAGTACAGATTAAATAATCCTTCTACCTTTTCATCACTGTTATTAGTCTTTTCTTCCCCTTCATGCAAATAAATTTTATCAACCATATAAGCTAAATAGCTAGGATCCTTTTTAAACATATACTGGCTACACTTCATATTTTCCCACTTTATTATTCCCCTCAATGATAACTCTAAAGTCATTATCTTATTATATCTATCAAATTTTCCATTAAAGCTCTTCATAATAGTTTTCATTATTTCTTCTATATAATATGAAACCATTGTATCAACATCTAACCTAGCCTTAAAACTATTTAACTCTATCATATACTCTAAAATATCTTCAGGATTTAGGAACTTCCTTCCTTCATATAAACATTGTATTTTATACTTAACTTGTGTGCCAAATTTTCATTAAAAAGTCATCCATCAATATATGGTAAATATGGAAAATGGATTTTATGATTCTTTTAGCCATTTTTTTGTTTCTTTCATCCGATAAGATTCTCCATTCATATCTACCATATATGATTTATATGTAATTCTGTCAGTCATTGCTGCCGCCATGACTGGATCGGTAAAGACTTCCCCCCATCTATCAAAAGATAGATTAGTTGTTATTATTGTAGATTTCCTTCCCGTCCTAATTGATAAATTAGTGAATAGTAATTCAGCACCTTCTTTATCTGATGATATATATCCAAATTCATCAAGAATAACTAAATCATACTTTTCTAGTTTTGATTGAAATGATCTTAAACTCTTTGTTGAACGTAATTCTTTTAGTTGCGTTATAAATAATGGTACTGTTGCAAAGAAAACCTTATACCCGCTTAAACAAGCCTTTATACCTAATCCAATGGCTATATGAGTTTTTCCTGTTCCACAGTTACCAGATAAAATAACATTTTGACCATTTTCTATAAAATCTAAAGTACTCAATATAGGAAGTTTATTTTGAGCATCAGTAGGCAACTCATTTACGTCCAACTCTTCAAGATATCTTTTATAAGGAAAGTTTGCTGTTCTTATCCTGTTTTTTCGTAGCTGTTCCTGTTTATAGTCACATTCTTTTTGTAGAAGCTTATAAATTAGCTCTTCATAACTTGAATCTATTTCAGTTGCATTTCTAATTTCTGATTCAACCGTATCTTTAAATGTAGCTAATTTAAGGTTACTTGAGTATTCTAAAATACCTTTAAGAAATATCTTTTTATTATGATCTTTCATTAGCTTATACCGTCCTTTCTTTCAGAAAGCAATTCGGCATAATTATTCAAGAGATTTATTGAGTTATTTACTATACTAGAGTCATTTTCAAAATATTTCTTATAATAATCTTCTTCATCATTACGCTGACATATGAATTTTATTTTATCCAAAGTTACTGAAGTAGGAGTAATTTTTCTAATTACTTCAATACTTCTTTCTACAGATCCTATTCCAACTTCTCCAATTAGGTTTAATAATTCAATAAAATCTTTTTCTTTTCCAATAAAAAATGAATTATATATATTTTGAATATTGGCCATCTATTTGCTTAAAAGCACAACTATTTATTAAGGCATTAGGTTTACGATACAATGTATTAAGATAATGCTCAAGCTTAATAATCCACTGGAATGCGCCAGGATTCTTTTTATGATGAGCCACTTTTTCTTCTTCAAAATACACAATTATATCATTGGAATATATCTTACATTTCAATATTTTATTTACAAACCTATCGGGAACGGAGTAGTGGCAAGTATCAACAACTACCGTTGAATATTTATCTACTCTAAGAAGTTCTAACCTTGCCGATTCATATTTACCAATGGTAGGCAAAAGCTTAGCTTTTTCATCTTGAAATAACTCCTTTGGTGATTTTTCTTTATCATATGAGTGTCTTTCATTAAGAGATTGGCAGGTTTCTAAAAGATATTGATTAGCCTCATCAAGTGAGTTAAATCTATCCTTTTTACTAAAAGCCTTTCGTCTAATTACCTCCACACTTCTTTCCACATGACCCTTTTCATTGCCTGATCTAACATTACAGAATCTAAAATTAAATCTATAATAGAGAGAAAGCTTTAATAATGCTTCAGTAGGCTCTTTTTCATTTCTACCAACAAACTTTTTTATAACTAATCGCATATTATCGTATACAACTTCTGCAAATGATCCATTTACATATTCGAAAAAATCGCTATGAGATTCTAAAAAACATTGTGTATTTTGTTTAGGGAATAGCTTCACCCAGCGAAAATTGCTGTATGCCGCAGTGAATACTGCCATCTGATATTCTCTTAATACACCTCCTTCGGTATATATTTTTACACTTCCCCAATCAAACTCAACAACATCTCAAGGTACATATTGCTGCTTAATATATGCTTCCTGAGCTTTTTGTTCAATCTTATTGATAGTTCTTGAAACCGTAGTATAACTTACATTAAATCCTTCTGAAACCAATACTTCATAAATATCTTTTTTCTTTTTTTGTTGCTTTGATAGCCCTGTTAACCTTTTAGTTTTATTTTCATCTAGATAGAATTGGATCCGCTTTATCAATGCATCTGTAACTACCGTTTTAACTCTTGGAGATGACTTATATTCAGGCTTATTTGTAAGCTGTTGAATAAGTTCTTGGCGTTTAATATCATCATTACATTCTACACCTAACTCCATTAAATTAGTTTCATATTCATTTATATATTTATCAACCGTTTTCCTGGCAAAGCCAGTTTCACGAGCAATCGCTCTTTTTGATTTTTTGTCTCTAATGTACATTAAAATAATATCTTGTTTATTCATTAATTTAATCACCCTCTGCAACTCCTCTAATACATAATATTATTTCCAATTTATTATGTGTTTTAGAGGTATTTTTTATAAAGGGTGGCCTACTTTTTAATGAAATTTATGCTCTACTAATAGTGTCTCCTATACATCTGCCCAATTCAATTAAGCACGTTAATAACTTAATAATCATAACATATTGATACTACTAATACTTTTTTACTAACATTTTATCTTTTATATCAAAGTGCTCACTTACAATCTACCAAACCTCCCTGAGGGAATCATAAATTTAAAGTTACTTCTTACTTTCTTTTTTCTTCACACAATAGAACTATACATTCATATATTTATTAGAGCTCTTAAACAGAAAAATTCCCCAAGACTAGGTCTTAGGGAATATAAAACAAACTTCGGTATTTAACAAAAATCAGCTAAACCTTTAATATCAGTCTACTTCATTAAGTAATCTCAGCAAGAGAGTGGCTTTGCCCCTCTCAATGACCCCCTGGGGTTTTAAAATTTTCCAGAGACAAGTTTCTGTTTAGCATAGATTTTGTTTCTATTTTTTGTTAAAAAGCCATATTTCTGCAGCTTTTTATTGATGTTATGATAAAATAATAGATGCATCAAGCCAAAATCCTTTTAATTTTCAATTAATCTAACTGCTGTTTATAAAAAGTATACTGAATTTTTATTTATAAATAGATATTCAAGATATATAATATATGTATATAACTAATAGAGATGAGCATAATTGATCTTTTAAAAAGTGAATATTAATTAGAGATG
>ERZ827104.2465-NODE-2465-length-14260-cov-6.657937_pt1 | contig 14260 bp, 10 predicted proteins | sample MGYA00519781_ERZ827104 | MGnify/ENA primary metagenome ERZ827104 (study PRJEB31778, sample SAMEA3449257) | human gut metagenome | biome: human gut; feature: human-associated habitat; material: faeces | place: United Kingdom | collected 2010/2012 ... | reverse complement strand
CCTTGAAGTCGACATAGTCGGGAAGACCGCCGACATTGTGGTGGCTCTTGATGACCGCGGCGCTGCCGAGGCCGGACTCGATCACGTCGGGATAGATCGTGCCCTGCGCGAGGAAATCGACCGCGCCGATCTTTTTCGACTCTTCCTCGAACACGCGAATGAACTCCTCGCCAATGATCTTGCGCTTGCGCTCAGGCTCGGTCACGCCGGCGAGCTTTTCAAGGAAGCGGCTCTCGGCGTTCACGCGGACAAAGTTGATGTCCCACTTATCGAATGCCGACTCGACCTCGTCGCCCTCATTGAGGCGCATGAGACCATGATCGACAAAAACGCAGGTGAGTTGCGGGCCGACGGCCTCGGCGAGCAGCGCCGCCACGACCGACGAATCCACGCCGCCGGAGAGCGCCAGCAGCACGCGGCCGGAGCCGACCTTTTCGCGCACAGCGGCGATGGCGGTGTTCTTGTAGTCGCCCATCGTCCAGTCGCCCTTCGCGCCGCAGACCTCGTAGAGGAAGTTGCGGATCATGTCCTTGCCGTACTCGGTGTGGTTGACTTCGGGGTGATACTGCACGCCGTAGAAGCCGCGCTTTTCATCGCAGATGGCGACGTTGGGGCAGGCATCGGAATGGGCGACGAGGGAGAACCCATCGGGTACCTTTTCCATGTAGTCGCCGTGGCTCATCCACGTCACGCTCTTTTCGGGAAGCCCCTTGAAGAGCTTGCAGGACGTATCGAAGAAGGTCTCAGTCTTGCCGTATTCGCGCGCGGACGCGTCGCTCGCGGCAACGACCTTGCCGCCGAGGTGGTGCGCGATGAGCTGGCAGCCATAGCAGATGCCGAGCACGGGCACGCCCGCATCAAAGAGCGCGGGATCGACGTGCGGCGCGTCCTCGAGGTAGACACTGTTCGGGCCGCCGGTGAAGATGAAGCCGATGGGCTTCATTGCAAGAAGATCTGCGAGGGGCGTCGTGTAGGGCTTCACCTCACAGTAAACGCCGCATTCACGCACGCGGCGGGCGATCAGCTGGTTGTACTGACCGCCGAAGTCCAGGACAATGATGGTTTGATGGTTCATGTTGTTTTCTCCTGCCGTATCGTAAACTCAGCGCAATAGCGCAGTTTGGTAAAAACATCATATCATAGCTCTTTTCATTTTTCCACCAATTTGCAAAATAAAAATCGCACAGCCGGACGGCTGTGCGATCGAACGGCGCCTTGAGGCGGCAACGGGCCGGAGCTGCACGCGCTCAAAGCAAAAAGGACGCTCTTGATAGAGCGTCCTTTTTGAAACTTACACGGAGAAGAGCAGTTCGCAGAACGTCGGATACGGCCAGTACTTGGAGGCGGTCAGCACTTCCAGCTTGTCGATGATCCTGCGCACATCGTCCATGCGCTTTTCAACTTCGTCGTGGTAGTAGTGCAGCAGCTGCTCGGGGGAAAAGCTTTCCGACACGGTCTCAAGCGCGGTCTTGAGGCCGATGGTCTCTTCCAGAAGCTGCTCATTGAGCGAACCGATGGCGTTGGCAAGCGAGGATTCCACATGGCACGTCAGCTCCGGCGCGGCGGTGTGCTTGGCGACGATCGTGTTGCAGAGCGTGGCCTCATATTCGGAGACGGCATTCAGAATGCCGTGCTGCACCATGTCGACGAGCGTACCGGCCTCGATGCGGATGACCTTGCAGTACTTCTCGATGTGGACTTCGTGGCGGGAGAGGATCTCCTCGCGGGAATACACGCCCTGACGGGTGAGCATTTCGATGTTTTTCGGCAGAAGATAGGTCGGCAGCGCCTCGGCCGTGTTGCGCAGGTTGGCAAGGCCGCGCTTTTCCGCTTCGCGGATCCAGGCGTCCTCATAGCCGTTGCCGCTGAAGATGATGCGGCGGTGGGCGGAGAACGTGTCTCGAATGAGTTTGTGGAGCGCAGCGGTAAAGTCGCTTGCGTCTTTGAGCGTTTCGTAGAACTGATCCAGCTCATCGGCCATGATCGCGTTGAGGATCGTGATCGGGCCTGCGATGGACTGCGAGGAGCCGGGCATGCGGAACTCGAACTTGTTGCCCGTGAACGCGAGCGGGGAGGTGCGATTGCGGTCGGTGGTGTCCTGCGGAATGGAGGGCAGCACGTCTACACCGATGCGCAGAGACTTGTGCTCGGGCGCGGTATAGTTGTTGTCGCCGACGATGGCGTCGATGATACCCTCAAGATCCGTGCCGAGAAAGACCGAGATGATGGCCGGCGGCGCTTCCTGCGCGCCGAGGCGGTGGTCGTTGCCCGCAAAGGCGACCGAGCAGCGCAGCAGCTCCTGATAGTCGTCCACGCCCTTGAGGAAGGCGGCGAGCAGCAGCAGGAACAGCGCGTTCTGGCTGGGGGTCTTGCCGGGGGAGAAGAGATTCTTGCCCGTATCGGTCGAAAGAGACCAGTTGACGTGCTTGCCCGAGCCGTTCACGCCGGCGAAGGGCTTTTCGTGCAGCAGACAGACAAGGTCATGGCGCTCGGCGACCTTTTTCATCGTTTCCATGACGAGCTGATTCTGGTCGCTCGCGGTGTTGGCATCGGTGTAGATGGGCGCCATCTCGTGCTGACCGGGCGCGACCTCATTGTGCTTGGTCTTGGAGAGCACGCCGAGCTTCCACAGCTCTTCATCGAGCTCCTGCATGTAAGCGCCTACGCGGGGGCGGAACGCACCGAAGTAGTGGTCGTCCAGCTCCTGCCCCTTGGGGGGCTTTGCACCGAAGAGCGTGCGCCCGCACAGGCGCAGATCCATGCGCTTTAAGTACAGCTCGCGGTCGATGAGGAAGTATTCCTGCTCCGCACCGATCTGCGGCGTGACCTTTTCGGCGTTGTCGCCGAAAAGCTTCAGCACGCGCACCGTTGCGCGGTTGACCGCGGCGATGGAGCGCAGCAGCGGCGTCTTTTTGTCAAGCGCCTGGCCGCTGTAAGAGCAGAACACCGTGGGGATGCAGAGGCTGCCGTCCTTGATGAAGGCGAAGGCCGTCGGATCCCAGGCGCTGTAACCGCGCGCTTCAAACGTCGCGCGCAGGCCGCCGTTGGGGAAGGAGGAGGCGTCGGGCTCGCCGCGCACCAGCTCCTTGCCGGAGAAATCCATCATAATGCGGCCGCCGCCGGCATTGTTGATGAAGCTGTCATGCTTCTCCGCCGTCACGCCGCTGAGAGGTTGGAACCAGTGCGTGAAATGCGTTGCGCCGTGCTCCAGCGCCCAGGTTTTCATCGCGTCGGCAATTTCATTTGCCGCGGAAAGGGGAAGAGGCTGCCCGCTTTTCAGGCAGCCGCGCCAGACTTCCATGGCGCTCTGCGGCACATACTGCTCCATCGTGCGTTCATTGAACACCAGAGAACCGAAAAGCTCAGGAATGCGAATCGCTTCACTCATGATCCAGACCTCCTGTTTCCAATCAAAAAAATCATAAGTAATGATACTGCACGGGGGCGAGCAGCGTCAATACCTTGTTTTCCTAACTTTTCCCGCGCTTTACCACGGTGAAATGTGCGGGGTGAACGAAATGACAAAAGCGCGGTAACTTTGTCTTGCACGCCAGATACCGCTGTGCTATAGTTAACTTGAACCCGCCCATGCTGAAAAAGCAGGGGCGGGTGCTTTGCTTTTCAGCAAACAGGAAAATTTCCCTGCCGCCGAAGCAGAGAAAGGGACGTGTGCGCCGCAATCGGCGCACACGTCCCGTTTTGCACTTATTTGATGGTCGCGCTGTCGTTCAGCACGCTTGTGCTGTAAAGAAACAGCACATCCTGCGCGTCAAAATCGACAAATCTTCCAAGCGAGGCGGGCGAGAGATAGCGAATGTCGATCAGCGTGATCTCACGGTAGCCTTCTGCGAGCAGCGGAATGAGGCTTGCGCCGAAGGAATCGCGAAAGACAATGAGCTTGCGCTCCGTCTTTGCGTTCGGATTCTCGATGCGCAGCAGCGACTTCGGCCCTGAGAGGAAGATCTCGTACGGGTCGCTGCCGCCTGCCTTGTCGAGCGTGTAGACCGGCAGATATTCGCCGCTTTCATAGTCGTACACGCGGCAGCCTTCGAGCACGCTGTTCGTGAGATATGCAAGCTTGTCAGACTCCATCGGCAGCGCCGACTGCCCGCGGTAAACGCCGTAAAACGGCGTATCAAGCGTCACCTCGGTAAAGTCCTCGGTGAGCGAGACACCCATCGCGTCCGCCAACGCCTGTGCCGTGGGGAGAAGCGCTTCCTGCCGCCAGTGGAGATCGGTGCGGTAGTAGGATCCAAGCGAGAGCGTGTCCGTCAGATCGACGAACTGCGCAAAATCGACCTTTTCCCGCATCAGGGCAAAGAATCTGTCATAATCCATCGCCGGATAGCCGTTTTCGGCGGCGAGAAAGCAATTCTTGTCGGGAATAACGGAGAGATAGATGTTTGCCTCCGTGTCCTTGAGGTATGTTTCGTACACGTAGCGGAAGCGGTCGGCCGCATGGTCGAGGGAATCTTCACGGATCGTGTCGTCGAGCTTGGCGGCGTATCCGTCGGCAATGTAGATGCCGTTGTTGTCCTTTTCCCCGAAGAGATAGCGGACGGACAGGGCCTTGAGCGTGCGGAACCGGTCGCGCAGCGGGAACTGATCGAGCGTGTAGCTTTCAAAGTTCGACTGGAAGCGCCCGGAGAGCACCTCCTGCGCGCTGAACGCGGGAAACTGCTTGAGCGGCCGGCGTTCGCTTTCCGACACGGCGTCGTCGCTTTTGAAGATGCCCCACAGTGAGAGCGTCAGCACCAGAAGCGCGGCGGCGCCGAGAGTGAGGAGGTCTTTTACTTGTTTGCTCATACGGTCTCCTCCTTAAAAGCGGAAGTAGAGGAACGGATTGAACGATCCGTCCACTAAGAAAGCTGTGCCGATCAAAAGCGGGAGCAGCACGCAGAGCGGCTCGAGTACATCGAGAGCGAGCGCCACGCCCTTTTTCTCGCGCAGCAGTGCTACAGCCTTTTTCGGCAGCGGCGTTGCGCAGAGCATACCGAGCACGAGCAGCGGCGCATAGCTCTTGAGATAATAGACCGCCTGCGCGCTCACGAGCGGCAGATCTCCTGCGCCGAGCATCGCGCCGATGCGCGAAAATGCCTGCGCAGCGGTGCTTGCGGCGAAGAGCACGAAGCCGAGCGTGACGAAAAAGAGCGTATAGACGTGGCCGAAGATGCGGTGCTTTTCCAGTATCGGCAGCAGTACGAGCTTTTCAAGGAGCAGCAGGATCGCAAACCACAGCCCCCAGAGGACGAACGTCCACGCGGCGCCGTGCCACAATCCCGTTGCGAGCCAGACGATGAAAATGTTCAGCAGCTGGCGTGCCCTGCCTCTCCGGCTGCCGCCGAGGGGGATATAGAGGTAGTCGCGGAACCACGAGCCGAGCGAGATGTGCCACCGGCGCCAGAACTCGGTGATGCTGGTCGAAACATAGGGATAGTTGAAATTCTCCGAAAAGCGGAAGCCTAAGATGCGGCCAAGGCCGATGGCCATGTCGCTGTAACCGGAAAAGTCAAAGTAGACCTGAAGCAAAAACGCGAGCGCATAGAGCCAGACGAAAAGAACGCTTTCCTGCTGTGTCTGCTGATAGGCGCTTGCGAGCGCGCCGAACTGGTTGGCAAGCAGGATCTTTTTGCAAAAGCCGATCGTGAAGCGGCGTACGCCTTCCGCCGCGGCGGAAACGCTGTGCGTGCGCTCCCTGAGCTGCAAAGCAACGTCGCTGTAACGCACGATCGGACCTGCGATGAGCTGGGGGAAGAGCGAAACATAGGCGGCAAGGTCAATGAAGTTTCGCTGTGCCGCCGTGTCGCCGCGATAAACGTCGATGACATAGCTGAGCACCTGGAAAGTGTAGAAACTGATGCCGATGGGAAGGCTCAGCTTCAAAAGCGGCAGGGAAAGTCCCGTGGCGGCATTGACGCTGGCAAGGAAGAAATCTGCATACTTGAAATAGCCGAGCAGCCCAAGACTCACGAGGATCGACAGCGACAGAAAGAGCCTTGACGCATTTCGCCCGCGGTGCTTTTCAATCAGCAGGCCGAAGAGATACCCCTGCGCGATGGAGACGAGCATCAAAACGACATATTTCGGCTCGCCCCAGGCGTAGAAGAAAAGACTTGCGAGCAGCAGCGCCGCGTTTTTCAGCCTGCGCGGCACAAGAAAGTAGAGCAGCAGCGCCGCAGGCAGAAAATAAAAGAGAAAGGGAACGCTGGAAAAGAGCATGGACGCCTCCTGCCTTTCAAAAAATCAAATCAGACGATGGGCTCGTCGCAGACGACGGAAGCGCCGGAGAATGCGGCGGTGACATTTTCGCTGAACTCATCGACCAACTCCTCCGCGCCGAAGCAGGAGACAACATAGTCGCCGAGCGTGAGGACAACGAGCTTGTCGGGGAAGCCGCACATCCACTGGCGGTTCATGATATTGTCCTTGAGGTCGGAAACAACCGTGTCGACGTCAGAAGAGTTCGTGACGTGGAAAGCGCCGGCGGTGAAGGTGTTGGCGTTCATCATGTGGCTGAGGGACGCGGCGTCGGTCAGCTTGTCCGCGTCGGCGGCGGGGAAGCCGAGCATGGAGTCGAGCGTGTCGCCGTCCTCCACACCGAAGCGGCCGGGAGCGTCCTCGGTCATGTTTGCCTCGTCATAGTCGCCGCCGACAACGGCAAACTTATCGTCGTCGGCATAGCTCGACCAGACGGTATTCAGCAGGGCAAGCGCGTCGGCGGGCTGAGAATCGCCGCCGTTGGCGTTGCCGTCGTTCTTGCTGCCGCAGGCGGCAAGGGAAAGGGTCATGGCTGCGGCGAGCAGCAGCGTGAGAAACTTTTTCATGGGAATTTACCTCCAAAATAATATTGTATGTGTTGTTTGGTTGCTTCAGGGCCGCTCGGCGACCCAGTAGCCGTTGGCGCTGTCGCAGCGCAGCACGGCGGCGGCTTTTCCGTCAAGATAGAGGGTGTAGACCGCGCTCTCGTCGGGGGGATCGATCGTCCAGAGCAGTATTTCTCCGGCGGAAACGGTGCGGGCGGAAAGCGCACGCGGAGAAGAATCGGCGGTGGAATCCAGAACCCCTTCCGAGACGGAGACTTCCAGCGGCGCATCTGTCCGGCTCTCAAACGAGAGGGACAGGCACAGCGTCTGCACATCTGTGCTGCGGCCGTCGAGTGCCATTGGCATTGGCTGATCGATGGGGACGGGATCTGCGGAAAGCGCCGTGCCGTCGATGTAAATATCTGTTTCCGGCGTGCGGTGCATCACAAGCGCTGCCGTGGCAATGAGCACAAGGCAGGCCGCCGCGGCCAGCATGCGCGGGAACAGATAGGTTTTGTGCGGCTTTGCGCGGTATTGGCAGGCTGAGGCGATGAGATCGTCGTCCAGCTTGCTCATGGCGCGCGCCATTCCTTCATGCTTCACAGTATCCCTCCTTGATCAGATGCTCCCTGAGTTTTCTGCGCGTGCGCAGAAGTGTGGTTTTGATCCGGCTCTCGCCGCAGCGAAAGCGCGCGGACAGCTCCTCGATCGACTCGCAGTAAAAGTAGCGAAGAACGAACATACTGCGCACCTCCTCGCTCTGTGTGCGAAGAAACGCGCTGATGCTCGCGCCAAGCTCTGCTGCGGCAGTCTCGCTCTCCGGGTCGGGCAGCGAAACGGCGCAGTCGTCCAGCTCGTCGAGCGAGAGGGCAAAGGCGTCGCCCTGGCGCTTCTGCGCGCTTTTTGCCTTATAGCGGTTGAGCGCCAGATTGCGCGCGATCCTGCCGAGAAAGGCGGAGAGGATCGCCGGACGCTGCGGCGGAATGGCCTTCCAGGCGTGCAGGTAGGTGTCGTTCACGTTTTCCTCACTGTCGGCGCGGTCGGATAAAATGTTTTGCGAAATTTTCATGCAATAGGTTTCATATTTTGCGGCGGTCTCAGCGATGGCCTGCTCGTTCCGCTGCCAGTAAAGCTCGACGATCTGTTTATCGTCCATGCCTGCGCTCCTTTCTGTCTATCAAGTGCCATCATGGCGTAAAGACAACTTTTTTGCTCCCTGCGTTACAGGAAAAAGCAAATATTTTTGAAAGTATACCACATTCGCCCGTTTTCTAAAAGGGCGGTGCGCTATTTTTGGAGGGGGCGGGAACTTTTTCTGCCCGCGCGCCGTCTAACAGAACAGATATCAAGAAACGGAGGTCACCCGACATGAAACGAGTTTTTACTTTGCTGCTGGCTGCGGCAATGGCGTTTGCCCTCTGCGCCTGCGGCGGGGGAGATACAACGATTCGGGACGATGAGGAGGATACCGCGAAGAAGGATCCTGTTGCCGCGCAGTATTTACAGGAGCTTGCCGTGAAGCTTGCCGAATATCCCGAGCTTCCCGCCATGCCGAGCACGGAGGAACTGGATAAGGCGTTCAGCACCATTGACTATGACAAGATGGGCGCGGACGCTTACGAAAAAGCGCAGGAGAAGATCTGGGAGGACTGGGACGCGCGCAGCAGCGCCTATTATGACGCGCTCAAGGCGCTGCGCAGCAAGGGGGCGGGCAACCCCGCGGCGTTTTTGCACTTTACGCGGGCGGCGGCGGGCGCGCTGCTCTCCGCTGAGGACAATATTGTGCTCTCTCCTGCGAACCTCTATCTTGCGCTTGCCATGCTCAGCGAAACAACGGACGGCGAGAGCCGCGCGCAGATCCTGTCTCTCCTTGGCCTTGATGATACGGAGCTGGCGCAGAGCGCAGGCAACTACATCTGGCGCAACCTCTACGGCGAGACCTCGACGGGAAGAACACAGCTGGCAAGCTCCATTTGGCTCAAGGAGGGCGTGCCGTACAACGAAGAAACGCTTGCAACGCTCGCGCAGCAGTACCTTGCCTCGACCTTCTCCGCGCCGATGGGCGAGAAAAAGACGGACAGCGCCATCGCCGAGTGGATCAACGAGAATACCGGCGGCCTTTTGCGTGACGCCTCGGGCAGCATCGAAACAAAGCCTGAGACGGTGATGATGCTTTTGTCAACGCTCTACTTCAAAGACCAGTGGCGCGATGAATTCTGGGAGAAAGAGACGAAAAAGGATACCTTCACCGCAGCGGACGGCGCGCAGCAGACCGTTGACTTCATGCACCTCACGCAGGATCGCGCCGACTACTGCCGCGGCGAAAACTTCACGGTGGCGCAGCTGAGCTTTCGCGGCGGGCAGACGATGCGTTTCCTGCTGCCCGACGAGGGGACAACACTTGAACGCCTTCTTGCGGACGATACCGTCGTCGGCGGATTGATGATCTACGATATGGGGGTGAGCCTGCCGAGCGGCAAGCTCATCTGGAGCGTGCCGAAGTTTGACGTCAGCTCCGATCTTGAACTGACGGACGCGCTCAAGGCGCTGGGTGTCACCGATGTGTTCGACTTCGATAAATCGGACTTTTCGCCTCTGATCGACGAGGAGAAGTTTGACGAGAGCGTCGCCGTGATGCGGGTGCAGCATGCCGCGCGCGTCAAGATCGACGAAAAGGGCTGCGAGGCCGCCGCCTTTACAGCCGTCAGGGGGGACGCCCAATCCGCCGCGCCGGAGGATCTTCCTGTGGTGGAGATGAATCTGAACCGGCCGTTCGCGTTCATGATCACCGGCGTGGACGGACTGCCGCTCTTCCTCGGCACGGTGAATAGCCTATAAGAGCAAAGCTGGCGCGCCGGCAGTAAAAAACAAATGATGCGAAAATGAAAAGGGGAGAAACGATGAAGAAATTATTTGCCTTTTTGCTCGCCTGCGTGTGCACGCTGGCGCTGTTTGGCTGCGCGGGAGCGAATGATGACAAATCGGACGGCGGACCGGAGGATGATTGGGCGCCGCTGACGGAGGCGCAGATCGAAGAATTTAAGGAGTTGTTTGCCTCCACTGCCGATGTGACGGATGAGACAACGGGAGAGTACCGCTATACGACCTCGACGCCGGTGAGCTGCTTTTTCACCTCGCGTTACGACGATCCGCGCGATATCGACCTTGCAGAATTTTTGCGGTACTGCCCGCTTGGTACCACGCTGGGAGACGCGGACGTGGAGGAATTCCACGCTGTGCTCGACACGCTGGGAATAGAGGATGCGGAGAGGTTCAAGGTGCCGGATGACTGGGCGGTCCCCGTGCGGCGCATTCCCAAGAGTGACGTTTCCGCGCTTTTGACGCAGTGGTCGGATATCACGGTGGACGATCTGCGCAATCAGGATGGTGTGACGTACCTCGCACAGTATGATGCATTCTATGAGTTTACGAGCGATTTCGGCCCCGGATCCTTTATTCCGATGGGCGGCGAGCAATACGGCGACAACATCCGGTTGTGGAATGGGGACGGCGAAGGAACGCACGATGAGTTGACGCTGCGCGTGCGGCAGGACGGGAGCTATTGCATCGAAGCCTTCCGCGAGGTCACAACGTGAAGCAAAGAAGGGGTTCTCTCATGTGAGGGAACCCCTTCTTTTGCCTCGTGCAGCGCTTGCGCCGCTGCCATTCATCCGCGCGTTCGCGCGGGCTTCTTGCTATCTTTATGGTAAGTGGAAGAAAACAAAAAATGACTGACCCCTGATCGCGGTTACTCAAGTACGATCAAGGGTCAGTCATGATGAATATTGGGATCTCTCATATTCTGTTTTCTTCCTTCCTTTCTTCCGTGATCTGGTGCCGAATACCTCTTACTCCGGTTTCCACTCCTGCTATCTCAAACACCGCGGTTGCGGCGGTTTTACCTGAATGACGGTACACATCAGAGAGTGCTGCGCGATGGATATGATCGGAACCATTGGGATCGGGTTAACTGCTGAACTTACTTGTACATTGGTCTCACCCTTTCTGTGATTAAAGAATAGCAAGAATCGGGGTGAAAATCAAGTGGCGGAATGGATAAAGATACAGGATAAAAATTGTATGCGTGGCTGATTATCCAAAAAATGCAAAAGAATGCTTGAATTTGATCATGCGCTTTAGTATACTAAAACTGTTGGGTCGCCCGAAAGGACGACCCATTCTTCGTTATTTGCGGAAATAAACGCGATCCCACTCCGCAGAACCGGGGATAAGCGGCGGCTCAAGGATAAGCCCGCTCTTTCCACCGCGCTTTCCTTCGACCAGCAGGAGCGAGGGGGCGCTGTGCGCGGATTTGGCGAGAAAACGAAGACGCTTGGGCTCGATGCCGCTTGCACGCAGGGTGCAGAGAACGTCCGTGAGCCGTTCGGCGCGGTGAACAAGGGCAAAGCGCCCGCCATAGCGCAGAATGCGCTTTGCCGCGGCGCACACGTCCTCAAGCGTGCAGGATACTTCCTCCCGCGCCGTCCGGCGCGCTTCGCCGTCGGCGCTTTTGCCGCTGCCGGCGGGAAAATACGGCGGGTTGGAGATCACATAGTCGACGCTGCCGGGGAGCGGCAGGGTGGAGGCGTTGCGCAGGTCGCCCGTGTGAAAAACGGCGCGCCCCTCCCAGCCGTTTTCCAAAAAGCTCTTGCGCGCGAGCGCTGCCGCGGGCGCGGAAAGCTCCACATTTTCAATGATGAGGGAATCCTCGCGCGCAAGCAGGAGCGTGCCGAGAAGCCCTGTGCCGCTGCCGAGGTCGCAGACCGTGTCGCCGCGCGCGGGGCGGGCAAAGTAAGCGAGGGCAAAGCTGTCCGTTCCCGGCGGAAAGAGGGCGGTATCGTAGTAAAAGCAGGGGCCGTCCGGCCAGAGTTCGTCGCGCTGTTCCATGCGATGCTCCTTTCCGATGATAAAAATAAGGACGCGCGAAAGCGCGTCCTTATTTTTTAAGTACTCTTGAGCCTTAGGCCTGAGAGATGGCGCCGTTGGGGCAGGTATCAGCGCAGGAGCCGCAATCGAGGCAGGCATTCGCGTCGATCTGATACTGGGAATCGCCCTGGGAAATAGCACCGACGGGGCAAGCGTCTGCGCAAGCACCGCAGCTGACGCAGGCAGAGCTGATCTGGTAAGCCATAATTAGTACCTCCATAAGTTGATGAGGTTATTATAGCATGTCAATGTGAAAATGCAAGAGTCAGAATGTAGGAAAATATTGAATTTTCTGTGTCGTTTGCGGCGTTTATTTTTGGGGAAAGTGGTTAAAAATGATAGGACGAAAACGCATTGGGAGGCGGAGAAATGAACGACCGGAAATTCAGCGTGCGCGCCGAGCAGGTGCTGCGCTGCGCGCAGGCAGCGGCGGGAGAACTGGGGCACGGATACGTGGGGTGCGAGCATTTGCTCCTTGCGATGCTGCGCGAAGAGGGCGACGCGGCCTGCCGCGCGCTGAACGCATCGGGGGTCTATGAGAAGGCGATGCGCGAAAAGATGATCGAAAAGCTCGGGCGCGGCACGGCGGAGAAATCGACGGTACAGGGGCTCACGCCTCACGCGCGCAGCGCGGTGGAGCTTGCCGTGGGAGAGGCTGTGCGTGCAGGCAGCGGCGTGATCGAGGCGGGACATTTGCTGCTCGGTATCCTGCGCGACAGCACGAATACGGCGGTGCGTTTGCTGCGCCTTTCCGGGGTGGACACACGAAAGCTGTACAGTGAAACACTGTGCGCGATGAGCGCTTCCCCGCGCAGGGCGCCGCTGCCCGAGGTGCGCGCGAGCCGCAGCGAGGGCAAGAGCGGCAAAACGCTTGCAGAGTTCACGCGCGACTTAACGGCTATGGCGCGTGAGGGAAGGCTCGATCCCGTGATCGGGCGGGACGAGGAGATCGCCCGCGCACTGCGCATTTTAACGCGGCGGACGAAAAATAACCCCGTGCTCATCGGCGAGCCGGGGGTGGGCAAAACGGCCATCGCCGAGGGCCTTGCCGAAAGGATCGCCGCGGGCGATGTGCCGGAGGAACTGGTGGACAAGCGCATTTTGCTGCTCGACCTATCGGGCATGGTGGCGGGGACAAAGTACCGCGGCGAATTTGAAGAGCGCATCCGCGTCCTGCTCGATGAGGTGCGGCGCGACGGCAATGTGATCCTCTTCATCGACGAGCTGCATACCATCGTCGGCGCGGGCAGCGCTGAGGGAGCGGTGGACGCGGCGAATATTCTAAAGCCCGCCCTCGGGCGCGGAGAGATCCGCGTCATCGGAGCGACAACGCTTGCGGAGTACCGTAAATTCATCGAAAAGGACGCTGCGCTCGAGCGGCGCTTCCAGAGTGTGCAGGTGGGCGAACCGGACGAGAAAAAAACGCTTGCCATCCTGCGTGCCTTGCGGCCGAAATATGAAGCACACCACGGCCTTGCGATCGAGGACGGCGCGCTTTCTTCTGCGGTGACGCTTTCCAAGCGCTATCTGCCCGACCGCTTTCTGCCGGATAAGGCCATCGACCTTGTCGATGAGGCGGCGGCGGGCGTGCGCATGAGCGCGCGCAGCGCCTCCCCCGCGCTGCGGGAGATGGAAGAGCGGGCTGCCGCGGCTGCACGGGAAAAGGAAGCGGCCATCAGCGCACAGGATTACGAAAAGGCGGCGGGCCTGCGCGATGCGGAGGAGAACTTTCGCGCGCAGGCGGCAGCGGAGCGGAAAAAGCAGATCTGCGAAGCCAAAAACATGAAAATTCGCGTGACGGCGGAGGACATTGCGGCGGTGCTCTCGAACTGGACGGGGATTCCCGTCACGCGGCTGAATGAGAGCGAGAGCGCAAGACTGCTGGCGCTGGAGGCGACGCTTCATGCGCGCGTTGTGGGGCAGGACGAGGCGGTGCGCGCTGTGGCGCGCGCCGTCCGTCGGGGCAGAGTCGGCGTCAAAGATCCGCGGCGGCCGGTCGGGTCGTTCCTCTTCCTCGGGCCGACGGGCGTGGGCAAAACAGAGCTGAGCCGCGCGCTCGCCGAGGCGGTGTTCGGCAGCGAGGAGGCAATGATCCGCATCGACATGAGCGAGTATATGGAAAAGCACAGCATTTCGCGCCTGATCGGCTCGCCGCCGGGTTACGTCGGCTACGACGAAGGCGGGCAGCTGACGGAAAAGGTGCGGCGAAAGCCGTACAGCGTTGTGCTTTTCGACGAGATCGAAAAGGCGCACGAGGACGTGTGGAACCTGCTGCTGCAGATCCTGGAGGACGGAACGGTGACGGATTCGCAGGGGCGGAAGGTGGATTTTCGCAACACAGCGGTCATCATGACGTCGAACGTGGGTGCAAAGAGCATCACGGCGGCGGGTACGCCGCTCGGCTTTGCTCCGCAGGCACGGGAAAGCGCCGATGCGCGCTTTGCTGCGGTGAAAAGCGCGGTGACGGCGGAACTCAGGCGGACGTTCCGGCCGGAATTTTTGAACCGCGTGGACGAGACGATCGTCTTCCG
>ERZ827104.2457-NODE-2457-length-14284-cov-3.358774_pt1 | contig 14284 bp, 10 predicted proteins | sample MGYA00519781_ERZ827104 | MGnify/ENA primary metagenome ERZ827104 (study PRJEB31778, sample SAMEA3449257) | human gut metagenome | biome: human gut; feature: human-associated habitat; material: faeces | place: United Kingdom | collected 2010/2012 ... | reverse complement strand
AGTGATTTCGCTGCTATGAACGAAGTATATGCTACCTTCTTCGCTGACGCTGCTCCTGCAAGAGCTGCTTTCGAAGTTGGCAAGCTGCCCAAGGATGCTCTGATCGAGATCGAGGCTGTTGCTTACAAGGACTAACCTTGTGCCGTTTCTGATATTCTGACGATAGAATAACCGGATCGACCGCAAACGGGCGGCGGGCTTTTGCCCGTCGCCTGTTTTTATATCCGGCTGTATAAATAATATCAAAGGAGAGTGTTTTTCCAATGCGTTATATTGATATCCGCAGTGATACGGTCACTCAGCCCACACAGAAGATGCGGGATGCCATGTATACTGCTGTGGTCGGCGACGATGTAAACCGTGATGACCCCACTATGCTGGAACTGGAAGAACTGGCTGCCAAGCTGGTCGGTAAGGAAGCTGCCATGTTTGTACCGTCGGGCACCATGGGCAATCAGGTTTCCATCATGACCCATACCCGCCGGGGTGATGAGGTCATCTGCGGCGAACTGAGCCATATCGTGATCCATGAAGTAGGTGCGCCGGCTGTGCTGTCCGGTGTGATGGTGCGTACCATCAAGACTGCCGATTATCTCCGTCCGGAACAGCTCCTGCCTGCGATCCGTCCCGATGATATCCACATGCCCCATACCGGTCTGGTGGAGATGGAAAACCCCACCGCCATGGGCCGGGTGGTGCCGCTGGACATCATGCGCCAAAATTACGAGCTGGCTCATCAGTATGGTCTGCCGGTGCATCTGGATGGCGCACGGCTCTTCAATGCTGCCACTGCCCTGGGCTGTGATGTGGGGGAGATCACCCAGTACTGCGACAGTGTGATGTTCTGCCTGTCCAAGGGTCTGTGCGCGCCGGTGGGTTCTATTGTAGCGGGCAGCAAGGAGTTCATCGACCGTGCCCGTAAGAACCGCAAGATGCTCGGCGGTGGTCTGCGGCAGGCGGGTTTCCTGGCTGCTGCCGGTATTGTGGCACTCACCGAGATGACCGGTCGTCTGCAGGAGGACCATGACAACGCCCGGTATATGGCAGAAGAGCTTGCCAAGATTCCGGGAATCCATGTGGATCTCTCCACTGTGGAGATCAGCATGGTATTCTTCACTGTGGATAAGGACGCTGACTGGATCGCTGCTCTGCCCGCCCGGATGCTGGAAAAGGGCATCAAGGCATCGGGCATTGAGGACGGACAGTTCCGCTTTGTTACCAACCATGATGTGACCCGGGAAGATGTGGATCATGTGATTGCCTGCATGAAGGAATTCATGGCTCTGTAACCGGATCAACCGATATTTTTATAAAAAACTCCCCTGCCGGGACACTCAGGCAGGGGAGTTTTTTATGCGGAGGGCGCCGGGTAGGGTACGGGGGAATGGTAACAAAAGATTGTAACAAATTTGCAATAAAATAGGATACCCCTACCGGGAACAGGCAAAAATCAGACAGAAAATTAGCAAAAACGACTAAAATAGATAGAGATACGGGGTATATTTTATTATCAAATTTTAGTAAATTACAAAATTGTAACAAAATAAAGACAAAAACCGTTGACAAGTGAGCCTTGGCAGGCTATAATGAAAACCAGAGATCGGGAAGGTCAACTGGAGAGGGCCGACCCGGCTCGTATACAAACAATTTTAGGAGGAAATGCAAAATGAAGAAGACACTTGCTCTTGTTCTGGCTGCTGTTATGACAGCTGGCATGACTACCACCGCTTTTGCTTATATCGATGATTATAAGCTGGCTCTGGGTAAGGATGGCAACGGCACCGATACTCTGTATGTAATGGACGATGGCGTTGCTAAGAATGTTACCAGCGATTACATCTTCGAGGGTGGAGATGAAATCGTTCTTCCTATCGTAATGTGGGAAGATACTGGCGATACCAATACTTATGAAGCCAGCAAGGTAAAGGGCATGTACGAGGATAAGGACGACGTCAAGATGCCTAAGGTATATGCTACTTGGAAGGAAGGCGAAGCTGAGGAGCTGAGCATTGAAACCGTAAAGTTCGGTGCTGGCAACTATTCTTACGCTGTTGTTGTAACTGTTCCTGATGTAACTGGTAACAAGATTCAGGATCTGGTTGGCGACATTATGATTGGTTCTTCCAAGAGCTCTGCTGAGAAGTATGATTACACCAAGTATGATCTGCAGGTTTCCTATGCTCCCGATGGCGTTGATACCTATTACAAGGTAGATTTCGATGGCGGCGATGTTCTGGAGTCTGGTAAGACCGGTATTGTTGCTTTCGATAAGGAAGCTGGCGAGATCGACATCGAGTTCGGCGATGAGACCGCTCTGTTCACCGTTGATGTAACCGGCCAGGGCAAGCTGAACCTCGCTTGGAACACTGACTTCAACAAGGAAGTAGCTGATCTGGACAAGTCTGCTAACATGGACTTCGTAACCTTCGAGGGTACTCCTTCCTTCAACAAGAACGGTACTCTGTACATCTACGCTGATAAGGATACCTATCTGTATGAGATCGTAGATGGCAAGCTGGTAGCTGTTGACGCTGAGTACGACGAGGACTACGAGGCTTGGTCCTTCAAGACCAGAACTCTGGGCGCTTACGTTATCTCTGACAAGGAGCTCGAGGAGCAGGTTATCACCGATGGTGATGAGGATGCTTCCTCCAGCACCACTGAGGACGGCGGCAAGGAGAACCCCGACACCGGTAGATAAGTCCTAACCGACTTCATGCACCTGTGTCCTGGTGATTTCTGAACCAGTACTCAATATTTAATAAAGGCGAAGCTGTTTCTCCGGACAGCTTCGCCTTTTTATTTTGCGCCGGTCTGCTTTGCAAGAGCCGGCGTTTTTTCTTTTCCGTTAAATGGAACTGCATGAAACAATTGGAATTGAATTATATATGGTACTACGATGTCGATTGTTGTTGCTATTTTGTAATTTATGAAGAAATTCCACAGAGCTTTAAGGCTCAATTAAATTACAATTTGCCTTAACTGAACCTTAAATTACAGATAGTTTACTAAATTCTACCTTAAATGCCCCACAACTAATGGAAAACAGGGAAATTCCTGTGCGATAAATGTTAATAAATTACGAAATGATTACAAATAAACAACAATTACCATTGCATTTTGGGATTGTTTCGTGTATTATTTGGAGCGTAGGGAATCACCTATGAACTAATTTGAAGGAGGCAACTCAACTATGAAGAAGATTTTTGCAGCAACCCTGGCTGCCGTTATGACAGTCAGCCTGACATCGGTAGCTTTTGCCGAAACAGAGGCAAAGGGCTTTGTCCTGGGCTATAAGGAAGGCACTACTCCTGGTACTGGTACCACCGTTTATGCCGATCAGGATGATGACGGCAACTACGATGAAACCACTCTGGAAGCCCTGGGCACCCTGGAGGCTGGCACTAAGATCTATGTTCCCATTCTGCTGTGGAATGATGACGATAGCAGCGGTACTCCCGGTACCGTTGAAAGCGGTGAGCTGGTTCAGCCCACAAGCGATGACATCAAGGGCTACAAGGTCTATGCAGACTGGAAGGTCGGCGATGTAGATGATGATCCGGAGATCAAGTATGTGAAGTTCCAGAAGGAAGGCGGCACCTATGGCTACGGCTATGCTGCAGTAGTTTACATTCCTGAGACCACTTCTGCCAAGGACTTTGACCTGGCTGGTACTCTGGCTATTGCCAAGACCAGCTCCAAGGCTGATGATGCTATCGATGAAAACAAGTTCGACTTTGACATCACCTACGCTTCCAGCGCTAAGATCTATGAGGACTTCGATGGCACTGAGACTCTGGAGGACGGCGGCGGCATCGTAGAGTTTGCTGACGACTGCGGTGAGATCGACATCGAGTTCGGCGAGGAGGCACTGTTCACAGTCAATGCCAACGGCCAGGGCGACCTGAACCTGAAGTATGACACCGATTACAACAGCGACTTTGCCGCAATGTATGACTACGCCAACATCGACTTCCTGAACTTCCCTGGTGAGCCTTCCTTCAACCGCAACGGTACACTGTACATCTATGCGGATGAGGACACCTACCTGTACGAAGTAACTGCTGACGGCGCCAAGGAGCTGGATGCGGTTTGGGACGAGGACTACGAGGCCTGGAAGCTGACCACCCGTACTCTGACCAGCTATGCTGTATCGGATGTAGAGCTGGATGTCAAGACCTCCACCGACGAGGACACTGACACCGATACTGATACCGGTTCTGACTCCAGCACCGATACCAGCGAGAAGCCGAACCCCGATACTGGTCGGTAAGTCTTTGACTTACCGACACAGCGAATTTGAAGCTGACGCTTCAAATGTCGTGGCAAGGTAAATCAGAGGCAACTTGGCAGCACGGCGAGTTTTGCTTCGCAAAACATCGTGGCGACTCCTGACACAGCGAATTTGAAGCTGACGCTTCAAATGTCGTGGCAAAGTAAATCAGAGATAACTTGGCAGCACAGCCGCGCAGGAGTCCGATCCTTCTGAAGCGGCTGCGGCTGCAGGAAAGCGGCACAGTGGATTCTGAAGAAGTGCACAGAACACCGCTGACGCTGCCATGGGAAAGACGGATATGATGAATCCGACCGGTCCAGAGGTTTGATTGCTGCTGCCGGGTGGCAGTGATCCAGCTTTCCCGTAAGATCCAGCCCAGACCGACAGTGCCGGAGATGGGCAGATCAACCCGGATAGAAAACCGATTGCAGTCAAGGTTTTCCCCCTCACTGGCGGCACTCCAACCGCCGGCTCACATCGTCGAAACAGAGTGAGCATCTCTTCTTACAAACAGATTTGTTTTTCTTCCATCCAAGCAAAAAGGCAGGGCCATTACGGGCTCTGCCTTTTTCTATGGGTGGAATTCTGGTTTTGGATGGATCGCCGGACAGTTCCTGGCAGTCCCAAGAACTTTCTGGAAGCAATTTCTAAGAAAATACAAAATTATGTATTTTATACCAATTTTGGATACTGTAACAATTTTGTCATATTTCCCAAATTCACCCAAGTGGAACATTTGTACAAATCGGCTTATTTGTTTGATTTCAAGTTCAAAATGGCCCAGAATTCACATAAATCTGTTATATTTGTAACGATCTGTTCACTGATATGGAATTTTTTGTGCGACAAATGTTAATAAATTACGAAAGAATTACAAACAAGCAACAATTACCATTGCCTTTTTCGACAGCTTCCTGTATGATTTGGGGCGTAGGGAGAAACACCCACGAAACACCCAAAGGAGGTAACTCAAACATGAACAAGATTTTTGCAACTGTACTGGCAGCTGTTATGACTGTCAGCCTGACATCGGTGGCTTTCGCCGATACCACCAAGGATATGGGCTTTGTCCTGGGTTACAAGACTGACGCAACAGGTAATGGAGCAACTGTTTACGCAGATCAGGACGATGACGGCAAGTATGATGACGATACTCTGGCTGGTCTGAAGAACCTGGAAGCTGGTTCCAAGATCTACATTCCGATCCTGAAGTGGGACGACAAGAACTCCGACTCCAATGTGGACAGCGGCGAGCTGACTCAGCCCACCAGCAGCGACATCAAGGGTTACAAGGCCTATGCCAACTGGAAGGTCGGCAGCCTGGATGAGAACCCCGAGATCAAGTATGTAAAGTTCAAGGGTGTTGACGGCAATTACGGCTATGGTTACGCTGTGGTTGTAACCCTGCCCGAGACCGAGTCTTCCAAGGTATTCGACCTGGCTGGTACTCTGAGCGTTGCCAAGACCAGCTCCAAGGCCAATGATGCCATCAAGCAGAACAAGTTCGCGTTCGACACCAGCTATGCTTCCACCACCACCATGCTGGACAAGTATGACGGCGGTGATCTGGGCAAGGGCGGCGCCATTGTAAAGTTTGCTGAGGACTGCGGCGAGATCGATATCGAGTTCGGCGAAGAGGCACTGTTCACTGTCAACGCAAGCGGCCAGGGCAAGCTGAACCTGAAGTACAACACTGACTTCAACGCTGAGTTTGCTGCTATGTACAAGGATGCCAACATTGACTTCCTGAACTTCGCTGGTGAGCCTTCCTTCAACCGCAATGGTACTCTGTACATCTACGCCAAGGAGGACAGCTACCTGTACGAGGTAACTGCTGACGGCGCTAAGGAACTGGATGCCAAGTGGGACGAGGACTACGAGGCTTGGAAGCTGACCACCCGTACCCTGACCAGCTATGCTGTATCCGACACCAAGCTGGACACCAAGACCACCACTGAGGACAAGGAAGAGGGCAGCTCTTCCACCGGTTCCAGCAGCACTGACAGCGGCAAGGAGAACCCCGATACCGGTCGGTAAGTCTTTGACTTACCGACACAGCGAATTTGGCTTTGCCAAATATCGCCTTTGGGTTCAAGGTCTGAGCTGACGCTTCAGATGTCGTGGCAAGGCAAAACAGAGAGAACCCGGCGGCGAGTTTTGTTTCGCGCGATGTTGTGGTGTAAAAGATGGCCTCTGGTCCCGGCGGGCTTCACACAGATGTGATCCACCGCCCCGGGACTGAGCCTGGAACTGTGTTCCGAACATCGCCGGGCCATCTCAGGTTCCCGGTTTCCCTTGAAGGGTTGGAACGGTGTTCCGATCCTCGCCGGGATTGTCAAAAAACCTTCGGGTTCCGGCTGTGGGGCGGACAGTGCCCGCTCCCGCAGGACTGACAGATGGGCTGTGTCCATCTGCCAAAGCCGGGAAACCAGCCTTTCTTTCCGGTGGAAAACCGGAGGCGGTCGCGCCGCAAACAGCGCAGGAATCCCGATTTCGGGCAGCAGGGGGTTCCGGTGATTCTCTCCCAATCTCTGCCCGAATGGGGATTTCCCGCCCCAAGGGGAATCCTGGCGGCTGTTCTGCCGCAGGCTCACACCGTCGACACAGGTGAGCATATCTTCTTATAAACAGTTTTGTTTTCTTCCATCCAAGCAAAAAGGCAGGGCCATTACGGGCTCTGCCTTTTTTACAGCATAAAAAGAACCCCTGTCCCAGGGGACAGAGGTCCTTTGAGTCAACGGATTCAGAATCAGAGCTTGCTTCTCCAGAAGTCCATGTTGGCGGCATTCTTCATGTCTACCAGCTCCAGAGCGGTCTGCTCTGCCCACTCCCAGGCCTTCTGTGCCTGAGCAGCGGTGTAGTCGGTGAGCAGCTGACGGGCATACTCCGGAGAGGTCTCAGCCAGCTTGCGGTAAGCCTCATCGATCAGCGGCTTGGCAGCAGTCATGGCAGCTTCCATCTTCTCGATGTCGCCATGAACCTTCTCCTCGCAGAACTGATAGTCGAACTCCATGATGTTTTCCAGCATGTGGAAGGCCCAGTAAGCCCGGCTGCTGTCATAGCGGAACTCAGCGGGGTCAACGGCAAAGTGGGAAGCCAGTGCGGTCTTGGCGCCGAAGTTCTCATAGCCCTTGGGCAGCTTGGTGATGCCTACATACCAGGGCAGATAGGGAGCGATGCAGGGACGCGGGAAAGCACGCCATACGCAGGTCAGCTCAGGAATATCGGCAAAGTCGATCACCATGCTCTCCACAGTGGTATCACGGCAGATGCCATAGCGGTGGGGGCTCATCTTGGGATCGGTCTTGAGGTCTTCCTCATGGCCGTCGTAGTGGGAGCGCAGGATCTTCTTGAGGTCCTCCACGCCATACTTGCGGGGTGCCTTGATGGAGAAGGTGCGGTGCGGAACCGGTTCTGTGCCGGTGATCTGACGCCAGGCCAGATCGGAACGCCACATATTGGAGGGGATTACAGCATTTCCTTCCTGATAGGTCAGGGCAAAGTCGAAGTCGGAGTAATCGCCTTCCTTGGCGGGCTTGTACCAGCCGTTTTCCAGAGCGTCGGACAGCAGGGTCTTGGAGAAGTAGAACTTCTTGTGCTCGGTATCGTTGAAGTCCACATTCCGGATGGTTAGCCAGTTGGGGATATACTGGATTTCATCATCGCCCACACGCTGTGCCACAAAGTTGTGACCGATTACAACCTGGAAAATCCAGCCCTCGTCCTTATCGCAGATGGCATAGGAACGGGTGGAGTAGTAGCCGTACTTTTCCACCAGGGCAGCGGCGATCTCCACGCCTTCCCGGGCGGAGTGGGCACGCTCAGCGATCAGACGGCGCAGGGCATAACCCATACCGCCGGTAACACCTTCGGGGTGCTTGGAATCCACACAGCCGTTGGAAACCACCGATACGCCATATTCATTGATAAAGGCATCGGCAAAGGCCTCGCCATTCAGGCTGCGGAACTCGGACCAGTAATAAGCGCAGGTTTCAGGAACCTGGTCGATAACGGCAGTGCCGTCTGCAAAGCGGACTGTTTCACCCTCAGCATGCTGCATGCGGGGTACCAGATGGGACTGTACCATACAGCCGGGGTCGTCCTCATTGTGGCCTACCAGCACCCGACCGGTTGTGGTAGCGTTCTTGCCCACAATGATGGTGCTGCAGTCCGTACGGGGATATTTTTCTGTATCTGCCATGAAACGGATCATGTTCAGAACTCCTTTCTGCTCGATGAATAGTCATTATTATTACTATACCATTTTTGTGCAGTCAAATCAACGCATTTCGGTAAAAACCACGAAGAACTGCCGCAATATCCCGGTCAAAATTCCCGGAGGAAACGCTCTCCATATTGAAAAACAGCCAAAATACTGATAATATTATAGGTACAAGGGGGGATCTGTATGGCAAGAATCTCAAAACAGGACGCAGCCTTTCTGGAGCGGTTCCACAATGGAACAGAGCCCAGAGCCCATACCTATTTCGGCGCGCATCTGACCCGCAAACGCACCGGAGAAGAAGGGGTTACCTTCCGGGTCTGGGCACCCAATGCCACTGGCGTATCGGTGGTCGGGGACTTCAATGGCTGGGACCCCAAGGCTGCCCGGATGCGCCGGGTGGACGATCAGGGTGTCTGGGAGTGCTTTATTTCCGGTCTGCCGGCAGGTACGGCCTATAAATATTGTATGATCGCTGTCAACGGGAACACATTGCTCAAGATGGACCCCTATGGAGTGCGTACCACACCGCAGCCCCAGAATGATTCGATGGTGGCTGGGGCGGACTGCTATGCCTGGGGTGATGACGACTGGATGACCGAGCGGAAGAGCTTTGGTCACGGGCGGCCCATCAATATCTATCAGGTGCATGCGGGTTCCTGGCGCCGCCATGAGGACGGACGGCTCTGCACCTATGCGGAACTGGCTGATACCCTGCCGGATTATGTTCATGAAATGGGCTACAACTATCTGGAACTGACCCCGCTGATGGAATACAGCTTTGACGGGGCCTGGGGCTATCGCACCACCAATTATTTCTCGCCCACCTTCCGGTACGGCGATCCTGACGGACTCCGGAAGCTGGTGGACCGGTGCCATCAGCTGGGCATCGGCGTGCTCATGGACTGGAATATTGCCCACTTCCCCAAGGACAGCTATGGCCTGATCGATCTGGACGGCGGCAGCTGCTATGAATACAGCGACCCCATGAAGCGGGAGCACAGCCAGTGGGATACCCGTGTCTTTGACTACGGACGGCAGGAGGTACGGGAGTTCCTGATCTCCAATGCCCTCTACTGGCTGGAGGAGTACCACATGGACGGCCTGCGGCTCAACAATGTCTCCTCGATGCTCTATCTGGACTATGGCAAGGAGTCCTGGGAATGGACCCCCAATATCCAGGGCGGACGGGAGAACCTCGAAGCCATCGACTTCCTCAAGCGTCTCAATGAAACAGTCCAGGCGGAGGTGCCGGGCGCGCTGATGATCGGCGAGGAGTTTGCCGGCTTTGAGAACATGACCCTGCCGGTGCTGCATGGCGGTCTGGGCTTTACCCACATGTGGAATGTGCGCTGGACCGAGGCGATGATGAACTACTTCTCGCTGGCGCCGGAATACCGTGCCTACAATCTGGACCGTCTGGTGTTCAGTGCCACCACCGCCTTTGAGGAGGACTATATCCTGCCTCTCTCCTATAAGGAGTTTGTCTACGGCAAGCGCAGCCTGCTGGAGAAGTTCCCCGGCCTGGAGGCCGAGAAGATGGCGGGTGTCCGCAGTTTCTTCGGCTTTATGATGGCCTTCCCGGGCAAGAAGATGAGCTTTATGGGCAGTGAGTTCGGTCAGGTGAGCCAGTGGGATTACCACGGTCAGCTGGAATGGGATCTGCTCGAGAATGAAGGTCATCGCCGGATGCAGACCTGCATCCGGGAGCTCAACCATATCTATGCCAGGAACTGTCCCCTCTGGCAGGACGAGTCCAACAAGGGCAGCTTCTACTGGATCGACCCGGGCCGTACCGACCCGGATGTAGTGGCCTTTTCCCGGATCGATGAGGAGGGGGACGAGCTGCTGGTGGTGTGCAACTTCTCGGATACCGCCTGCAATTACAAGCTGGGCCTGCCCGAGGAAAAGACCTACACCGTGATCTTTGACTCCAACCTGACCCGGTACGGCGGCACCCAGACTGAGGAGAACCGGCGGATTCTGCCGGTGCCCCGGGAGTATGGCAGCTTTGACCAGTATGCCGAACTGGAACTGGCTCCGTACAGTGTGCTGTACCTGCGGTACGATGTCCAGCCCGACTGACAGAACCATAAAAAGCCCTCTGCCGACTGGCAGGGGGCTTTTCTGCGTCCTGGGGAAGGTCATGAGTTGGACGCCAGTTCCGGTACGGCGGCGGTGCGGTGTTCCGGTTTGGGCGCCGGGGTATAGGAGTGGGAGAGATAGAGCGCCAGCTTGGCACACCCCGGCCCGATGAGCTCATAGAGCACACTGGACGCCATGATGATGGTGTAGAGGTCGCTGCCGATGCCGCCTCCCAGGGTGCGGGCGCAGAGGGCAGCCAGTCCGATGGACACACCGGCCTGGGGGATCAGCGCCAGCCCCAGACAGCGGCAGACCGGCTGGGAGAGCCCGGCCGTGCGGCAGCCCAGCCAGGCACCGGCATACTTTCCGATGATGCGGGCAAAGAAGTAGAGAATGCCGATGGTGAGCAGTGACTCGGAGCCGTCCGGGCTGGCGGAGAAGAGGGCGCCGAGGTCAAAGCAGAGCCCCGACCGCACGAAGAAGAGCAGCAGAATGGGCGGGGAGAAGCTCGCCAGCTGGGCAAAGAGCAGGTCGTCGCCGGTGAGGTTGATATACACCATGCCCATGGACATGCACCCCAGCAGCGGGGAAACTTCCAGCATATCGCAGAGCCCGCAGAAGGCAAAGAGAACGCCCAGAGCCAGGATCAGACGGTTGTCAGTGGTGCGGGTGGCGGGGAGCAGCCATTTGAGCAGCAGTCCGCATACACTGCCCAGCACCAGCATGCCCAGGGTGGTGCCGATGGGCACCAGCAGGTCGCCCACCGGGTCCGAAGAGCGCCCGGTGAGGCTGTGCAGGGCAAAGGCAATGGCAGCGCTGTACGCCAGCAGGCTCACCACATCATCCAGAGCCACCACCTGCAGCAGGGTGTCCACCAGTTCTCCCTGAGCGCCGGTCTGACGGATGGTCATCATGGTGGAGGCCGGGGCGGTGGCGCTGGCGAGGGCAGCCAGCACCACGCAGAAGGGCAGGTTCAGCCCCAGCAGGAACCGGGTGACCCCGAATACCACCAGCGAAGCGGCACAGGCTTCGGCGATGGTGACCCAGACCACCTTCCAGCCGTTTTTGCGCAGGGTTTCGAGCTTGAAGAACTCCCCGGCGCTGAAGGCGATGAAGCAGAGAGCCAGGTCCGCCAGGAAATCGGTCTTTTCGATCATGGGCTGGGGGATCAGGTTCAGGCAGCAGGGCCCGATGAGAATGCCGGCGGTGAGGTAGGCAGTGACGCTGGGCAGACGCAGCCGTTTGGTGATGCGGGTCATGCCGAAAGCGCAGAAGAACATGATGGCAAGGGGTATGATAATCAGGGCGGCGGGCGAGAGGTCCGCCAGTCTGAGATACAGGGAATCGAGCATGGGAAACTTCCTCCTTCTGAAAAAAGATGGGATGCTTTTGCAGAGCCGGGTTGGAAAAACATCTGCTTTATGATATACTGGGACTTGGATAAAAGCAAATTATAGTTTTATTGGATATAATAAAAATAATTTATGACAAAGGAGGGACAGTTCCATGCTTGATCCCAAGCTGGATACGCTGCTGCTGGTGGCGGAGAAGAAGAATTTCACCCGGGCAGCCCAGGCGCTCTCGCTGACCCAGCCGGCGGTGAGCCATCACATCAGCCAGCTGGAACAGGAGCTGGGAGTGCGGCTGTTTGTGCGGGGAAACGGCGATCTGATGCTGACTCCCGAGGGGGAGACCGTACTGCGGTATGTGCGCCGGATGAAGGCGCTGGAGAAGAAGATGGCGGAGGAACTGCAGGAGGCGGGACGGCGTCTCACCCGGCTGCGCATCGGCATCACCCACACGGCGGAGAGCAACGCCATTGCCGAAGCGCTGGCCCGGTACGTGAACAGCCGCAGCGGCGTGACCATCAAGATCATCACGGATTCTCAAAGCAATCTGCACGACATGCTCAAGAATTACGAGCTGGATTTCGCCATCGTAGAGGGCAAGATCAACGACCCCAGTCTGAAATACCTGATTTTGGACACGGACTGTCTGGTGCTGGCGGTCTCTCCGGGGCACCGGTTGGCCCACCGGGGCTTGGTGACCATCGGCGAATTACAGAAGGAGAAGATGATCCTCCGTCTGCCGGACTCCGGCACCCGCAACCTCTTCGTGGCCAGTCTGGAAAGCCAGAACCTGAGCATCGACGATTTCAACGTGGTTCTGGAAATTGACAACATCGCCACCATCAAAGATCTGATCCGCCGGGACTTCGGCGTTTCCGTACTGGCCAAGAGCGCCTGCATGGACGAGCTGCGCAAAGGAAAGCTCACAGCGCTGCCGATTGAAAACCTCAGCATGGTGCGCCAGATGAACCTCGTCTACCGCAAGGATTTCCCGCATATGGAGCTTCTGTATGAGATTCTCCGCCTCTATCACGACACTGCCATGCAGCTGCAATAAAACGCAGAAACACCGAAGGAGTCTTCCTTCGGTGTTTTTGTTCAGTCCTCTGTCCGTTCGCCGGACTGAATGCGTGTGATATCATACGGCACGGTCTGATAGACAAAGTAGTTGAGCCAGTTGCCGTACAGCAGATGCGCACACGAGCGCCACGTGACAAGCGGCGTCCTGCTCGCATCGTCGTTCGGGAAATAGTGCTCCGGCACGTGAATCGGTACATTCGCTGCCACATCGCGCAGATACTCCCGCAGAAGCGTATCGCGGTCATACTCCGCGTGTCCCATCAGGAAGACCTGCTTGCCGTCCCGGGTCTTGACGGCATAGACGCCCGCTTTCTCCGAGCACGACATGATCTTCAGTTCCGGCACCTTTTCGATGTCCTCGCGCAGAATCGTCGTGTTTCTCGAATGCGGCACCCAGAACTCGTCGTCGAAGCCGCGGAACAGCATGAAGTTCGGCTCCTCCACCGTGTGGCGGAACACGCCGAAGAGCTTTTCAGGAAGCGCCCGCTTGGGGACGCCGTAGTGGTAGTATAGTCCTGCCTGCGCGCCCCAGCAGATATGAAGCGTTGAGTGAACGTGCGTTTTGGACCACTCCATAATCCGGCACAGCTCCTGCCAGTAATCGACCTGCTCAAACGGCAGATGCTCCACGGGCGCGCCCGTGATGATCAAGCCGTCGAAGTTCTGCTCCTTGACCTCGTCAAACGTCTTGTAAAACGCCAGCATGTGCTCCTGCGAGGTATTTTTCGATATATGGCTTCTCGGCGCGACAAGCTCAAGTTCAATCTGCAGGGGCGTGTTGCCCAGCACTCTCGCAAACTGCGTCTCGGTGTCGACCTTCGTCGGCATCAGGTTCAGAAGCAGAATGCGCAGCGGGCGGATGTCCTGCGTGATGGCGCGCGTCTCGGTCATCACGAAGATGTTTTCCTGCCGGAGCGTCTGCGTGGCAGGAAGCTGGTTGGGAATTTTAATCGGCATCAGCGAATCGCCTCCAGTGCGTTTGTGATATCCGCGATCAGGTCCTCTTTGTTTTCCAGACCGCACGACAGGCGAATCAGACCTGCCGGAACGCCGGCGGCTTTGAGCTGCTCGTCGGTCATCTGGCGGTGTGTCGTGGACGCCGGGCTCAGGCAGCACGTTCTCGCGTCTGCCACATGCGTCTCAATCGCGGCAAGCTTCAGTTCCCGCATGAAAGCGCCTGCAGCTTCACGCCCGCCCTTGAGCTCGAAGCACACCACGCCGCACGAGCCATGCGGCAGGTATTTCTGCGCGGTTTTGTAATAGGGGTCGGTC
>ERZ827104.2454-NODE-2454-length-14297-cov-2.817722_pt1 | contig 14297 bp, 13 predicted proteins | sample MGYA00519781_ERZ827104 | MGnify/ENA primary metagenome ERZ827104 (study PRJEB31778, sample SAMEA3449257) | human gut metagenome | biome: human gut; feature: human-associated habitat; material: faeces | place: United Kingdom | collected 2010/2012 ... | reverse complement strand
GCTATATGGCGCTCGTCGCCTATGTCATGGAAAATATCATGGGAAAGGTGGGACTGTCGGGCCGTGCCTTTATCCCTATGCTGATTGGGTTCGGATGTACGGTGCCGGCCATTATGGCCTCCCGAGGACTGGAAGATAAACGGGACCGCTACAAGGTCATGCTCGTCACTCCTTTCATGAGCTGCAACGCTCGTCTGACCATCTATATTCTTTTTTCGGAAATCTTCTTCAATGAATATGCGATGGTGGCTGCTTATTCCATGTATATTATAGGCATTTTTGTTGCCATTGGCGTTTCCCTCTTGATTCATTGGACCGACGTTGCCCGTCATCTTGACAAGGAAGATTACCTCCTCATTGAACTTCCTGAATATAAAATGCCCGATATGCGTACGGTTGGCATCTATGTTTCAGATAAAGTCAAGGGATACCTGCAAAAGGCCGGAACCATCATCTTTTTAGGGACAATTGTAATCTGGGGGCTCCTGAACTTTGGACCCCAAGGGTATACGGAAGACCCGACACGGAGCCTAGGCGCCCTGTTGGGGCACTGGATGGTCCCTCTTTTTGCTCCTATTGGTCTGGGATTTTGGCAGATTACAGTGGCCCTTCTTGCCGGGATTTCGGCAAAAGAAGTGGTCGTTTCCAGCTGCGCTGTTCTTTTTGGGATTACCAATGCAACGAGCGGGGAGGGGATGGAACGCTTCCAGCAGGCTCTTGAAAGTATTGGCTTTACGTCTATCAACGCCTTGTGCCTGATGGTCTTTTGTCTGCTTTATGTCCCCTGTGTGGCAGCCCTTGCGACCATTCGGAAAGAATCCGGCAGCTGGGCTTGGACCTTTGGTGAAGCGGTGTTTCAGCTCGTAACGGCGTGGGTAGTGACCTTTTGCGTTTACCAAGGATTCAGGCTGTTGTTCGGAGTCTGAAGTGCTTCTACCTTGTGAAAGTACGTGGCCCCTCTTTTAAAGAGGAAAGGGGGCCTTTTGGAAAAGGTATAAAAATAAAAAGACGCCTCAAACCGAATCGGGATATGGATTCGGTTTGAGGCGTCTTTTTCAGCTCCCACCCTTTCAAATCGATAGGCTCTTTAACGCCCTGAAGGCTGGGAAAATAGGGAGCATCCAGCATAACCGTCAACTTGTGCTGACCTTGGTTAGGGCGAAGGCCGGCCTGCCTTGTCAAGGCGGCTTGCTGCTTGACTGAGGGCACTAAGGGAAAACAAGAATGCAGGTTGTTCCAAACGCTTCCGTTATCTTCATATTTAAAAGCCCAGTCGCTTTCCTCAGCCATATCAAACGTAAGAGCCCTAAACGGAAAATGAGATTACGCTCGATTTAGGACTAACCTTACAGTCAATTTCTCACTGGCATTTGCCTTGTGGCAGTTCCTCTTCAGATCTTTTACTTAGCGCTTGCTTCTTCCGAAATCGACGCGCCTAGCTAAGGCAGGATAGCCACCGAGCAAGCTTGCTTGCAGGAGTGCATGGTGGATGAGCAGGCCGATTTGTGCCAGACGTTCATTACAAATGGCAGTGAGGACAATTTTTCGATGGCCAAAGTAATCGTAAGGCGCTGTTGAAGCGATTCGGCCTACGGACCGTGTTATCGAAAAATAAGTAGGTGCCCTGTCCGAAAGCCTTGGCTCAGCCCCGAACGCCATGGTCTTTTGCTTTTTTACTTTTTAATCTGCCCGCCTTTTTGGTTTTCCCTTCCGGTATTTCTTCCAATTGCATTTTGCCAATTCAGTTCTGATGGCATCCTTGGGCCGATAATTGAAAAAGATTCCGCATAGTCATCCATCCCCTTTCATGCTTGCTCTCGAACGTCTATACCCCTCTTGACAAACTTCTTCAAAATGGGTATAACATAGTTAAACAATTAAATAAATCTTTAATTGAAGTACAATGTGAGGTGAGCCAGATGAAAAAACGGTATGCAATTGTTGTCGATTGTGCCAACTGCGCAGCCAAGATGGAAGGTATCGCTCAGGAAACCCCGGGTGTCAAGGCGGCTGCGGTTAATTTCATGACCCAAAAAATGGCCATTGAATTTGAATCGGGAGCAGATGTGGGAACTGTTATGAACGCCGTCAAGGAACGCTGCGAAAAAGTCGATGCTGATGCTAAGGTCCTGATCTGAGTGTTTTTAATTAAAATATTACTTAATTAAGAAGGAGAGATCATGGAAACAGAACAAAAAGAAACCCTGATACGCATCTTTACAGCCGCCCTCTTGACTGCAGGAGCCCATATTTTTATGGAAGCCGGCCCAATGAAACCGGGCGAATCGCTTGTCACAAGGCTATGGGAATCCTTGCCTTACCTTGCGGCCTATGCCGTCATTTCTTGGAATATCCTGATCAAGGCTTGGAAGAATATCTGGCGCGGACAGGTTTTTGATGAGAACTTTTTCATGGCTGTTGCCAGTTTAGGAGCTTTTTTTCTCGGCTTTTTTCAAAATGGGGAATATACTGAAGCCATTGCTGTTATGCTCTTTTATCAGGTCGGTGAACTCTTTGAAGACTATGCTGTTGATAAGAGCCGCCGCAACATTAGCGAACTCATGGATATCCGTCCTGATTATGCCAATATTGAAGAGAACGGCCAATTGGTCCGCGTCAATCCCGATGATGTTGCCGTTGGAACACTCATTGTCGTACAGCCTGGTGAAAAAGTGCCTATTGATGGCGTAGTCGTAAGTGGCCATTCTACCCTCAATACGGCCGCTCTTACGGGAGAAAGCCTGCCCCTTGATGTAGAAGCTGGGATGACCGTTGTCAGTGGGTCCATTAATCAGCAAGGCGTGCTTAAGATCTGCACGTCAAAGGAATTCTGTGATTCCACGGTCAGTAAGATCCTTGATCTTGTCGAAGATGCAGGGAGCCGTAAATCCAAGTCAGAAAACTTCATCTCCAAATTCGCTCGTTATTATACGCCTATTGTTTGCTGCAGTGCCTTGGCTCTTTCCCTTATACCGCCTCTGGTGCGGATTTTCATGGGGCTCGATCCCTTTTGGTCAAGCTGGATTTATCGGAGCCTGACATTTCTTGTTATCAGCTGTCCCTGTGCTTTGGTGCTCAGCGTTCCGCTGACGTTCTTTGCAGGGATTGGCGGCGCAAGCCACGAAGGCATCCTGATCAAAGGATCCAACTATATGGAAACCTTGTCACAGGCTGCTGTGGTTGTCATGGATAAGACCGGAACCTTGACCAAGGGCGTTTTTGAAGTCGTCGGTATCCATCATTCACCTGTCGAAGACCATATCCTTCTTGAATGGGCTGCCCTTGCGGAAAATGCATCAAGCCATCCCATCAGTAAGAGCCTTCAGAAAGCTTATGGGAAACCGCTGGACCGCAGCCGTGTCACGGAAATCGAAGAGCTGAGCGGCCGCGGTATTCGGGCCACGGTTGACGGACGCAGCGTGCTGTGCGGCAATGCCAAGCTCATGGAAGAAGCAGGAATTTCCTATCTTCCCTGCCATCAGGTGGGCACCCTTGTCCATATGGCCGTTGATGGGATATATGCAGGGCACATCCTGATTGCTGATGTCATCAAACCGCATGCCGCAAGGGCCATTGAAGAGTTGAAAAAACAGGGCATCGCAGTGGTCATGCTCACAGGTGATGCCAAGAAGGTTGCCGAAAAAGTCGCTCAAGAGCTGGGGATTTCCCGTGTGTACAGCGAACTTCTTCCTGAAGACAAGGTGACCCTTCTAGAAAAAATCACCCAGCAGAAGAAAGGAAACGATAAGGTCCTTTTTGTGGGCGATGGAATCAATGATGCGCCGGTCCTTTCCCTGGCCGATGTAGGGATTGCCATGGGGGCCATGGGGTCTGATGCAGCAATCGAAGCAGCCGATGTCGTTTTGATGGATGATGATCCCTTGAAAATCGGAAAAGCCATTCGCATCTCCAAAAAATGCGTGTCCATTGTCCACCAAAATATCTATCTTGCCATCGGAATCAAGGTGATTGTCCTCATCTTGGGCGCACTGGGTCTTGCTAATATGTGGATGGCCATTTTTGCCGATACAGGCGTCCTCATCATGGCTGTCATGAATGCCATGAGGGCTTTGTTCGTAAAAAAAGTCTGATTCTGTCATGATGCAGGGATCTGTGAAAAGTGAGAACTTCATTTTTTCACAGATCCTTTTATTTTTGATGTTTCTTGAATCTTCACAGTTTCTTCTCAAAAGATGGCGATTTATCAATCTGAAGATGATATAATAAAAAGATAGGGGAGAGCGTCCCAAACAGTCGGTCTTCCCCAGAAAAATCTAGCAATGAGGGGAAGAAATAACATATGATCAAGGTTTTTATCGATGGTTCCCAAGGAACCACGGGACTTCGTCTGAAAGATCGGCTCATGGAACGCAACGACATTCAGATCCTTTCCATTTCTGAAGAGGAGAGGAAATCCCTTCCTGCCCGTGCCCAAAAAGTTGCTGAGGCAGATGTCGCGTTTCTCTGTCTTCCTGACGTGGCAAGCCGCGAACTGATGGAAACTGTTAGCGATACAGATACAAAGATCATCGATACATCGACCGCTTTTCGCTGTGATGATCGGTGGGCCTATGGCTTTCCGGAACTTGGGATTTCCTTTCTGGAAAAAATCCGCAATGGCAGCCGGATCAGTGTCCCAGGCTGTCATGCCAGCGGCTCCATTGCTGTAATTGCGCCGATGGTGAAGATGGGTCTCGTTTCACCTAACGAGACGCTTACCATTACATCTCTGACTGGCTATTCCGGCGGAGGGAAGAAGATGATTGCAGAATACGAAGGACCCCATGACCGTGAGGTCGACGCGCCCCGTATCTACGCCCTGGGACAAACGCATAAACACTTGCCGGAAATCAAGAAGTATACGGGCCTTGTCTCACTGCCAATCTTCCTTCCCATTGTGGCACCGTATTATTCAGGTATGCTGGTCACCGTAGGAATCGAAAATAGGGACCATCTGAAACTGGCGGAGATTCGTCAAGGCTACCGGGAATTTTTTGGCCCGTCTTCCTTTATTTCTGTTGCAGAAGAAGAGGAGAACCCATCCATGCTCGGTTCCAATACCCTTTCAGGAAAAGATTCCATGCGCTTATTTATTTGTGGGAATCTGGACCGGATCACCGTATCGGCCCAGTTTGATAATCTAGGGAAAGGCGCCAGCGGAGCGGCACTGGAGAGCATGAACATTGCCCTTGGACTTGATTCAACAACGGGACTTTCCCTGTAATGGTCCCATCAGAGACAGAAAGAATAAAAATTCTTGAAAAATAAGTAAAAAAGGGCTTGCATTTTATAAGTACGATGCTATAATAAGGATGTAAGAAAAAATAATTATTAATAAATACTTCTTTCAAAAATTATTTTGGAAGAAGCTAATTTCAAGGGGAGGTCTTTACTATGAAAAAATTTATTTGTTCTGTCTGCGGTTATGTATATGAAGGAGAAGAAGCTCCTGAAAAGTGCCCTCAGTGCGGTGCTCCGAAAGATAAGTTTACCGTTATGGGTGAAGGCAAAAAAGAATATGCCGATGAACATGTTCTTGGCGTAGCCAAAGGCGTTGATGAAAGAGTCATCGAAGGTCTGCGTCAAAACTTCACTGGTGAGTGCTCCGAAGTTGGTATGTACCTTGCTATGAGCCGCGTGGCTTTCCGTGAAGGTTATCCTGAAGTTGGTCTGTATTATGAAAAGGCTGCTCATGAAGAAGCTGAACATGCTTCCAAGTTTGCTGAAATGCTTGGTGAAGTGCTCTCCGACAGCACCAAGAAGAACCTCGAAATGAGAGCTGCTGCTGAACAGGGTGCTTGCAAAGGCAAGAAAGAACTGGCTACCCTCGCTAAACAGCTTGGCTACGATGCCATTCATGATACCGTTCATGAAATGTGCAAAGACGAAGCTCGTCATGGCCGTTCCTTCGACGCCCTGCTGGCTCGTTACTTCGGAAAATAATCACAGATATGCCCGCATCCACCATGGGTGCGGGCTTTTTGCGTATGGCGGAAACTTTTCGGCAGATGGATGGAAGCTTCAAGAGGAGTCCTTTCTTATGGGGAAAGTTTGGTTCCTTGAGGCTTTCAGCCTTAATGCGGCCCTAACCCCTATGACGCTTTTTTAAGAACAATCAACGAAAACTCGATGATAGGAGAGACTTTTTCATAGAAATGACCAAGGATGTTGTCAAATCCGAGGCTCCTATTGTAAAATAAAAAGGCTTGCTGCACCCTCATCCTGTGCGGACTTAATACGCAAGTGTAAAATGCTGGAACAAAAATGCGCAGAAAAGCCATCTATCCCAGGAGAATCCTCATCCATCTCTAGGAGTGCGTCTTACTTGGCCGCTTCGGACAGGACTTTTTTGCCTGTCAAACAAGGGAACTTCCTGCGCTTCACAGTCTTTTCCCATTTTTGTCATAAAGAATTTATTTGTTCTTTCGACTTTCACGCTGTATAATGAAGCAAGTGGTATATCCAATTTGCATGGACTCTCCTTAGTTTGAGGGAGGATTCTGTTAAGGAAGGTTGTTATAACTATGGAAAGACAACAGACCATACTGATTGCTGATGATGAGGCACAGATCCGAGAGATTTTGAGCCTTTATTTTAAAAAAGAAGGCTTCAAGGTCATTGAAGCGGCTGATGGGGCGGAAGCACTGGTGCAGATCCAGGCGGGCAAGCCGGATATCATCCTTCTTGATATCATGATGCCTGTCCTTGATGGTTTTGAAGTCTGCAAACAGGTCCGTAAGATTTCCGATGTGCCAATCATTATGTTGACTGCCAAGGATTTTGATGATGACCGGATCTTGGGTCTGGAGATGGGGGCCGATGATTACATCGCAAAGCCTTTCAACACACGCGAAGTTGTCGCCCGTGTGAAGGCTGTCCTGCGCCGCAGCAGTCAGTTTCTCCAATCCCAGAACAAGCAAGTCCTTGAATATCCAGATCTCATGATCAACTTAAGTGAATATCGTGTCGTTGCCTTTGGCCGGGAGGTGACCTTTACGGCAAAGGAAATGGAGCTTCTGTGGTGCCTTGCCTCAAACCCTGGCATAGTCTTTTCACGCAACCAGCTTCTGGAAAAGATTTGGGGATATACGTATTACGGAGATACCCGCACGGTTGATACGCATATTAAGCGCGTTCGTCATAAATTGGATATTCCCAAGGATGCGAAATGGGATATTGTGACCGTTTGGGGCGTTGGGTATAAGTTCGAGGTCAAGAAGTGAAAAAGTCATTAAGTACGAGGCTCATGTATAGCTACATGGGCCTTATTGTCATTATCATCATTGGGATTTCAGTTGGCCTTTCCTATTTGATTACGGATTATTTTTTCCGTACAAAAGAGACGGAACTGAACCAAAAAGGGGGAGAGGTCGCCCTTATTGTTCGCTATTTGAATGGATCAGGGGCGTCGTCTGCCATGTTGAGCCAGTACCTTACGAGTGTGGATCAACTGATTGGCGCGCGGATTTGGGTCTTTGATTCCAATTACCGCCTCATCAATGCCTCGGAAACCATGCGGGATAGGGAAAAAGATCTTCGTGCCGCCCACGAAACGCCGAATGCCGGCGCCAATGACCCTTCCACCTTCCGCAAGGAAAGCTCCGTAGAAGCCATCGATCAGCAGCTGCGTGAAGGCGGCCCCCTCAATGATAAAGTAAAATCCATTCTCTCCAGTGTTTATGAACGCAACCGTGTGAATGCCCGGCTCTTTCATCCCTACTACAAAGAACAGGTGCTCTTGGTGGGACTTCCCATGGAAGATTCACACCAGGATATTACAGGGGCTATTTTGCTGGCTGCCCCAATTGACGGGCTGAACCGTGTCCTGCGCGATATCTACATCTACACGATCATAGTCGGTATTGCTGCCCTTGTCATCAGTGTCATCATTGTGTCTGGTCTCACGCGGCGCCTTGTGCGTCCCCTTGTGGATATGAAAAACAGCGCCAAGGCCATTGCTTCCGGTGATTATTCCCTGAAAGTTGTTGTTGATGGGGAGGACGAGGTGGCCGATTTGGGCCGTTCCCTGAATTCCTTGGGCCGCGACCTGGAACAATTTGTCCTTAAGACCAATAAGATGGAAAAACTGCGTCGGGACTTTGTGGCCAATGTTTCCCATGAACTGCGCATGCCAATTACCATCATTCAAGGATACAATCAGGCTATCCTCGATGGGACGGTCACAGATCCGGAAGATATAAAAAAATACAGGAAATTGATTGATAATGAAACCCAGCGCCTGGAACGGCTGATCAATGAACTGCTTGAAATCAGCCGTCTCCAACGCAAGGAAAATGAAGAAATGGAACCTGTGCCGCTAGGTGAAATTACGGAAAATGTCGTGAGCATGATGGAGGTTCGGGCCAAAAAGCGGGACATCCGGCTCGAACGCTACATTGATGACAATCTCGTGGTCATGGGCAACGGGGACCGGCTTTTCCAGCTTGTCATGATCTTAGGGGATAATGCCATGAAGTATTCCCCCGATTCATCGTCCATCGTCTTTCAAGTCCTTCCCGGCCGTAGCGGAGGCGCTGTGCTAACGGTGACCGACCATGGGTTTGGGATTCCTAAGGAGGACCTTCCCTACATCTGGGAACGTTTCTACAAGGTGGATAAGTCCCACTCACGCCATATCCCGGGAACCGGACTGGGCCTTGCCATTGCAAAAGAAATCATTCGTATCCATAAGGCCAAGGTCCAGGTCCAAAGCGAAGTGGGGAAGGGGACGACCTTCATGATCACATTCCCTCCTACCAAAGTGAAAAGCAAAATGGGGAAGGAACATGTGGCAGAAGTTGTAGAGCCGGTTGTGCCTCTTTCTGATGAAGACCCTGTAGAGCCGGAAGGAAAGTGATCTATATGAAAAAAGAACTTCTTACGCTGTTTTGTTGCTTCCTGGGGTTGTGGGAAACGGGAAATGTTCAGGCCGCGGCACCAGCTGCCGCGGCCCAACCGCCTGCTGTCCGGTATTACGGAAATACCCATGAAACACTAGCCGTGGTGCCTCAAAAAAAGGGCTATGCCCTCTGCTATGCGATCCCCGGTGAAAATGGGACGCGCTGGAACCGATTTTATCTGGTCCCTGAGCGTAGGGACAGCTACACCCTTCGCGAAGAAGGCCCTTTTGTCAAAGCTGACAGTGTGGTCCGGATTTCCTCTGATGGTTCCCAGCTTGCTGCGGGCCGTTATGTCTACCCAGCCATAACATATACGGGAAAGCCGCCTGATGAAGCCTTTCAGGAAGCCCCTTATGAGATGGCCCCTGATGAAGAGGCCCTGCTTGGATATTATCACGGCGGAGGCGAGGTTCTCCTTGTCCGAGAAAATCAAGGAGAACTGGAACTTCTTTATGAGCTTGAAAAAAACGATCAGGACTTTACTAAAAGCAACGGCTTTGCCTTAATAAAGGATCATTATGATGCCTATACGCTGGTGGAAAAGGGTCCCTATACAGATACGTCATCGCCCGTCCGTTTTGATCGAAATGGATCTGGGATGGGAATCAGCTTGCGCATAGGCAATCGTTCCTACAGCCGAATTTTTACGCGAGGCGAAAATGGGAGGCCTGAGCGCATCAAACCGGTCATGACCCTGACGCAGGCTAGGGAAAAGGCCAAGACCCTTCCCATCCCCACAAAAATTACGGAAGAGAAGCTTGATCTTGTAAACGTGAGAGATGTTGTTCCTGCGGCAAAACAGGACCTCCGCTACAGTACGGTGAATAATCTATTTGGGGAAGCCATCGTGTCAAGCAAAAAAGCAGAACTGAACAGTAAGGCTGCACAAGCTCTGGTCCGGGCGGAAAAAATCCTGGTTTCCAAGGGATATGGCCTCCTTATCTGGGAAGGCTACCGTTCGTATGAAGATTTCGCTGTGGCAAAGCTGCTCCTGGGTCCTTCTCGTGACAGCCTTCTGCCCCCTCTAAGTGAAGGCTATTCCCATAATACGGGGCGCAGCCTTGATGTCAGCCTCTATGACCTAGACACGGGAAGCCCCATTAAGATGATCTCTGATTTTGATGAACTGTCACCTGCTCAGTATCGGTCTTTTCCAGGGGGTACAGATCTTCAGCGCTATTTGCGCGGCCTTCTTGATGAAGCCATGACGCAGAGCGGCTTCAAGGGGAGCGAGATGGAATGGTGGCACTACGAATACAAAGGATAAAAATGTAACTCACAGCGTGCGGGACTTCTTCTTACAAAGAGGACCCGCTCTTTTTTTAGGAATCATTTGGAACGGCAGACGCCCAATCACAGAAAATTGGTAATCCTTTCTTTTCTATGATAAAATAAAAAACGTAACCCAAAAAAGGAGGAGAAATCCCATGAACGTATATGATCAAATGAATCACGTGTGTGAAGCAATCCGCGATTCCCACGAATATAAAAAGATGCAGGAAGTCAAACCGAAGCTTGCGGCCAATAAGGACGCAGAATCCATGGTCAAGGACTTCCTCAAACAGAAGTCCGAAATTGAACTTGCCCAGTACCAGGGAAAGAAACCGGACGAAGCGCAGGTTCAAAAGATGCAGAAACTTTATGAAATGCTGCAGCTGAATCCCGTTGCCAGCGAATACATCCAAAATTATATCCGCTTCCAGATGATGCTGGGTGACCTTTCCAAGGCTTTCAGCGATACCATCAAGGAAGCTGTCGAATGATGGACCTTGACGCCCTTTGCGCATACGCAAAGGTGCATTTTCCTCGTTCAGTGCGGATCCAGGAACCCATGAAGGACCATACAACCTTTGCCATTGGCGGACCGGCCGACCTTTTTGTGACGGTGCGGGAGCCCGAAGCCCTGCAGGCCCTCCTGCAGGAGGCACGGCGCTGTGACGTGCCCTATCTCATCTTGGGAAAGGGGTCCAATATGCTCGTTCGTGATGGCGGCATTCGCGGTCTAGTCGTTCATTTGGATGAAGATGGCGCCCTTTCTGTCACCGGTCATGAGCTGCGTGCTGCTGGCGGCGTCCCCCTTTCTAAGGTCTCCAAGCTTGCAGCGGACCATGGTCTGGGCGGCCTCACTTTTGCCATCGGCATTCCCGGCAGCCTTGGTGGTGCCGTGCTCATGAATGCCGGTGCCTATGGTGGGGAAATGAGCGATGTCATCAAGGAAGTGACCTTCCTTGATGAAAACCTGAACTTTCAAACCGCAATGGCTACGGACCTTTCTTACAGCTACCGTCATTCCTATTTCATGGATCATCCCGGCTGCGTCATTGTTGAAGCGATTATGGAGCTGCGGCCCCAGGCACCCTGTGAAATCAAGGCGGAAATGGCGGATTTTACGAAACGCCGTAAGGAAAAGCAACCCTTGGAGTATCCCAGTGCGGGAAGCACCTTTAAACGTCCGCCCGGTCACTACACGGGCCCTCTTATTCGGCAGGCAGGTCTTGCTGGCCTTGTCATGGGCGGCGCCCAAGTGAGCAAAAAGCATACAGGCTTTGTCATCAACCGTGAGGAGGCAACCGCACGCGACGTGCTGCGCCTCATCAAAACCATTCAAAATAAGGTCAGGAGCCAGCATGGCGTCCTTCTTGAACCGGAAGTCAGGATCATCGGGGAAGACATGGACGAAAGGCGGGGGAGCTGACAGTATAGAGGACTTTTCCTTCAGTGAGGAAAAGTCCTTTGTGTTATGGATACTTGATTACTGGGGTAATTTTTACCCTATGATACAGATTATATTGAACTTTTGTTCCGCTTCCGTCATAATAGAACAAGAAGCCTAAGAAAAGAATCTTGGCAAAGGAGGAACCATGGAAAAAACCTTGTGGATCACGGGCCTTGGGGAGACCATGCGGCAGGACTTTCTGAAAGAAGCGGCACAGTACCCTTATGGAAAAGCCCTTTTTCTTGTGCCCAACCTGTATTTTAGAAACTTGGTCCGGCGCTATGGCGTCATCAAGACAAGTACTATCGATGCCCTGCCGCGGGAAATCCTGCGGTTAAACGGACGGGAAAATGAACGGATGCTGATTTCACGAGATACGCAGGCACGTATTGCATCGGAAGCCATTGAGTATCTTGCCGGAAAGGATCTCTTGCCTTATTTTAAGTCCCTTGCCGATAAAAAAGGATTCCGTGATAGTGTCGTCCAGCTGTTGACGGAACTTGAAACGTGTCATGTGACGGGCGAAGATTTCAAGAACGCTGTCCTTTCCTGGAACCGTGAGGCAAAGCGGGGCGGGGAAAAGGATAAGGAAATTGCCCTCATCCTTTCCGCTTATGAAGCCCTCATGAATGAGCGCCAGCTCTGCGACCTGAACGGCCTCTATGACAAAGCCCTTGACGTGCTGCAAGATCCAGAGGCTATCATCACTTGGGAAAAATTGTATTTCAGTGAATTTAACGAACTGACGGGACTCCAGATGGCCCTTGTAAAAGCCTTGGGAAAACGAGTTTCCATCTCTTTTGGCCTCTTTTATGATGAGTCGCGGCCTGATTTATCGGAGGCAACACGAACCCTCGAAGAAGATCTCTTGGGCGATGGCTATGAAAAGAAACTTGCACCGAAAAAAATGAGCCGTCCTGAGGACCTTGCTTATTTTGCTGACACATTTCCCAAAGGAAGGGACGATGCCGTGGCTGCACGGCATATCTATCTGAGGCAAGCTTCCAGCGTAGACAGCGAAATCAAGATGGTCCTTACAGACGTCAAGAAAAAGCTTAAAAGCGGCGTAGCGCCCCATGAGATCCTTCTTCTTGTGCGAAATCTCAATGACTATCAGGGCCTTGGCCGGTACATGGAAGAATACGGTCTCCTTTCAACCCTTGCAGATGTGACGGACCTTGCCGGTCAGCCTTTGCCCCTTTTCCTTACAAAACTCTGGGAAGCGGCTCTTGTACGGGACGATACGGCACCTCTTCTGGCTCTCATGAAGACAACGCTCATGCAGGAACTTTTCCATGTGGACCGGGCCTCCGTAAGCCGCCTTGTGGAGGATAGCTATATCGAATCACCGAGTTTTCTCTTGGAACGTATTTGCCATCTTACCGGTGTTTTGGACCTAATGCCTCTTTTTGAAGGGCTCCAGACACCAAAGACCTGTACACAGTGGCGGGATTATATTGACGAAAGACTCACGGAATGGGACCTTGTGCGGACTTTTGGCAGGCTCCATCAGGAGGGAAAAGTGACCCTTTCGGAAGTAAAGATCATGGCCCAGTCCCAGGATTTTGTCAGGGCCTTTTTTGACCGTCTCGAAGCTCTTTTTGAAGCTGTCGGCAGCAAGGATCTCTCCGTCGGATTGGGTGACATCCTTTCTTACTGGAAGGAAGCCCTCATTGGCACAGCTGTTACGCTGACGCCGGGACATGAAGAAGGCATCCGTATTATGGAAGCTTCCGATATCCAAGGCGTTCCTTATCCTTATGTCTATATCCTGGGCGTAAGGGATGGGCTTTTTCCGGCCATTTCTCGGGAAAGCTGGCTCTACAGCGATGAAGAACGGACAGAGCTTGCTGCCCTTGATATTCCCTTGAGTACGTCTGTACGGCGCCTTGCCCGGGACCGTTTTTTCTTTGCTTCGGCCGTGAGTCTTGCCGAAAAGGAGGTTCATCTTTCCTGGTTTGCTGACGATGAGGGCGGCGCAAGCTACTACATTGAACGGCTGCGGCATTTTTTCATACCTCACGCCCTTCCTTTTGAGACATATCATACAGATGTCCATGACTGTTACAGTGAGACCCAAATGGTGCGATATCTCATGGAAGCAGAAACTCTGGGTGAAAAGGAAGCGGCCTATCTTGCCAATCATATCGATCCTGAGATTCCTCAGCGGGCCCAGAAAGAAAAGAAGCGTTTTGCCATAAAGAGCCTTTATAACGGCTATCTGGGACCGCAGGAAGAAACGCTCCATCTTTCCGCGTCCCAGCTTGACGGGTTTCTTACGTGTCCTTTTATGCACTTATTTACTCATATTTGGAAACTTGAAGTAAATGAAGCAAAGACTGCATTCCCCACACCGGACGTTGTGGGAAACCTGATCCATCTGACGCTTTCCCGCTTCATGGGGCATCATTTAGGTGAACCGCTCTTCACAAAGGAGCTGGATACACTGTGGCAGGAACTGGGGAGGGAGTATCAAACTACTTATGCCGAAATGGAACAGAAAGGGGATATTCCCCGGTCCCGCTACTCGGACCACATTCGAAAAAGCTATGAAGCGTGGCTGAAACGCTGGCTCCGCATGGAAGTGGACTATGAGGAAAAGAGCTCTACTGGTCTTACGGCTTGTGCCGTGGAAAAGGCCTTTGGCCGCAAAGGTGCGGCTTGGCCTCCTTATGACCTTA
>ERZ827104.2451-NODE-2451-length-14299-cov-7.801881_pt1 | contig 14299 bp, 16 predicted proteins | sample MGYA00519781_ERZ827104 | MGnify/ENA primary metagenome ERZ827104 (study PRJEB31778, sample SAMEA3449257) | human gut metagenome | biome: human gut; feature: human-associated habitat; material: faeces | place: United Kingdom | collected 2010/2012 ... | reverse complement strand
TGAAAATGAAGAAGCTAAAAAAGAATTTATAGAATTACTTTCAAAAAAATAAAAATAAAAAAATATTAGGGGATTGGAGATTATTTCAATACTATTAAAAACTGTTTAAAAACAATAAAAAAGACTGCGTAGGGCTATATTCTGCGCAGTTTTTTTGTTATGCTTAAAATTTAATTCTGGCCTGATAAAATATAAGGGTAACTGAAATAATTTCATTATTAATTTTAATTGGTGCAAACCTGAACTAATCACCAAAGGAGCATAAGGGGAATTTCCACTTATCCAATAAAGTAATTGGAGAGGAAGTTTCCCTTTGAGTAATACCCCCTAAAAATATTTTAGTGGTTAATTTTAAAGAAAATACTCCCTTTTTAAAGGGGCAGGATAAGGAGGTGTGAATTTTTAGCACATATTCAACGCAAAGCCTTGAAATTACTAGCTTTTAAGATGGTGAATAAGGTGTGAACTTTTATAAAGTGTGGTGAAATAGTGTGAAGATATAGCCAAAAGTGGCTTAAATACAAGGGTTGTGATGTGATGAAAAAAAAGAATAATAGAAATATTAAAAAAAATATTGACATAGCCGTACTAATACGGCTATAATAATTACAGGAGGTGAGGAAATGGAAAAACAAAAGAAAGTTAGATTTGAATTAAAAATAACAGAAGATGAAAAAAGAATGTTAAAAGCTTCAGCAGCTCAAAATGGAAAACCAGTTAATAAGTATGTTATTGATTTAGTAAAAGAAGATAATAAGAAAAAAGAAGAATAAAAAAAAGCCCACCCATAAGGATAGACTCTCAACGCAATTAGATTATATCTTAATTGGGTGGTTAATTCAAGGAGGATTAATTACCAATGAACATAAAAACATTAAAAAACTACATAGAGAAGTGTAATTCTCATAATGTTATACCAACCCTAAAGGGAGCAGTAATATATAAGAGATTTGGGGTGGTTAGATAATGGATAAAAGAGAATATATAAAAAAATACATAGATGATATTAAAAATGAGGATTCAGTAACTTTTATTTATGCCTTTATTAAAGCCCATATTGATAAGGTATGGGAAAAAGAAAATAAATAATATAAATTCAGAGTTTAAGAAAGGTGCAGGATATATGGATAGAGAATTTAAGAAAGAATGGCTTATTAAGGCATTAAATGAAGATGGCAAACTTATAGATATTTTTTATAACATTGCTAGAGGGTATTTTGATTCTAAGGGGAGAAAAATAAAAAATGCAAAATAAGAAAATAGATGAAATAATAATTAAGTTGCTGGAGATCTAAAGCAGATTAAATAATAAATAAAAAGAAATTATACTATTTTGCCTTTATAGGAAAGTAGAAAGATATATAAGGGAGAATTAATGGAGAAATATATAAAAGTAAAAAGAAATGAAAGTATAGTTGATGAAAGATATTATGATGTATGCAGGGAGTTTAAAATTCCATATGCAGCAATTCAGGAGCTTACTAAGTGGTCTTATGTAAGAGTAGATTTTTATACATTAGGTTATGAAACGTATGATAGATTAAATACTTATATAAAAGAAAATAGTGTTGAGGTATTGGATAATATTCATCATATGGTATCAAGCTATTTGGATTATGATAGCAAGAATGATATGGATATATTTTATTGTGTATCTGGCTTTTCTTATATGAAAGTTAGAAAGGAAATGGCGCCAGTAATAGTGGAAGCAATATTTGATACATTAATGGATATAGTTAAAACTAAATTATAAATATAATAAGGGAGCAATATAGCTCCTTTTTTGGTGGGAAAAAATAATTATATGATGTGAAGATGATATTTAGTGACACTATAAAAATAGGAGGATATATGGACCTTTACCTAGTGTGTAACTGGACAGAGAGGTAACACTTTTAAAATTTAAAGCTACCTTTTGGGATTTTAAAACTACTTAATATTAATAATAAAGGGAAGCAACTTGGAACCAATAATTACTTATAGGTAAGCATGGTAGACAGTTATTGTTACCTATAATGATTTTTAGAGGGAAAAGGCAACCAGTTGATACCTTATTCTACTAGGATTAACTATCTTAAAGGTAGCAGTTTAGTAGGCTGAATATATTAGGTGTTTTGTATGCTAGACTAGACAAACGCATACACATGCCTAGAAATACATTTACAGGCAAAATAGCTCTTAAATAAGCTATTATAAGGGTTTATATTGATGGGTTATGTGTCGTAAAAGTGTTGGGGTGTCTACTGGATCATTGAGAAGAAAATGCACAAAATAAAAAAATGCGCCTTTTTCTGAATATGCGCAGTTTTTTGAAAGAATGGCTTATTTACTAGGTTTATAAGGTGCTAAAAAATGCTTAAATTATCACTTAGGACTAAATACGCAGTTTTTAAGGGCAGAATAGAAGTTTTTTATCAAAAGTTTAGTTCCAGTAAACCAATTAGAAATAAATTAAAATAATTATGCTTTACACTAGTGTCAAAAATAATATAAAAATTGTAAAGGTGTAAAGAGAAATAAGTATCAATTGGTTGCCTTTAATAGTTAGATTATTATGTCCTAGTGGGAGGGGGTACATTCTAAATTTTGCAGTTCAAAACTCCTTGCGATAGGACACAGAAAATTTCGTGGTATTTTTTTAAAACCGAAGGGCCCTAGCTTCTAAATTAAAATCTCCCAGTGATCTTACTATTTGAAAAAATATTTTTTTTTGAAACAAAAGGCAAAATAGTTTCTTTATATTATTGGTAGGACAATTGGTAGACAACTGTAGACAGGTGTAGACAAATGCAATTGTCTACTTCAAACCCTTGATATTACTAGGGTTATATAGTAGTAGACAAATAGACAGATATTTTAAACTAGAAAAAAATTTTTATAATAATCTTATATTTATATGTTTTTTTATTTTACTAACTGAAATACTTGTCTACTGTCTACAAAGGGTTAAACCCTTGATATTACAGGCCTAAGAGTAGACAAATAGGGTAGACAGATATTTTGTCTATTTGTCTAATAAAATGAAAATAACTCAAATTATTTATAGGCACAACAAAAAATGCCCACATAATGTGAGCAAATATTATTTCTTCTTATTTAATTCTTTAAAGAATAGAAATTCAAGATAATCATAAAATTCATGACTATTAATAACATTATAAATTGTATTGTCATCTATATTTTCAAATTTTTTTAGATCTAAAAGTTTTATTAAATTACGGAAATTCTTTATTGATTCTTCCTTAGCTGAATCTTCAAAGCTTGAAACTAGATTTAATAAATTATCACATCCATTGGATAATCCATTTAATAATTCATATTCAGCTTTATCATAGTTATTATCAAGTAATTCAAATACTGAAATCTCAAGAGCTGCAGCAAATTTATCTATTATTGCAACATTAGGTATATTATTGTTTTTTTCATATCTTCTTACTGTGATTTCAGATACTCCAATTTTATCAGCTAGTTGCTTTTGTGTTAAACCCTTATTCTTTCTATGTATTTTAATGTTTTCACCAATACTCATTTTAATACCCCCTAGTATCAAGTAGTGATAATTTACTTATAATATAACTCAAATAGAACAAAAAAGCACTATATTTTTTTATATAGTTGAAAATAGAACAAAAATGCTTTATTATATAATTATAAGGAACAAATAAGTTCGAAATAAGTTCGTTTATTTTCTTTGAATTTAAAAATAAAGGAGGTAAAAATTTATGTCAGAGAAACAAATATTATTAACTCCAAAGCAAGCTAAGGATATATTAGGGGTTGGAAGGCAGGAAATGTATAACCTATGCAAAACTAAAGGTTTCCCTTCTTTTAAGCTAGGAGCTAAATATTATATAAACAAACAAAAATTACAGGAATGGGTAGATAATCAGTGCAAATAATTAAATTTAATTTAGAAGAAAAAGATAACTGCTTTATATCCCTAGCGTATATGTTTGGAAATGAAAAGGCTAGAAAGGAATATATAAGTTTACAGTTAGATAATAAAATAGAGTTTCCTAGTAATGATTTAGATATTATATCAAGATTAATTACCAGTTATGATGGTGAAGAAGATATGCTTCTAAATTATGATGTAGCTAGAGAGCTTAACGAACTTAAATTTTACACAGATATAACTGATTATGCTAACAGCTCTATTAGTAAAACATATTATAAAGCTTTTATTGATAAGATAAAAAATAATAGAGATACAATAAGTAAAGTTTCATTAATTGACTATTCAGATAGTAAACAAGCCTTTATGTCTTATATAGGCGGAAATTTTAAAGCACTTATAAACTCAAATAATGAATATAAGTTTGTTAAATGGAATGGCAAAGCATGGATGAAATATACCGATGAAGAAGCCAGGATCATATACAATGACTTTATTAATCAATGTGAAGCAGAACTTGAAGAATCAATAAATGGAACAAGTAGAGAAGACTATTTAAAGTTAGAGAAAAAAATTAGAAGTTGGGATAACAAGAATAGAGTTAATGAAGCTTTGGATAAGGTGAAGCGTGATAAGAAATATATTGTTAACCTTAAAACTTACAATAAAAATGAAAATATAATCTGCTCTAAAAATGGTTTTATAATCAATTTAAATAATGGAGAAATAAAGGAATCATGCAGGAATGATTTAATATTAAATACTTCAAAATATGAACTGGTTGATAGAGAAGAGTCTGAAAGGTTCATAAATGAAAATCTTAAACTATATAAAGATATATTAGGTGAAGAAAGATTAAATTTTATGTTAGACCTAATAGCATATAAAATGCTTGGTAAAAATCTTCAACTAGCAATATTTATGATAGGAGCTGGAGCAACAGGTAAAAGTACATTTAAAAATATCATAAAGGATTTATTTGAAGATAATATAACTAATGTTCCTTATGAGTATTTCACATTAAGCCATAGAGGAAATGATGATAAGTCAAGAGATGATTTATTGGTATCTTTAAATAATAAGTTATGGGGAATATCTAGTGAAGGTGAAGAAGATTACATAATAAGCCAAGCAAAATTTAAGACTATATTATCTAATTCAACAGAAATGGCAAGACCAACTAGAGGTAACCTAGTGGAAGTAAATTTACAAAAGTTAGATTTACTAATAGATACTAATACTATTCCTAAGTTTGGAGTCTTTGATGATGCAGTAAATAGAAGGCTTTTATTTGTAAGGTTTATTAATAAAATTCCTTTAGAAAAGAGAAATGCTAACTTTTATAGAGAAGAGATAAAGCCTAATTTTGATTATATATTTTCATATTTCATATATAGGGCTATTGATATGATTGGCAAGGAATTATTAATACCTGATTGTATAAAAGAAGATACTCAACAAAATGTAAAAGAAATGGATTCTTTATTGAAATTCTCATTAGAGGTAATAACCCCAGTAGATGGATTTAATCTTGATTGCGAAGAAGTTGAAAAGGCTTATATAAAGCTATGTAATGATGAGGATTTAGTAAATATAATTCCAGCAAATATTATTGGAACTCCTAGAGGCTATACATTCCTAGTGAATAAGCTAAAAGACTTTAAAGGCTATGAGGAAATAAAAAGAGATAGGATTAGTGGAGGATCTAGTCGCCAAAAGAAATATGTAATTAGAGGGATTGCATTTATAGGGGAAGAAGAGCAATGTCCTTTTAATTAATAATAATTAATTAAATAGAAAGGAGGAAGCAGTGATTGATTCTTTGGTAGTTGATGAAATAACTTTTGAAGAGATTGAAAAAGAGAATGAAGAGTATAGAAAAATGATTGCAGAATTTAATAAGGGTTTGCATGGAGATACTTCAAATAAGTATAAATCATCATTGGCAGAAGAAATGAATTTAAATATTAATGAAAAGAATATGTACTTAGGGAAAGGATTTATATATTAAAGGAGGAGCGTATGACAAATAAATTAGAAAATTTAACAGTTGAAAATGAAAAGTTTTATGAAGAATGCAAAAATAAGCTGAATAAAAGGCTTGGAGTTGCTAAAGATGAATACCTAGTATTATTAGAAGATTTTAATAACCAAGTTGATTATGTAAATAAAAGTAGTGAATATACACCAGAAGGGAAAATTAATAAAAATAATGAAATTCTAAATAGATTTATTGATAAGGTAAGTTATGCTGCTTTAAATCATTGGGAGTATTTAAATAATGAGATATCAATAATACTTAAAGAATATAAAGTTAAAAAATTAAAAAAGACAAATGGCTTAAATACTGAAATAATGCCACAGTTAATGTATGTTACTACTATGGTTAGTAATATTACCAGCATAAATGATGCAGATCTATTAGAATCAGTTTTTGATTACATATGTTTAGAAAATAATTTTAGCGATGAAATGGTTAATATAGTTTATTTAAAGGCTAGAAATATAATAAATAATGATATTCCTAGTGTAGATACAGGAGAAGAAAAAACTAATAAAACTGTAGATGTTATTGAAGCTTCTAAGCGTGGAAGAAATAGGAGTAAGGTTAATGAGATAATTAATAAAATTGAAAAGTATAAAAAAGATTACTTGAATGAGCTCGAAGCTATTGCTAATACTTTTAAATTAGGTGCTTCAAGAAAGCAATATCCAGGAAGTTTACATTTAAATAAAGATATAAAGAATGATTTTACTTTAATGACTAATAGAATGAACAATCCGTGGAAAAGAAGATAATAATTTAATATTTACTAATAGATGAATGGAGGATAAGAATATGGATAAGAAAATTATATGTAAAGATTGTGGGAAGGAATTTATATTAACTGTTGGAGAGCAAGAGTGGTATAAGGAAAAGGGATTCAATGACCCAGTAAGATGTAAAGAATGTAGACAAGCTAGAAAAGTAAAGGAGATGGAATAGATTATGAAAATTAACGGAGTAGAATTACAAGATTTAGATATTTATGATTTAGAGGTTGCTGAAAAGTTTGATAAGGAATTACATACTGTTTCTGAAGTAGGAGCAAATTTAGTAGGATTATCAACACCAGAAGTTATAAGAGTTCAATGTACTGCTATTTTTAAATTTTTTAATGAGATATTTGGTGAAGGAACTGATAAAAAGATATTTGGTGACAAAGTTAACCTAGTAACTTGCTTGAAAGCTTTAGATGAATTTATAACCCAAGTTCGTGATCAAAAGGAACAGATTGAAGAAATATCAAATAAATATTCTCCTAATAGAGCTACTAGAAGAAATAAAAAATAATTCATGGTAAAAGACAGAGCTTAGAGCCACACCATAGAGTAGTGAGCCAATGCCTGCTTTTTTTATAGATAAAAAAGGAGGCGGGCGTTATAAGTGACGGAAGAATTATAATTGATACAAGTATAGATAATAATGGTGCTGAAAAAGGAATTAAAAGTCTTAGTAGTAAAATGACTAGCATGGCTGGTAACATATTAGGTACTGTTGCAAAAACAACTGCTACAATGGTAACGGCAGCTACAGGAGCAGTTGCAGCATTAACAAAAGTATCAGTTGCGCAATATGCCGAATATGAACAGCTAGTTGGTGGGGTTGAAACTCTTTTTAAAGATAGTAGTGATATAGTGAAAAAATATGCTGATGATGCCTATAAATCTGCTGGATTATCAGCAAATGAATATATGAACACTATAACTGGGTTTACTGCTTCACTTTTGCAGGGGCTTGGTGGGGATACTAAAAAAGCAGCTGAAATAGGTAATCAAGCAGTTATTGATATGTCTGATAATGCAAACAAAATGGGTACAAGCATGGAGATGATTCAAAATGCTTATCAAGGATTTGCAAAGCAAAATTATACTATGTTGGATAACTTGAAGCTGGGTTACGGAGGAACTAAAGAAGAGATGCAAAGACTCCTAGCTGATGCAAGTAAGTTAAGTGGAGTAGAATATAGTATAGGGAATTTTAGCGATATTATAGAGGCTATTCATGTCGTTCAAACAGAGCTAGGTATTACAGGAACTACTGCATTAGAGGCAAGTACAACTATTGAAGGTAGTTTTAATTCAATGAAATCAGCATGGACCAATTTATTAACTGGAATGGCTGATGATAATGCTAATTTTGATGTATTGGTAGATAATTTAGTTAATAGCATGAGTTCTTTTGGTCAAAATTTATTACCAAGAGTGGAAATAGCGATAAATGGTATTAGTCAATTAATTGATAAGTTACTTCCACCAATTATTGATAAATTACCTGAATTAATAAATTCAATATTGCCTGGAATGTTAGATGCAGGAGTTAATGTTGTATCTTCACTTGGAAATGGAATTCTTGAATCATTACCAACAATATTAGATTTAGGTATAGAAGTAATACAGACTCTTATTAATGGTATACAGGGCAATTTACCTGCAATTGCAAATGGAGCTATAACTATAATAATGTCTTTAGCAAATGCTATAATGGGAGTTTTACCTACGATTCTAGAGATAGGACTACAATTATTAATTACTTTAGGGCAAGGAATAGCTCAAAATTTACCTACTTTAATACCAGTTATAGTTAACACAATAATGAGTATGTATAATATGCTTGTTGAGAATTTACCACTAATAATAGATGTAGGAATAGAAATATTATTAGCTTTAGTTCAAGGGATAATAAATGCTTTACCAACTTTAATACAGGAGGTTCCAAGAATTATAAATGGATTTAGTAATGCTATTTATGAGAAACTTCCAGACATTTTGAAAGCTGGTATAGATATAATTATAATGCTTGTTAAAGGCTTAATAGATAGTATACCTATAATAGTTGAGAATTTACCACAAATAATTATGGCTATAGTCAATGTATTTACTTTGATGAATTGGGCTAGTATAGGTAAAAACTTAATAACCAATATAGGCTCTGGTATAAGCTCAATGGTTGGTAATATAGGCTCAATATCTAAAGGAGTTGCAGAATCAGTTGTAAATGCAATAAAAGGAATATTTACTTCTAATGGTGGCTCGATAGGTAAGAATTTAATATCATTTATATCAAATGGTATATCATCTATGTTAAGTGGTATAGTTTCAGTTGCTAGTAGTGTTGGATCTAGCGTTGTAAATACTCTTAAAAATATTTTTTCAATGTCTAGTATGGCTGAGATAGGAAAAAATTTAATAAGAGGTATCTGGAGTGGTATCTCTAATATGGCTGGTTGGATTATAAACCTAATAGGAGGCTTTGCTGATAGTGTTATCAGTAGTATTAAAGGATTTTTTGGCATACATAGTCCTTCAAAAATTATGCGTGATCTTATAGGTACTAATATAGTTAAAGGTATAGGAGTAGGTATAGATTTAGAAACCCCAAAACTTGAAAGAGATATTGATTTAAACATGGATGCTTTAGTGGCTAAAATGGAAGCAACTGTAGCTTATGAACAAACAAGGAGCATTCCAGGAAGTGTTGTAAATAATAATTATCATACAGTTAACAATACTAATAATACTTCAAGTGATTCAGAAAGCCTAGTTAATGCAATTAAAGAGTTAGCAGGTAGACCAATTAATTTAAAAGCACCTGATGGTGATACAATAGTTAGTTATATTATTGATGATTTAGAATCAGTGATGGGAAGAAGATTAGCCCTAGCTTCTAGAGGAATGAGATAATTATATTTTAATTATTGCTAGATATTTAAATGATATCTAGCTTTTTTGCGTAAAGGAATATTAAAAATGGTGTAGAATATTTAATAGTAATACAATGTCGCACAAAGGGGGACTAGGTATGAGATTATTAAATAAAGATAATATCCTAGAGCAAGTTGAATATATAAATAAAATTTTAAGAGGTAAGAAAAAAGGATTTACTAGAATTGCAACAGAAGATTTTAATATTACTTCAGAAGAGCTTTTAAATCAATTGAAGTCATTTGGATATAGTAAAGTTAAAAATCAATTTATAGATGATAGAGGACAATGTGTGAGACCAGATGTCGCACCTAAGGAAACAGAGGTTATTGTCATACCTAAAAAGGACAATGTAGCACCAGTGGAAAAAGAGAATTATCAGAAGTTAATGAGTAACTTTGATATCTTAATGGAAATGATAGAGAAGTATAAGAAAAACAATGAGATAGCAACGTCAGATATAGTAGTACAGTTACCTTATGAAAGCAATAAAGCTTATAAGGCTTCAATTAGGATCCATAAAGAAGTGCTTGAAGAGTTCAAATTATTTTGTAGTAAAAATAAAGAGTTTAGCCAAAAGGAATTAATTAGTATGGCTTTGGTTGAATATATGGATAAATATAAAAAATGACAAAAAATATAAAAAAATATTTATAAATATGTTAAAATTAATTAAAATAAGAATTATAATTAGATTTAAAGCAGAAAAATTTTAAAAAATAAAAAAATAAAGCAAAAAAGTAGAGTCTCTAGTTTGGCGACATGAACTCTACTTTGCACAACAAAAAACTCTTTATAATAAAGAGATTCTTTACTTTAATTATATACTTATATTATAAAAAATATAAGTATAGGTCAATAGAAAATTAAGTAAATTCATTCTCTTTGGTATAAAGTGTTAGTTTTTCTTTATATTCAAGGGGGATTTTTTATGCAAAGTTATTGCAACCATCTTTATGATGAAAGCACAGATGGATATATACAAATTTTTAATTTAGATGAAAATAAAAAAGCTAAAGTTTATAATACAAAGATTAATGGATTAAGAGATATAGTAGAAGAAATTGAGGAGCAATTAGATTTCTTTATAACTCCAAATACATTTTTTAAGCCACAACGTCAGGTAAATAATATAAGACAATTTAGAGCTTTATTTATGGATCTTGATACAGGAGAAGGCGATAAGCAGTTTGCAGCTTATAAAGTTTTTGAATTAGCAGAAGAAGGTTTAATTCCAAAACCAACTATGATTGTAGATAGTGGAAGGGGAATTCATGTATATTGGAGGATTAAAAATGCTCCTTATCAGGCATTAAATACATGGCAGGAACTACAAGATTTATTTTATACTAAATTAAAACCATTAGGAGCCGATATAAGGGCAACAGATGGAGCAAGGATATTAAGGTTGCCTAATACTATAAATTCACGAAATAACGTTGAATGTAGAGTTATGTGGCAAAATAATGAAGCAGAATATTCTATGTATGATTTAAGAGAAGAATATTTGCATGAAAAATATAAAAAGAGTATAGCTAAAATCAATAAAACAGATAGAAAAATTGTTGTAAATGCATTTTTTAATTCATATTCACTTCATATAACTAGAGCAGAAGATTTAGAAACATTAGTTAAATTAAGAAATGGCAATATGAACGGAAGTAGAAACATGGCATTACATTGCTATGCTTATTGGAAGGGAATATATATACGTGATATAGAGAAATTAACTGAAATAGTAGAGGAGTTCAATAATAGCTTTACTAAGCCTTTAAAGGATAGTGAAGTAAGAGCAGTATTAAGATGTATTCCAAAGGCTATAGATAAGTTTTTAGAATATGAGCAAGGAATAAGATGTGGATTAAATAAGCGTGTTACAAAAGGAATGAAGGACAAAGGTGGTTATTGGTATAAGAACGAAACTTTAATTGAGAGATTAGAGATTACAGAGCAGGAGCAGAGAGAATTAAAAACGATTATTGGTATTGGAGAGAAGTATAGAAGAAACAATGAGAGAAGAACACCAAGAAATGAAGAAGGATTAACTCAAAAGCAAGCTCAATTAAAGGAAGAAGAGAACAAAGTAAAAGAATTAAGAAAAGAGGGGTTAAGTATGAGTAAAATAGCTAAGGAACTAGGAATAAGCAAATCAAAAGTAGTTAAATTAGCTAATTTATAAATCGGTCACAAAAATGCTCTTTATAAATATGTGGATTATTTTTATATGCTCCTTAATCGGTAATTTAGTATTAAATGGAGGATTAAAGAAAATTAAAGGTATTTATACGTAGTTTACTTTAACGTACTTTTAGGGGAAGTGTTGAGTTTGAATGTTTCGCTTAGATTTGGTTATAATAAGAATATAAAAAGAAAAGCCTAGTGCTGGTAACACTAGACTTCCCGTTACAACATTTTTAGTAGTTCGGGGCCACAATGAATTGATTGAATGATTATTTACGATAGAGCACTAACTTTTAGCGGGGTTCAGTGCTTTTTTCGTTTCCTAATACTTCTATGTTAAACTTTTCAGTTTCTATCTTTACGCTCGTAAGCATGAATCCAGAATTAACAACCATCCAAACTATAGCAAGTATAGCTCCAATAGCTGCTAAGTACTTAATCAATTTAAAAAGTTCTTTCAAGTTCATAAGCAACTCCTCCTTAGTTAAGATTTTCATCATAACCCCAGGAGGGCAAATGTTAGAAACCCCCGTATACCCCAAATACGGAACTTAAAAATAAGTTACTACATTAATGAAATACGATTTTTGTTAAAGTACGTAATTTACTGATCTTCAATGATTGAAATACTTAACATCAAAATACATCTTTCCTAATTATGATATCATGTAAATATTAGTACATACAAACAAACTTGTTATCAAATTATATATATTATCTAATGTTTTTTTCGCAATATATCCGAATTCCTACCATTTTCTATATATAATATATTTTTCTATTTTGCCCTTTTGGGAAAGTAGTATATCAAACAAAGTAGATGTGTATAGATTGGTTACAGAGATAATCAATTATCAACGATAGCAGTAGAGAAGTTGCTGAAATGATGGGCAAAGAACACAAGCATATTCTTCAATATATTGAAGGGAATAAAGATGTTGCCGGGATAAGACCAGTTTTGGAAAGTCAAGGTCTTGACTCTCAAAATTATTTCATACCATCAACTTATAGAGCATGATAGAGAAGAGTAGCAAGCATAGTGAATGGGTACACATATCACTTTAATTAAAATTTTTGTAGCTACAAAGAAAAGACAAATTTTTAAAGCATAATATGATAATGTTGATTGTAGTAATAGATAAAAAAGGGGTTGGAATCTGTGGCTACAAATGGCGTAAAGGGAGAAGTTATAAGGGCTAGGTTAGATGAAGATTTAAAAATTAGATTAAAGAAAATGTGTAAAGATAAAAAAATAAGTATGAGTAAATTTATAATAAATATGATTGAAGATGAAGTAAATAAGTATGAGTTTAAAATGAAAAATAAAAAAATAATTGATAGTAGAGCTGAAGGAACAGAAAAGAAATTACAAAAGCTAAGAGAAAAATTAAAAGTTCCAAAATAGCTACATTATTAAAATTAGTTTACTAGGAACGAGAGATTTATTTTAAAGAATTTTTTATAAAATAAGTTTTCATAAATTAAAATATGAACACAATATTATTACGAAAAAAATTTTGTTTTAAATAGTAAAATGCGTGTTTTATCCAATAAAACTGCGTAAAAAGTCAATATTATAAAAATAATATTTTATAAGCCTAGTAATAACAAGGGGTTAATAAAAAACTGCATGATTTAAATATTCTGCGCAGTTTTTTTCATTTCTATTTTTTTAAATTTACGGTTTTAAGCCATTATTATCAATTTGATAACACAACTTTACAGTAAAGTTTTTGCTTAGATCTCTATATCATTTAGATGTTACTTTATTCAAATAATAAAATAAATAAATCCAAGCTATAATAATAAAAAGCATTATTAAGAATATTATTATTTTTATTAACAAAGTTAAAAATTTTTGCATATATACAACTCCTTAAACTAAATAAAGATTAATTTTATAACTAAAAAAATTGTGGTATAATTTAATATATTATCAAATTATACCATAAATAGGGGGAGGATTATGAAATTCATTTATACTAATACTATTGATCAATATACTAATTACTTAAAATTAGAAAAATTGAAACTTAAAATATTAAAAAAAATATTTCCAATAATTTTTTTAATAATTTTTTTAATAGGTTGTTTTTTTTGGTTTAATCATAAAATAACAAATATACAAATAATATTAGTTTCACTTGAAACTTTAATTCCTGCTATATTCTTTTTATATTTTCCTGAGATATACTTTTCAATTTCAAAAAAAATAATTAAAAGATTAATATTATCATATAAGGTTCTACCAGAAAAAGAATTAGAAGTATGTAAACATGAAATAATCTATAAATTCTCTAATAATCGCGTAGATAAATTTTCATTTGATAATATAAAAAATATTTTAGAATTTGAAGATTCTATATATATATTAAGAAATGATAATAACTCTTTAATATATACTCCAATTATTCCAATTAGTACGTTTGAAAATGAAGAAGCTAAAAAAGAATTTATAGAATTACTTTCAAAAAAATA
>ERZ827104.2450-NODE-2450-length-14311-cov-3.676768_pt1 | contig 14311 bp, 6 predicted proteins | sample MGYA00519781_ERZ827104 | MGnify/ENA primary metagenome ERZ827104 (study PRJEB31778, sample SAMEA3449257) | human gut metagenome | biome: human gut; feature: human-associated habitat; material: faeces | place: United Kingdom | collected 2010/2012 ... | reverse complement strand
AGTTGGTATATCCGGCAATGGCTTCTGTGTTGAATTCACCGTGATATTCGGCACTATTGGATATATTACCTTCTTTTACAGCTCCGCGGGCTGTGCCCCAAGGGGTGACATTTTCGGCACGACGGTTAATCATATCACCGCCGGCACGTCCGCGTAGATACCAGTTTGGTGTAAAGTTGTATTGAACTTCGACGGAGCCAATAATACGGTCTTTAGCATCTTTTTGACTATTCTTGTAAACAACAAATAAAGGATTGATTACATAGCCTTGAGCGTTTACTTCATATTCCGTACCATCGTCGTTTGTAATCTTCATATCAGAAAGGCCGTAATTAGGTGCTAGTTGCCATAAAGAAGCATTTGCATTGGAGGTAATATCACCCAGGTTTGGACGGTTTTTGGCACGTTCGCGTACGTACATAATATTGGCCTTTAGTGAGAAGTGCTCGTTCATTCTAGAAGTCAGATTCAATGTAATATTGTTACGTTCCAGTTTGGAATTCGGTTGCATATCATGAAAACGTTGATCACCTGCACCAACACGGAACTGAATTTTTTCATTTCCGCCGGATACAGCGATGTTGTTAGTCACTGACCATGCATTGTCGTAGAAATCTTTGAAATTATTTCTTGCGGTTGGTGAATATGGGCGGGAAATTCCGTCATATTGCGTTACATTTGATCCGTCCATTTTGCTACCGAAGCTCATTACACTCATTTGCTTGGCTAATGTTGGAGCCAATTGGCTTATAGCCTGTTCTGGTGTCATTCCATATCCAGCTCCTGTCGCTATAGCCAGTTGATCAGGATTCATCCCATTTGCACCACAACCATATTCCCATTGGAGGTCATTATTCTTTAGGATGGGAGAGTCTTTAGTATAAGACATATTGTATTCTACTCTGACTTTTCCTGCTGTTCCTTTTTTAGTAGTAATGACAATTGCACCATTTGCTGCACGGGAACCGTACAATGCAGCAGCGGTACCTCCTTTCAGCACACTCATACTTTCAATGTCTTCACTATTGATAGATGAAATTCCGTCACCAGCATCAAAACCACCCCATTCTCCGGCTTGACCATAGTTTCCGTTATTCATAGGCACGCCGTCGATAACGTATAAAGGTTGGTTACTACCGTTCAAAGAACCGTTACCACGAATTGTTATACGGCTTGAACCCATGACGCCGGATGCTGGTTTCACTACATTTACACCTGCTACTTTTCCTACCAGACTGTTAGCTATATTGGAAACCTTGACACGATTCAACTCTTCGCTCTTGACTTCCGTTACGGAGTAAGCTAATGCTTTTTTCTCTTTTTTAATACCTAAGGCAGTGACAACTACTTCATCTACTTGGACAGAACTCTCCTGTAGAGTGACTTTCATGGGGGTATCTGTAGCTTTTTGTTCTACTGTCTGATATCCAATAAATGAAAAAATTAGGGTATTTCCTTTCTTTGCACGAATGGTGAACTGGCCGTCCATATTTGTGATTGTTCCAAAGGTTGTGCCTTTTATACTAATGCTGACTCCGGGCAGAGGCTCGCCGGAAGAGTCGGATACTATTCCTTTAATATCCGTTTGTTGGGCATGAAGTGAACTGCATATAAATAGTAGGCAGCACAATAATAAATAAGTAATGTTTTTCATTGCGAATATGATTTTAGTTGTTAAACTCTGGGAGCAAAGGTAGGGTAGTTTGCGGTGGAGGACAAATATGATTTTATCAAATACTAATACAAAATTAACAAAAAGCATAAAAATGAGTAAAAATAGGGGTTTAAACTCTTTGATATAATACCAGAATTCTGAAACCGATATGTTTATTAGTGAGTATCGTTCTGTTTTGTAAAATCTAAAGTGGCATTTTAAGGGTGTAAAGCATAGCTTTGTATTGCTTAAAACGACGCTTTTCAAAAGCTAAAAAGTTTGTTTCATTTTATTATTGATTATCTTAATGTCTGACTATTTACTTATAAGAAATAAAATGAATAAGCCGGAATATTATAAAAATTTTCTGAAACGGATATTATCTATATCAATAAAGAGTTTGCGGAAAATACCTGCGATACTTATTGTACCGGGAGTAATGTTGCTATGCTTTCGAGCGAATTAGCCACTTTTCTGAGTGGTAGATATATAGAATTTAAGGTATATAGTCTTACATATGCCGAAAATTTCTGGAGTTTCATAAATTAGAAGATTCTGTTGTAGAACGCAATGGAGAAAAATTATATGTTCAGGTAGTATATTCAGTTATTGACTCTAAAACACATGAGTGGGAATTTGGAAATTTGTTGGCATACAAGATAATTATCCGAAAATAGTTGTTACAATGGATGAAATTGAGGGCGTTTCTTATCAGGGTATCAAACAGATCCCTATCCGTCAGTTTTTACTTTGTTGGAGATAATTTTTCTATTAAAGAAAAAAAGAGAGAAAAATAAAAGGAGAAGCAAAACATCATTAGCTTCTCCTTTCCCTTTCCAGTATATAATCTCAAAGCGATTATTTGAAAACAATCTTCATTGGTCTACCTATCCAGACTTGTGGTTGTTCGAGGTTGAAAATGTGAGCTATTGTAGAAGCTACATCATATTGCATCATGCTTACATCATCAAAACGAAGTCCTTTTTTAATATTCTTACCGGAAATGATGAAAGCTGTTTCCATTTCTTGCATTGTTTTGCCGCCGTGACCCTTCTTGATGCCTCCATGGTCGGAAGTCAATATGAAAATAGTGTCATCAAGGATGCCTGCATCTTTTACGGCCTGGACAATCTGGCCGACATAAGTATCCAACTCCTTGAGTTTCTCATAATATGCGGGAGTGTCATGTCCTTCAGTGTGTCCGGTATGGTCGGGACTATCATAGCAGATAGCAACAAGAGTCGGATGTTTCTCCTTTATGTAAGCAGATGCCATATTGCCTAACTCTTTGGGAGTCTTGTTGTAATCGGCCACATGATAATGATAGCTTAGAGAAAGTGTATCTACTAAATACTTGATTCCGTTCCATTCATACAGGCAGCCGATTTCTGCTTTCGGACGGGCATCACGCAGTAATTGGAAGATAGTGGGGAAGATGTTATTCTTCACGATTACGCGTGAAGGCAATTCCGGTGTGCGTGACCCCCATTCTGTATATCCGTGAACTTCGGGACCGGCCCCCATGAACATGGATGCCCAGTTTACTGCGCTTGACGAAGGGAGTACTGTTCTTTTCTGCATGGTATAGCAACCTGTTTCCATCAGTGATTTCACGGTAGGCATATTTGCTTTGGGCATACTGTATGAACCCCAACCGTCAAGACCGATGTAAACTACATGTTTTGCTTTGGGCTTGGCTGCATAACTTGCCATTGAGAAGCATCCCAACAGCAAGAAAGCGAGAATCAAAAGCTTTTTCATGATACTTATTTTTATGGTTCTTATTTTTCAAGGTCAATTTTACGTTTTAATGCTTCCAGATAATAATAGTCGGCATAGTTCAACGGCACATCGATTTCACTGTTGTGAGGAATACTGCCCACGCTGTGCATCAACAGGAAACGTCCGTTTTCACCCAAAGGTGCGGTATAGTCGGCTGTAGCAAGCGATTCCATGATCTTATCAGCGTATTCTTTATAAGATTGCGGATTCTCTACGGGATATGTACAGATTTCGTACAAAGCAGAAGCAATAACGGAAGCAGAAGAAGCATCACGCGGTTCGTTCGGAATGTTGGGAGCATCCAAGTCCCAATACGGAACAAGGTCGGCAGGCATATTCTTGTGATTCTTCATAAATTCGAAAGTTTTGAGTGCCTGATCAAGATATTTGCGGTCTTTGGTTTCACGGAAGCATACTGTGTAACCATAGATAGCCCATGCTTGTCCTCTTGCCCATGCCGATTCGTCGGCATAACCTTGTGCAGTTTGGCGGTGACGTACTGTTCCGTCTTCTATGCTGTAATCAATCACGTGGTAACAGCTGCCGTCGGGACGGAAGTGTTCTTGCAGAGTACGGTCGGCGTGTGCCACGGCTACGTTATAGAATGTAGAGTCGCCTGAAAGTTTGGTCGCTTCAAACAATAATTCAAGGTTCATCATATTGTCGATAATCACCGGACATTCCCATCCGCGTTGTGACTGCCAGCTATTGCCTTTTACATCCCAGCTTTGGATAACCTGCGGTTTTTCACGGAAACGGGTGCAAAGCGATTTGGCTGCCTGTATCATCACATCTTTATATTCGGGCTTTTGGTTAATACGCAAACCGTTACCGAAGCTGCAATTGATAATGAAACCTATATCGTGGTGCCAAGTGAGGTATTGTGCTTCGCTGATGGCTTCAGTATATTTCTGTGCCAAAGGAAGTAAAGTTTGGTCACCGGTCAGTTCGTACAGATACCATACACTGCCGGGAAAGAATCCGCTGCGCCAGTCTGCCGGACCGCAATAATATACTCCTCCTTTACTGTTAAGGGTAACGGGGTTGAGGCATTTGCCGCTGGCTTCGATTGTATCTATCTCCAGACCAATCTGCGCCCGTGCGTTTTCGATAACTTGTTCCGACCAGGATTTCTTGGCGGGTGTTGTAGTACATGAGGTTGCAGTGAACAGAGCTGCACATCCTAGAAGAATTGAGGTTCTTAATTTCATATTATAGTTTTTTTATAGTAAATGAATAGTTCCCTTTGTTGGTTTGTTGTTTGGCTTTGAAGGACAGACGGTAGATTGTACTTCCCCATACTTTGGATAATCTGATATCATCCAGCTCTTTGGGTTCCACAGTCAGCTCAAACAAGGCAGCATCATAGAGCAGTGCTGCTTTTACATTATTGACATGAATGATAACTTTTCCTTTTTCCGACCGGTCTATTTCGCCCCAAGTCATAAAGTTGACAATATTGGGGGCTGTTGTTTCTTCCAGTTCGAAGGAGTCGCTGATGCGGGCCTGTTTACCTTTCACATGGTATGAGCGTATCCATTTTTTCACTTTGGCTTCTTCGGGATAAGCTGTGGCTATATTGGCTTCGAAACTGTTCTTTCCGGCTTTTACTTCAGTAGCTTTATATTTTTTTCCATATTTTTCGGGCACGCCGTTTATCATCGGAAGGTTGTGATAGTTACTTTGCATGGTCCAGATGCTATAACGTTCATTACTGAATGTCTGGCGGGTGTATGTGCCGACACCGGCATCTATTAAAATCGGTGTTTGGTTCATCCATACCGAGCAGGTTCCGGCATCGTTGTGATTATGGCTTTCGTCATTATACCCTCCTTTTGCTGCCAGGAATAATCCTTCTTTGGTAGAGAGATAGCAAAACTCGGTTTCGGGATACCAGGTAAAAGGGCGGTTTTCATGGCGGGGTTCTGTCTGTCGCAGTTCTTTGTCGACAGCGATGGAAGCAAGGGTGCGGAAAATATCGCGTCCGTTGTTGGGCGAAGATTTAGGTTGATGCATCAGGGCTGCGAAACCTTTCAGTTCTTCACTGTTTACAGCCTTACCGAAACGATAGATAAGGTATGAGTTGCCTTCTCCGCGTGCCGAAGCGTCGGCAAAGTTCACTACCCATCCATTACCTATGTAAGAGCGTGAGATATATTCACCCATGTTCTTAATCATCGGTTCATTGAAGATATTTACTTTGTCGCCGGTAATATCCGAAAGCAGTTCAAGGTAATCCAATGTTTTTCCGGCTGCATGTCCCCAGTAGGAGGGACCTTCTTCACAAGCTCCATCGGCTTTGATATAGTTTAGGAATTTGTCTACCGATTCCATTGTCAGATGGACAGCTTTGGCAAGTGTGTCGCGGTTGTCTTCAAGCAGCATGAAACACATCAGGGCGTTACTGTTGCACCACGGATTCCAATTGTTGAGCATACGTCCGTTGTAGTTGCGTCCCATCCACCAGAATGAATCATTATTCATATATGGGTCGAGAATGCGGGTTTGGAGTTCATGGCGCAGGCGGCGTGATATTTCAGGGTCTACCTTGTCAAATGATGGGCGCATGAAGTGATAAGTCCATGCGAGTAGTCCTCCCAAGTCACCGGAAGTAAGGTCGATGACAGGATAATCGTATGCGGGTAATGCTCTGTGGGAAGGTTGTACGATGATATGTGCGGCCAGTGCCCATGATGTCATTTCGCAAGCATTGAACACTCCGTTGATAAGTTGGTCGACAAATCGTCCTTTCCCTTCTGCCAACTCTGCCATCAGAAGGTCGGCAATGGCACCGTTGTTGGCACCAAAAGGTTTTTCCATGATTTGCCGGTTGCCTGTGCGTTCGAAAGCCAGGTAATCGGTGGCTTTTACTACTTGCCACTGATAATTTAGCCGTTTTTCTCCACGGCGGATATATTCGTCTTTGAATGTTCCTAGAAAACGGTCCCAACCGGCACGGTCATTATAATCGGGGTAAGTCACCCATTGGCGGTCTAATACCAGTATTTCTTTTAACCGGTTGATGTCGGCTTGCTTTTGGAGCAGGTCGCGTTCCGTGTATGCGTATGTGAGTGTAACATACAATAATGCAAGTAGTAATAGAGTTAGTTTCTTCATCGGTATATAGATTAAGATATTTATTACACTGCAAAAGTGCGAAAAAAGAATAGTGGCAATACTCTATTTTTGTCCTTAAAACATGTATATATTTTCCATAAGGACTGAAAAACAGCCTATTTTCGGATATGCATAAAAAAAGCCGCCTCAAATGTGACTTTGAGACGGCTTACTATCCAATAATACTTTTTACCTTGAAAAGACAGGGATATTACCAGCCCGGATTCTGTGTCAGGCTTGTATTCATATCTGTTTCATGTTTAGGTATCGGCCATACATAGTATTGGTCTCCACCCCATGTCCAGTTGTAAGTTATAACACCCCAAATGTCTTTCATGCCGGCAGTACCGTCAGCGTTGTTGAACTTGCTTTCTTTCCAGGTTTTCCAACGCATTTCTTCATAGAAGGAAACACCTTCACCGGCAGTTTCCCAACGATATTCGTTCTGGATACGAGTGCGCATATCGTCTTGTCCGCTAACCTGTGTTGCAGCATTGCTGTTCAAAAGAGCTACACCGGCACGTTCACGTACGAGGTTCACTTGTTCAATTGCTTCAGCAGTCTTACCTTGTTCGTTCAGTGCTTCTGCCAATCCTAATACAACTGTTGCATAGCGGATGATAGGCAGGTCAATCGGAGATTTTTCACGGTTGGTCATTTCGCTTGAACCTTCGGCTACAAATTTGCGGAACAAGTAGTACAAATGGCTCTGTGTATCGGTACGGAGGTCGAATGGAGCATCAGTGTCTGCACCATAATATGGCCAGCGTGAAGTAAAGGTGTGGTCTACACTGTTACCCGAGCCATTATAGGTGGCATACGGAGTAATGATGGTCTGTGTCAGACGCGGGTCACGCTTTTCATAAACAGCTTTGATACGTGCTTCATTGCCTGCCGGTAAATATAATGCCTGTGCAGCAGTGCTCAACTTGCTTAAACGGTTTTCTACCTTTTCCCGGATACCTTTAATGGCTGCGTCAATGTCGCCTTCATAACCCAATGAAAGAAGTTCGGCCTTTAAAACATCTGCATCTGTATTGCGCAAGAAGAATACTTCACGATCTTTTGGTTCCATGCTTGAATAGCCGGGAAGATAATCATCCCAATTGAACTTGCTACCGTCTATGTTTTCATAAGTGTCAACGAAGTCGGTGCTGGCCAAAATGGTATTCCAGCAAGAACCGAATGTTGTACGACCACCGTAACGGAAGCTCATTGAGTTACCGTCGGCAGTTCCGTTGTTGTCTATACATTGTAAAGAGAAAATAGCTTCATCACTTTGTTCGTTAGCTTCTTTGAAGAGTTGTTTGTAACCTCCATCGAATAACTTGTGTCCCATATTTCCCACCTGTCGGAAGTCGGCTTCGGCTTTTGCCCATTCTTTTATCCACAAGTAAACTTTACCACGTAATGCATAGGCTACGGATTTGGTTACATGTCCCCATTGTGCATTGCCTGCTGCAATACGGTCGGGTAATGTAGGTTCATTGATGGCATCGGTTAAATCCTTGATACAACCTTCCCATACTTCCGCTTCACTGCTGCGGGGTTTGTTGGCTTCTGTCACAGGGATGGGTTCGTCATAGTAAGGAACACCTCTGAAGACTGCATTTAATTTATAGTAGAAGAATGCACGTAACACTTTAACCTCGGCAATCAGCTTGTTCTTGAATGCATCGGGAACCGGAGCTTCTGCAAGATGCTGGATGGCATCGTTTGCCCGCTGGATTCCTTCATAGTGTTGTCTCCAATAGTCTGAGAAAAGACCGGAACCGATAGATGCTGTTCCTGCCAGAATAGGATAGTCATTATCACGGCAGCTACCGCTTACGCAAAATGCTTCCAACTCGTATGCTCTCTTTGCAACATAGTCTTCGCGCAGCTCACTGTATACACCGGCTACACCCAGTTCACAAAAGTTTTCATTACTCCACATGGAGTTTGATGCCGCTTTGTCATAGGGAACGGTATCCAATAAATCACCCCGGCAACTGCTCAGAGCTGTTACCGCAGCTGATAATATAAATAATTTTGTAAATAGTTTCATAAGTTCGTATCTTAAGGTTATTAGAATGTTATGTTAGCACCGATAGCGATACTTCTAAACGGAGAGTATCCCATGCCGGTTGCAGATTCCGGGTCCTGACCTTCGAAAGAGGTGATTGTCAGTAAGTTTTCTGCAGAAACGTAAATACGTGCATTTTGCATTGCTACTTTAGTTACCCATTTCTGTGGCAAAGTATAGCCTAAAGACAAGTTCTTCAACTTGATATAGTCACCATTGTACAACCAGCGGTTAGACGATGCATTATTCTGAACGTTACCGTCAAGATAAGTCATACGCGGATATTTACCGTTGATGTTTGTACGTGGGTCATCGGGATTGCTCGGATCATAGAAATAGTGGTCGTCTGCAATGCGCTGTGCGATATTGTTACCCCATTCTGTCTTGGCAGCGTTGTAACCGGCTGTCGGACCCCAATAGATGTCGAAACCGGCAGCACCTGCCCATACCATTGAGATGTCAAATCCGTTCCATGCAGCAGAAGCCTGGAAACCGAAGTTGTATTTCGGAGTCTTGGAACGTCCCTGGAATTCTTCGTCGTCAGAGTCACCATATACGCCGTCACCGTTAACATCGGCATAAATATAGTCACCATAGTAGATATTGGCTTTACCGATTGAGTTACCCGGTTTGAATTTGTAACCTGCATCCATCATGGCTTTTACCCAGTTCATATCTTCTTCTGTACGAATCATACCACCCTTGGGACCACCTGCCGGATTCACAGAGCCGTCTGCATTAAAGTACTTGCCATTTCCTTTATATACACTGCGGTAGCGGTATTCGTTCAACATGTGACCTTCTACTACCGGAGAGTTGCCACCGGATGAGACTTTTCCGATATTGTCTGTCCATTTACCACCGGTTAATGTATTGTTCGGATCTTCTACCCATGTTCTGGTATATTCACCATTGTACTTGTCTACCTTGTTCTTATTATAAGAGAAGTTACCGCTTACAGAGTATTCTACTTTTCCGATTCTGTCGCGCCATCCTAATGAAAGTTCGAAACCGTCATTGCTTACTTCCGCAATATTCTGGCGGGGAGCCTTCACATTGACACCGTCACTGTTGTTATGGTAACCTAAAACGTATTCCATGGCGGGACGATACAAGATACCGGAAGTCATCTTATGATAAATATCGATTCCGACAGTCAAACGGTTGTTCAATAATGCTGCATCGATACCTAAGTTGGTAGTGGTTGTCGATTCCCATTGTAACAGTTCGTTGGCATAAGCTGTGATGGCTAAACCTGATACTAAGCTGTTTCCGAATACATAGTTGCTGGTTCCGTAAGCTGACTGGTATTCATAGTTACCGATTTCAGAGTTACCTAATTTACCCCAAGACAAACGAATCTTCAGGTTATCCAACCATGAACGGGTTGATTCCATGAATGATTCTTCAGAAATACGCCATGCACCGGACAATGATGGGAAGAAACCCCAACGATGGTCTTTGTGGAAGCGTGAAGAACCGTCATAACGGAAGTTCGCTTCGAACAAATAACGTGAGTCATATGCGTAATTTACACGGCCAAAATAAGAGCGGGTTGCATAGTCCTCGGTAGAACCGCCGATGCTTGTCATTTCTGTAGCTTCGTCGAATTGGTTCAATGATTCGTCAATCAAACCTTTTTTGGCTGCATTTACCTTATAATAGTTCTTGTAGAATTCCTGATAACCTAACAATGCAGAAACATCATGCTTCTGAGCAAATGTGTGATGGTAGTTAATCAGGTTCTCCAATGTATAAGAATAGTTTGATTCGTAGTCGAAGCTGGTACTCAATTGTGAGGGAGGAGTAATACCATCAACAATTACACCGTCACTGAAACGTGTCTGATAAGCAGGTACACCATGCTGGCGTGTTTCATAGATATAGCGGTTATAGTTGAAGTTGAAATCCCAGCTCAAATCTTCAAAGAATTTGATTTTGCTGAACAAAGTGGTATTGAAGCGGTTGTAACGCTTGAATCCATCGTTACGTGCCAACTTGTATAACGGGTTATTGGCTGTAGCACGTTCGTCAGGACATTCCGGGTAACCGTAGCTGCCGTTCCAATAGGGATAAGTACCGGCTGTAGACTGGCGTAAGAAGTTATTTGCATTTGAAAAGTCACCAACTTCACGATCCATCTGTGATGCATAAGTACGAGTACCCACAGTCAGCCATTTGGTCGGATTCGCTTCGATGTTGGCACGCATTGAATAACGTTTGTTGGCAGTATTGTCTACCACACCTTCATTATCCTGATAACCGGCCGACAACAAGAAGCGAATTTTGTCAGAACCACCTGATACAGACAAGTTGTGATCATGGATTACACCACCCGAGAATAATTCTTCAGCCCAGTCGGTATTCGGATAAGCAATGTAATTGGGTACACCGTTCTCATTCAGACCATTCGGGTCTTTAGATTTCTCACGCCACAAATCAATGTATTTCTGGTCGAATAAATCATCAGACTTTCCTACATTTCTATATGATTCATTCATTAGCTCCATGTAATCAGCATAATTACTCATCATTTTAATCATACGGGTCGGGCTGTTGAATGAGATGCGACCGCTATAGTTGATACTGATTTTGTCACGTGTACCTGTTTTGGTGGTTACCAGAATAACACCGTTGGCAGCACGTGCACCATAGATGGCACAAGAAGCAGCGTCTTTCAAAATAGAGATGTTTTCAACGTCCAAAGGATTTACGGCATTCAATGAGCCTTCCATACCGTCAATAATAACCAACGGAGATGCCGTATTCATAGTGCCGACACCACGAACACGCAGGGTAGTGTTATCTTCACCGGGCATTGCAGAACCTGATGATGCCTGCAAACCGGGACTTAAACCGGCTAATGCAGAAGAAACAGTAGTAATGGGACGAGATTTAGTTTGTTCCTCGAAGTCCACGGAAGCAACCGCACCTGTTAGATTTACTTTTTTCTGTACACCGTAGCCTACTACTACAACCTCATCCAATGTTTCGGTATCTTCTGCTAACTTTATAGACAGGTTATTTGTTGTGCTTGTGATCTTTATATCCTTTGTAACGTAACCGATATAGGATACTTGCACGGTGCAGTTTAAAGGGACGTTTAATGTGAACTCGCCATTAAAGTCTGTGATAACACCATTTGTTGTTCCTTTTTCAACTACATTGGCACCAATAATTGGTTCTCCTGTTTCATCAACGACTGTACCTTTGATTGTTTTTTGCTGCATGATACTTTGTATCATATCAGCATGAGGCGACGGAGAGTTTCCGTTTGTAGCCCATACAGAACCGCTAGCAATTAAAGCTAACGACGCTCCCAATACCATTTTTTTTGATAGAGAGCAGTAATGTTTGACATTCCTTCTCATAGAGTTTTAATTTAAAGTTAGTTTTTAAAACTCTGCAAATTTCTATTAAAATAAGTAGGAAGACTATCTAAATTATCCAAACTAACTATAAAAATTGTCCGTGGATATTTTGTATAGGATTACTGGAATATTTTATTAGTTTGAGAATAAACTATAAGTTATTGTAAATCATAGACATATATATCTTTATATAAAAAGAGACTATTTATCTTTTACATATTGACTTAATGCAGGATTACGGGCTATATGCTTCTTTAAAGTATTGAAACTGCATCTTAATTTGCGGCAAATAGTCTTTTTAGGTTCACCTTTTATTAACATACGTTTTATAACATCTTCTTTCCCGGTTAATTTATATTTAGAGTTTTTTTTGCCGGGGATCCTTCCTAAACGGCATCCTTCAGCTCTTTTTCTAGCCAGTCCTTCTTTGGTTCGTTGACTAATTAAGTTTCTTTCTATTTGAGCAGAAAGTCCAAATGCAAAAGCTAAAATTTGAGAATTTATATTATTCCCAAGTTCATATTGCTCTTTTACGGTTAATACTGAAACCTCTTTAACCATACAAAGGTTAAGTATGCTCATAATTTGCATAAGGTTTCTTCCTAAACGGCTGATTTCAGAAATGATTAGAATATCTCCTTTCTTCATCTTTTTTAGTAGTGAACCAAGTTTACGGTCTGCTGCAGCTTTAGTGCCGGATACGATTTCACTAACCCATGCATCCACAAAAAACTTTTTGTTTAGAGCAAACTTTTCTATTTCAAGTCGTTGGGTTTCTAACGTTTGTTTGTCCGTTGAAACGCGAATGTAAGCGTATATCATTTTTAATGCAAAGATAATATTTTAAACGTCCCTTTGAATTCTACTGTGCAAATATCCTATATCGGATATAACACACAAGAGGTGAAAATTACTTCTACTACACAAACATTAAATATTAAAATGGTAGAAGACTCTGAAACTTTGGATGAAGTTGTCGTGGTAGGTTATGGAGTTCAAAAGAAAGTAAACTTAAGTGGTTCTGTATCATCAGTCAGCTCTGAAAAAATAGCCAATCGTCCAGTGATGAATCTTGGACAGGCTTTGGTTGGGGCCGCTCCGGGTGTGCGTGTAACTCAGGGTAGTGGTAACCCCGGAGATGAAAGTATTGGTATACAGGTACGTGGGCAAGGTTCATTCAACAATAGCAGCCCATTGGTTTTAGTAGATGGAGTACAAGCCGATATGGGTCCATTAAATACGGATGATGTGGAAAGTATTTCTATTTTGAAAGATGCCAGTGCTGCTGCTATTTATGGTTCGCGTGCGGCCAATGGCGTAATTTTGGTAACGACTAAAAAAGGAAAGAAAGACGAAAGCCCCAAAGTAACCCTTACGGCAATGTTTGCACAAGAAAAGCCGATTACTGATTTTAAGCTGATGTCAAGTACAGCTGATTTCATGGAGTTACATAATATTGCTAAGTTAAATGCCAATCCAACGGCTAACACTCCTGATTATAGTTGGGAGAGTATTGAAGAGTGGCGTGAAGCAGATAAAAACCCGAATGGAATTTATACCAATCCGGTGACAGGACAGCAGATACCTAATTGGTTGGCTTATCCTAATACAGATTGGGCACAGATTCTTTTCCAACCTGCATTTTACCAGAAATATGGTGTAAATGTATCCGGTGGTAGTAAAAACACAACTTACTTGTTGTCACTCGGTTATCAGGATAATCCGGGAACTTTGGACAACACCAGTATGGAACGTTTTAATATTCGTGCCAATGTGGAAACGAAAATAGCTGATATTATCACTTTTGGTACACAGACTTATGGAACGAAGGAATTTAAAGACCCAGGGAGTACTTCTATGACTTATTTACTTCAGGCATGGCCGGGACAAACACCTATTTATGATGGTAAATATGGTGCTAGTGAACATCCTGAAGTCACTCAAAAGGATAATATCTTGCAACAAGTAGCTGCACAAGGTGGGCAGAATACTTACACACGTCTTAATACTACATGGTATGCCAATATAGAATTGCCGCTAAAAGGTCTTGTTGCAGAAGCTAAATTTAACTGGAGTCAATACTCTCGTCATGACGAACACTATTCACAGAATTTACCACGCTACAGTTTCCGTGAAAGTTTTGATACTCCGAAAGAAGGAATAGGGGTTCTAGACCAAGCTACAACTTATCGTTATGCTTATGAATCTACCAGTTACACAGCCGACCTGTTGTTACGTTATAACAATACTTTCGGTAAACATGATGTGGGTGCATTTTTCGGTTATGAACAATATCGCGCTGAAACCACAGGATTTAGTGCA
>ERZ827104.2444-NODE-2444-length-14355-cov-3.372168_pt1 | contig 14355 bp, 13 predicted proteins | sample MGYA00519781_ERZ827104 | MGnify/ENA primary metagenome ERZ827104 (study PRJEB31778, sample SAMEA3449257) | human gut metagenome | biome: human gut; feature: human-associated habitat; material: faeces | place: United Kingdom | collected 2010/2012 ... | reverse complement strand
TGGTGGACAGCGCCTCCATCGCACAGGTTCAGGAACTGTGCAATCAGGAATTTACAGCGGGCAGCCGCATCCGCATGATGCCGGATATCCATGCCGGAGCGGGCTGCACCATTGGAACCACCATGACCATCACCGATAAGGTGGTGCCCAACCTGGTGGGAGTGGATATCGGCTGCGGCATGGAAACAGTGCGCATCCGGGAAACCCATCTGGAACTGCAGAAGCTGGATAAGCTGATCTATGAAAAGATCCCTTCGGGCTTTTCGATCCGTACCAAGGCGCATCGTTCCTTCAGCCGGATTGATCTGAGCCAGCTCTGCTGTGCAAAGCAGGTGGATCTCATCCGGGCCGAAAAGAGCATCGGCACTCTGGGCGGCGGCAACCACTTCATCGAGGTGGACCGGGACGACGAGGGAAATCTGTATATCGTAGTACACTCGGGAAGCCGTCACCTGGGCGTGGAAGTGGCTCGCTATTATCAGGAGGCGGGCTATAAGGTACTCAATGGAACCGATGATGCCACCGTTGCCGGGATTATTGCCCGGATGCGGGCAGAGGGCCGGGAGAAAGAGATCCAGAAGGAGCTGAAAAAACTCAAAAACATCAAGCAGACCAGCATTCCCAAGACGCTGGCATATGTATCGGGAGAGCTGTTTGAGCAGTATATCCACGATATGAAGATCGTCCAGCAGTTTGCGGCGCTCAACCGGCAGGCCATGATGGACGAGATCGTCGGGGGTATGAAGCTCCATGTGGAGGAGCAGTTCACCACCATCCACAACTACATCGACACCGATGCCATGATCCTGCGCAAGGGTGCCGTGTCCGCCAAGGCCGGAGAACAGCTGCTCATTCCCATCAATATGCGGGACGGAAGCCTGATCTGTGTGGGCAAGGGCAATGAGGACTGGAACTGTTCGGCTCCCCATGGCGCCGGACGGCTCATGAGCCGGACCGACGCCAAGCAGTCCTTCACTGTATCCGAGTTCAGGAAGCAGATGGCGGATGTGTTCACCACCTCGGTGAACAAGTCCACCCTGGACGAATGCCCCATGGCCTACAAGGGCATGCAGGATATTCTGGACAACATCGGCCCCACAGCGGAGGTAGTCAAGATCATCCGCCCCATCTATAACTTCAAGGCCGGCGATGAGGACTGACACCTTCGCCTGAACCATGGGAGAAACGGCTCCGGACGGCAGGGGAGCAGTCAGCCTGCCCGGCTCGGACAGCTGTCCCATGGAAAGCGCATGTGCAATCAAAACAGCCCGGCAGCAGATCGCTGAGGCGATTGCCCGGGCTGAGAACCGGCAATAGCCGCAGATACAGGATCATACAGAAGGAGGAACAGCAAGATGAACGATGAGATCACACGGGAACAGGACGAAACCACACTGGAACAGGGCGGATTTGACGCGATTTCCGAGAAGCTCCGTGCGCTCTATCCCGGTCAGGAGGGGCGGTTTTATGGAACGGTGATCCCCTACTTCCTGGGCGGGAATGACCCGCTGGACGGAGTGGAGGTCTGGAAGAGCGAAGAGGGAATCCCTCACTGGCACTATGTGACCTACGGCTTTACCGAGCTGTACCAGAAGGAGTGCGAGGACCCGGAGGTGAGTGGGTTTGGCTTTGAGCTGACCTTCCGCCTCAAGCGGGAAGGGGAGGAGGAACCGCCGGTCTGGCCCATGAATCTGCTGCAGAATCTGGCCCGCTATGTCTTCTCCAGCGGCAATCCGTTCGGCCCCGGACACCATCTGGACTGCAACAGCCCCATTGCTCTGGAATCGGATACCCGTCTCACAGCCCTTGCGTTCCAGATCGACCCGGAGCTGGGGGAGATGGATACTCCCAACGGTCACATGATCTTCCTGCAGGCTGTGGGAATTACCGCCGATGAGCTGGAAGCAGTCATGTGCTGGAACACCGGAAAGTTTCTGGCAGAGCTGGAGAAGACCTGCCCGATGGGCATTGTGGATCTCTCCCGTGCCTCCCGCATGGATGATCCCGCATTCCGGGCAGTCTGGAAGCAGGGCATGGAACAGGATGGCTCCTCCACCGGGTTCTTCTATCTGGAACAGGTGGGCGTCAGCCTGCAGGACGGTCATGCCCGCCTGACACTGGGCGCCGGTCACATCGAAACGCTGGCAAATATGCTGCGTGCCCGTCTGGGGAAGGGGCGTCCCCTGTTCCTGCAGGGCGGGGAAGCGGCAGTACAGTTCCTGAGCGGCAAGCCGGAACTCTGGGAAGAGGATGGCGTGCTGACGATGTCCATGCCGGGTGAGACAGTGGAAGAGCTCTGCGGGCTCCTGCGTCCCCATGCCGGGGAGTATCCCCTCACCAGCTATCCGCTGACCGTGGAGCTGATCCCCACCCAGATCCGGGATGCCCAGGGGAATATTCTGCGGGAGATCGGGTGATTCCTGCCGGTCTCGTCGGAAATCCATGGTACAAATGGAAAATATTGCTTTGCGGCTTTTCTTTTCTCCCCACCGGGCGAACATATAGATTGAAAAGGTTCTGAAGCGTCCGGTTTCAGAGCCGGGAAAATGGCTGCCGCAGTCTGCCGGGAGAGCCCGGCGCGGACAGATGGTCTGCTGCGGATGGCAGCCCGGAATCAGCGTAAGCGGAAAGGAAGGCTGTACGATGGATATTACAAGAATCGGCTATACTGCATATCAGAATACAGCGGTGCGTTCGGAGAAAGCATCGGAAAAGAAGGAGCCTGACACCACCGGCACCACAGCGGAGAACCAGGCGGCTGTCCAGAACCGGGACACCTTTGTGCAGACCGGTGCGGAGAAGCCGGTCACCTACTCCAGGAAGCTGACCGATGCCCAGGTGCAGCAGCTGAAGGACGAACAGGCCCAGCGCATGGAGCGCTTTATCCAGATGCTCCAGTCGATGGTGGTCAAGCAGGGACAGCGGAGCAATCTCACTCTGTTCGGCATGGATCTGTATGTCACACCGGAGCAGAGCCGTCAGGCGGCAGAGTCCATTGCCGAGGGCGGTGAATACTCGGTGGATGCCGTAGCGGGCCGGATCATGGATATGGCAAAGGCTCTTTCGGGCGGCGACCCATCCAAGATCGATACCCTCCGCACTGCGGTGCAGAAGGGCTTCCAGGCTGCCGGTGTGGAACTGGGCGGAGAACTGCCGTCCATCTGCGGTCAGACCTATGATGAGGTCATGAAGCGTTTTGATGAATGGGAGCAGGAAGCACAGGGCACTCCTGCCGGCGCAGCGGAATAACAGAATATCATTCTGTGCTGAAACAAAAGAGGACTGCCGGGTCATGGCAGTCCTTTTTCATGAAAATTCCCCGGTCAGTCTGACCGGGGAATTTTGTGTTTAAGGGGTTACCGGCGCTTCCAGCCGCCGAACAGTCCCTTCTTGTACTTTTTCAGTTCCTCCTGTGCCTCGGGGTGATGGTCGCTGATCTGGCGCAGGAATTCTACACCCTTGCCGATGTCCTCGGGTTTGCCCAGACCATCACAGTAGATGCGTCCCAGCACATAGCAGCTCTCAGCGCCGTTCGACCAGCTGCTGGACTTGGAAGCCATCACATAGGCTTCGGCATAGTCCACCGGAGTACCCCAGCCCTCCAGATAGCAGCGGGCCATGATAGGCCGGTTGTAGGTGCTGCCAAGGTCCATCGCCTTCTGACAGTAACGGAAGGCCCTGGCAGGATCTTTGGGGAATCCGTTGAGGCCATAGAAATAGTATTCCGCCAGTACATTGAGACCGCCGGTTTCATTGCTCTCTGCCGACTGCTTGTAGCAGTAAACAGCCTCTGTCATATCGGCCGGGCCGCCGATTCCCTTCTCATACCAGGTCGCCACCTGATACCATGCGTTCGGATAGCCGTTTTCCGCGGCCTTGCGGTACCATTTCCGGGATTCTTCCATCTGACCGGCCTGCTCGGCATTCTGAGCGCAGATGATCTGATGAACCGGGTATCCCATCTCGGCGCCGATCTTGTAGATGTCCCTGGCCTTGTCCGGCTGGGGCGCTACAAGGTCCTCATCGCCGTTGAGATAGTAGTTGTAGAGGTTATTGCCCGCCAGATAGATGCCGCCCCGGAATGCCTTCCAGAACCAGTCCTCACACTGGGTGATATTCTCCTTCAGATAGACCTTGAAAGCCTCCCGGGAGGGGAAATCCTCAGCGGACTTCTGCTGGATGCGCAGGAAATCCCACCAGAAGTAGCTGTTGCCGATCACATACTGGCTGAAGGCATCGCCGCCGGCTGCGTTTTTCAGAACCCGGTCAAAGGCTTCCTGCAGGGTGATGGGCGCCTTGCGCTCCAGACCCACGCTCAGTACGCCGCTGCGGATGGCGACCAGCATGCCGATGGCACTGCCCTGTTCCACTGCCAGACGGTAGAGGGCTTCCACCTTTTCATCCGACTCCTCAGGGAAGCCGAAGCCCTTCCAGACATACTGCGGACCGGACAGGCACCGTGCCAGAATACAGGTGGCATCGCCGTCCCCGGCAGCCGAAGCATCGGTCAGCAGCTGGAATCCCTTCTGACCATGCCGGGCATAGCCCTTGTTTTCATAATAGATATACTGGAGCGCTTTCTCCACATTGTCACTGAAAAACTGTCCCATTTCTGAACTCCTCCTCGATTGATACCTGTATGTTCACTGGTGTGAGGTCAAAGGATGGCCTGTGTGCAGCAAATAAAGCGGCTTTCCGGCATTTTCTTCCAGATGTCCGCTGTTTTTGTTATACCGTATCGGGTCGTGGATGTACAGGACGGACTGGGGAACTTCGGGGAATTTATATGGAATTTGTCAAAAGCGCAGAACTGCCGGCAGAGAAATTATGCAGTTCCGGCAATCCCACAGGGAAAGAGATGCATAATAAAATAATGCGATTGTGAATTTTAGACATAATATTCCTTGAATTTCTGCGCCGAGTGGTGTATTCTGAAATTGGAAATTACAGGGGCTTTCATGGAGAAAGGAGGGGCTATGGACTTTACAACCATCAACAGCCTGAATTCCTATATCAGCGGGCTGAAAATGCAGGGACTGTGGCACCTGCGCCAGCAGAACGGCGCCAGCCATCAGGACGAGATCACAGTGGATGGCGTGACCTTTCACCGCCGGGACGAGACCCTGGCCTCCATCCGGGCAAAGCTGGATGCAGGCGGCAGCCTGACCGAGGAGGAACGGGCCTATCTCCGGCAGCACGATCCCCAGGCCTATCAGGAACTGCTCCAGGAAGAGCAGGAGCAGGCGGCCTATGAGAGGGCGCTGCGTTCCTGCAAGACCAGGGAGGAAGCGGACCGCCTGCAGATGAACCGCATCGGGCAGTCGCTGAGCCGCATCCAGACGGTGGAGCACGATCCTGCCATTCCGCTCCATGCCAAGCTGAAGGTTGCCATGCGGGAAAAGCGCCTGGTGGACGCGGCAGCGGATTCCATGCGGGAATTTGTCGCCAGCGGGGACTATGACCGGCTTCCGTCCGAATGGGAGGAAGCAAAGAAAAAGCCGGATACCCCGGTACAGCTGCCGGAGGAGCTTCCGGAGGAATCCCGGGACCCGCAGCCGGAGGAAATTCCGGAACAGTCCGGGAAACCGGAGCAGCCAAAGCAGCCGGAACAGGGGACAGAAGCTGCCGCCGGATCTCCGGTGCAGGGAAAGGCGGGACGGGAACAGGTACACAGTGCCTATCGTTCTCAGAGCACAGCGGCACAGCCTGCGGCGTCCCGGCATTCCGGCATGAACAAGCGGGCATAAATCACAAAAAAACAGACAGCCGGGCCGTCCTGGGATGGTCCGGCTGCTGCTTTGCCTGCAAAACCCGGAAAAAAGTATGGATTTCTGTCAATCCCTGTTTTACAAAGCAAACCTGTGTGTGTTATACTGATAATATCGACAAAAGGCTTTAATAAAAAGGAGGCTTTTCCATGAAAGTTGTAATTGTAGGCGGTGTAGCCGGCGGTGCTTCCGCAGCAGCAAGACTGCGCCGTCTGGATGAATCCGCTGAGATCATTATGTTTGAACGCGGCGAGTACATCTCGTTTGCCAACTGTGGTCTGCCCTATTATATCGGTGGTGAAATCACCAAGAAGTCGGCTCTGACCCTCCAGACTCCCCAGAGCTTCAATGCCCGGTTCAATGTGGATGTCCGGGTCAACAGCGAAGTGACCTCCATTGATCCCAAGGCCAAGACTGTCACAGTCCGCAGCAAGGACCGCGGTGAGTACACCGAAAGCTATGACAAGCTCATTCTTTCTCCTGGTGCTGCTCCCATCCGTCCTCCCATGGAAGGCGCAGACAATGCCCGTGTATTCACTCTGCGCAATATTCCCGATACCATCAAGATCCGTGAGTATGTGGAAGAGGAGTTCCCGGCGAGCGCTGTGGTTGTAGGCGGCGGCTATATCGGTGTGGAAATGGCTGAGAACCTCAAGAATGCCGGTGTGGCTGTAACCATCGTGGAGCTGGCTGACCATGTTATCGCTCCGCTGGATTACGATATGGCCTGCGATGTGCACCGCTACCTCAAGGAAAAGGGCGTGGGCCTGATCCTCAAGAACGGTCTACAGGCCATCAAGGAAGAGGGCGGCAAGCTCAAGCTCACCCTGTCCGATGGCGAGATCGAGACCGATATGGTTATCATGGCAGTGGGTGTCCGTCCGGATACCGCTCTGGCTAAGGATGCCGGTCTGGAACTCAACAAGCGCGGCGCAATCGTTGTCAACGAGCACATGCTCACCAGCGATCCGGATATCTATGCCGTAGGCGACGCTGTGGAAGTAACCGACTTTGTCACCGGTGAAAAGGCTTATATTCCGCTGGCTGGTCCCGCCAACAAGCAGGGCCGTATTGCCGCCGACAACATCTGCGGCATTCCCACTACCTATAAGAATACCCTGGGTTCCGCTGTCCTGAAGATCTTCGACATGACTGTGGCTACCACCGGTGTCAACGAGCGTGCTGCCAAGGCTGCCGGCCTGGACTACGACAAGGTCTACACCTATTCCAACAGCCATGCTTCCTACTATCCGGGCAGCACTGGCATGTCCATTAAGACCCTGTATGAGAAGGGCACCGGCAAGATCCTGGGTGCTCAGATCGTGGGCTTTGACGGCGTGGACAAGCGCTGTGATGTACTGGCAACCGCCATCCGTGCCGGTATGACCGCCAAGGATCTCACCGAGCTGGAACTGTGCTATGCACCGCCCTTCGGCTCTGCCAAGGACCCGGTAAACTTCGTGGGCTATGTCATCGAGAACACCCTGGCTGGCCGTGTGAAGAACTTCTTCTGGGACGATGTGGCAAAGCTGCCCAGAGACGGCAGCGTGACCCTGCTGGATGTCCGCACCGATCTGGAGCGGGAGAACGGTCAGTATATCGAAGGCTTTATCCACATTCCCGTGGACGAGCTGCGTGCCCGTGCCAATGAACTGGATAAGTCCAAGCCTGTTTACATCCACTGCCGCACCGGTCTGCGCAGCTATGTAGCCTGCTGCATGCTGGCTGGCATGGGCTTCGACTGCTACAACCTGTCGGGCGGCTGGCGTCTGTATGAGTCCATCCTCAGCGAGACCAAGTCTCCTGAGCATGGCTGCTACGATCCCAACTGAGTTTCCATTTCCCCTGAGAGCAGCTGGAAAAACGCCTGAATGGGTTCGGAGAGGAACTTGTTCCGGTGATAGACCAGATTGAATGTACGGGAGAGCTCCGCATCCTGGATTGGCAGGATGCGGAGTTTTTTTATGGGGAGGGCCTGTTCTGCCAGGCGGCGGGAGATCACCGAAAGCCCCTGTCCCTGGGCCACAGCCTCCAGAATCGAGTCGGCGCTGTGGCAGACCCATTTGGCACGGACATGGATGCCCCGGTGCTCCAGTTCCGCTCCGAACTGTTCCCGGGTGCCGCTGCCCGGTTCCCGCAGCACAAAGGGCTCGCCTTCCAGGTCTGCCATGGTGATCCGAGTCCGGCTGCAGAACGGATGCCCCTCGGCACAGATCAGCACCAGTTCGTCCCGGAGCACCGGGCGGGAGAGAAGATCCGGCTCGGTCACATCGCCTTCCACCAGGCCGAAGTCCAGCTCACTGGAGAGGATCTTTTCCTCGATGACCCGGGTGTTGTCCACCAGCACCTCCACGGTGTCCGATGGGTTTTCCGCCTCGAACCGGGCTACCAGCGCAGGCAGTACACAGCTGCCCACGGTGATGGTGGCGCCCACCCGGAGGGTCCGGTTCCGGGAGGCATAGTGCAGGTCCCGTTCCATCTCCTCAAATAAAGCGGTGATATGCCGGGCATAATCCAGAAGCTGGCGTCCTTCCCGGGTAATGTAGAGCCGCCGGGAAAGCCGCTCAAACAGCCGGATGCCATACTCATTTTCGATTTCGGCGATCACCTGGCTCACGGTGGGCTGGGCAATGTACAGCTCCCGGGCAGCGGCACTCATGCTGCCGGTCTGGGCAACGGCGATGAAGATTTTCAGATGTCGGAAGGTCATGGCAGAACGCTCCTTTGCGATATATAGGTAAAATACTATCGATATAATCCAATATTACTATTTTACCAATAGAACCGCAAGAAGTATAATAGCATTGTTATGGAAAAAACAAAGATAAAAAAGGGGTATTGAATATGGCACTTCAGGAACAGGATATCAAGCGTGTAAAAGGACAGGGTTTCCTGCTCAACCGGGGAACTGAGGAATTCTCCGGACGCATCATCACAGAAAACGGCGTGCTCACAGCGGCACAGATGCGCTGCCTGAGCGAAGCCGCGGAAAAGTACGGCAACGGCAAGATCACTTTCACTTCCCGGCTGACCGTGGAGCTGCCCGGCATCGCCTATGAGAATATCACTCCGTTCATCGAGTTTGTGGGCCAGGAGGGCATGGTTACCGGCGGTACCGGTTCCAAGGTGCGTCCGGTGGTATCCTGCAAGGGTACAACCTGTGTCTTTGGTCTGTATGACACCCAGGAGCTGGCCCGGGAGATCCACGAGCGGTTCTATGTGGCTTACCACGATGTAACCCTGCCGCACAAGTTCAAGATCGCTGTGGGCGGCTGTCCCAACAACTGCGTCAAGCCGGACCTCAATGACCTGGGTATTGTGGGTCAGCGGGTGCCTTCTCTCTCGGCTGACAAGTGCCGTGGCTGCGGCAAGTGCGGCGTACAGGAGGCCTGCCCCATGGCAGCCACTGTCCGGGCAGACGGCAAGGTGAGCATTGATCCCACGATCTGCAACAACTGCGGACGCTGCGCCGGCAAGTGTCCCTTCGGCGCTCTGGAAACCGGCGAGACCCTCTACAAGGTCTATGTAGGCGGACGCTGGGGCAAGAAGGTACGCATGGGCAGCCCGCTCCAGAAGCTGTTCACCCGGGAAGAGGTACTGAATGTGGTAGAAAAGGCCATTCTGCTCTTCAAGAGCAAGGGTGAGAGCGGCGAGCGCTTCGGTCAGACTGTGGACCGTCTGGGCGTGGAGAAGGTAGAGAAGATGCTCATTGCGGACAACCTGCTCAAGCGTAAGGAAGAGATTCTGGAGATGGAGACCATCGGAGGCGCAAAATGCTGACAAAACGCATCCTGGCTCTGCTGGCAGCGGGTGTGATGGCCTGTACTGTACTGGCAGGCTGTACTTCCGCCCCGCAGAACGGCACAGAATCCTCCTCCCAGACCGCACAGACCGAGGCCTATTACACCTTTACTGACGCACTGGGCAAAGAGGTCGTGCTGGAAGCACAGCCTGAGCGTGTGGCAGTGCTGATGGGCTCCTATGCGGAGACCTGGACTCTGGCAGGCGGTATGCCGGTGGGCGTCACCGATGACTATATCACCGAGCGGGGTATGGAGGTCGGCGAGGACACCAAGGTGATCGGCACTGTCAAGGAGCCGAATACCGAGGAACTGCTGGCACTGGACCCGGACTTTGTGATTCTTTCCACCAATGTGGAAAGCCATGTGAATCTGGACAACACCCTGACCCAGGCGGGAATCCCCCATGCTTACTTCAAGGTGGAGGCCTTTGAGGACTATCTTTCCATGCTGAAGATCTGCACCGACATCACCGGGCGGGAGGATCTCTATGAGGAAAACGGCCTGAATATCCAGAAGCAGATTGATGAGATCCTTGCCAAGGTGGAGGCAGCCAAGCCGGAGGAGCAGCCCACAGTGCTGTTTATCCGGGCGTTGTCCACCACAGCCAAGGCCAAGGCAGATGACAATATGACCTGTCAGATGCTGGAAGAGCTGGGAACTGACAACATTGCAGCCCGGCACCAGTCGCTGCTGGAGGATCTGAGCATGGAGACTATCATCGCCGAGGACCCGGACTATATCTTTGTCACCACCATGGGCGACTCCCAGAAGGCCATTGATGCCCTCAAGGCCGGCATCGAATCCAATCCTGCCTGGGGCAGTCTGTCGGCGGTGCAGAACGGACGCTATCTGATCCTGCCCAAGGATCTGTTCCACTACAAGCCCAATGCAAGATGGGCTGAAAGCTATGAATATCTGGCCCGGATTCTCTATCCGGACCTCTTTGAATAAGGAGCGGGCCGGACGCCGGGAGGCGATCCTGCTGGTGTCCGGTGTGCTGCTCCTGGTTCTGGCAGCCGCCAGCATCTGCATGGGAGCAGTACCGGTGACCCTCCGGGAACTGGCAGAGGCGCTCACCACCGGAGAGACCGCCACCTCCGCAGGCCGGATCATCTGGTTTGTGCGGATGCCCCGGACTCTGGCTGCCATTCTGGCCGGATCGGCGCTGGCAGTGTCCGGCGCTGTGCTCCAGACCGTGCTGAATAACCCGCTGGCAAGCCCGAGCATCATCGGCGTCAATGCCGGTTCAGGGCTGTTTACCATCGCTCTGGCAGCCTTTTTCCCGGGCGCGGTGCGGTATACGCCCGCAGCGGCCTTCCTGGGAGCGCTGTTTGCCGTGTTTGCCGTCTATGGCATCGCCCGGAAAACCGGCGCTTCCCGGATGACCATCGTGCTCTCAGGTGTGGCGGTGTCCAGCTTCCTGAGCGCCTTCACCGATGCCATCCTCACCTTTGTCCCTGATACCCAGATGAACCGCATGGCCTTTCTCATCGGCAGTTTCTCCGGTGTGTCCATGGATCAGGTGCGATTTGCCGCCGGATATATCCTCTTTGGCGTGGCGGTATCGGTGGTGCTCAGCTATGACATGAATGTCCTGGCGCTGGGAGAGGAAACTGCCGCCTCCCTGGGGCTGCGCACCGGACTCTACCGCATGGTATTTCTGGTGACTGCCGCTCTGCTGGCAGGCAGCGCCGTGAGCTTTTCCGGCCTGATCGGCTTTGTGGGGCTCATTGTTCCCCATGCCGGACGGATGCTGGTGGGACAGGATAACCGGTATCTGATTCCGCTGTGCGTGCTGCTGGGCGGAGCGTTCACACTGGGCTGCGACATCATCGCCCGGGTGCTGTTCGCCCCGTTTGAGCTGCCGGTGGGAATCGTCATGTCCTTCCTGGGCGGGCCCTTCTTCATCTATCTTCTGCTGAGCCGAAAGGGGAGAAAATCGCTTGATTGAACTGCGTCACATCACAGCCGGATATGGCGGCGAGGCAGTGCTGCGGGATTTCTCGGTGCGGTTCTCCCCGGGGAAGATCACCGGCATCCTCGGGCGCAACGGCTGCGGCAAGTCCACGCTGCTCAAAACAGCGGCAGGGCTGCTCCGTCCCATGAGCGGCGAGGTGCTGGTGGACGGACGCCCCCTCGGTGACTACGCCCCCAAGGAGCTGGCAAGACAGATTGCCGTCCTGCCCCAGAGCCGGGAGGTTCCGGCTATTACAGTGGAATCACTGGTGATGCACGGGCGGTTCCCCTATCTGGGATTCCCCCGGAAGCCCCGTCCCGAGGACCGGCAGGCGGTACAGCGTGCCATGGAACAGGCCGGGGTGGAAGCGCTCCGGCAGAAGGCACTCAGCGCCCTGTCCGGCGGTGAGCGGCAGAAGGTATACCTTGCCATGGTGCTGGCCCAGGACACCCCGGTGATCCTCATGGACGAGCCCACCACCTACCTGGACATCAACCACCAGTTTGAACTGCTGCGGCTGATCCGGAGACTGGGCGGACAGGGGAGGACTGTGCTGTGCGTCATGCACGATCTCGGGCAGGCACTGGAGGTCTGCGACGAGATCTGCCTGGTGGAGCGGGGAACTCTCCTTGCCCACGATACGGCAGCGGCAGTCTTTGATTCCCATGCCATTGACCGGGTGTTCGGCGTCACCTCCGAAGCGGTGACCGACTCCGCGGGTCAGCGGCACTATCTGTTCCGGGAAGCATAGCGGGACAGACAACCAGACAGAAAAAATCCCGGCACGGGAAATGTGCCGGGATTTTTTGCGTTCTGTGGGATTATGCGTTCTGCGAGAGGTCAATGATGAACTGACGCAGCTTGGCAGCCGAGCCTTCAGAAAGTGTGTAGACAATGGTCTGGCCCAGGTCGGAACTGTAAAGATAATAGGTCGAGCCGCCAGGATCAGGGGTCATTGCATATTCACCGTATCCGTGTCCCCAATACTTGACTCCAGAATCGAACTGAATCGTTACATCATAAAGACTGGAGGGAGTATTCGGATTGATGATGGAGTCCACTATTTCTGGTTCTTTGGAGGGTGTGGCAGTGAGATTATGCTTCAGATAGTCCGAGATTTGGGCAATCAGAGCCGGGTCAGAGGTAGTGATCTCTCCCAGATTGCAGCTCATAGTGATCTCAGTGATCTTTGAGGTGGTCATGTGTGTATACCAGTGCAGGTTCTTCTTACTCTGGGCGTTGTAGGCGCTCTCCCATACACTGTGGAGCGGCGAGCCCTCTCCCAGCCAGACATAGTGCCGTCCGGCGTCGGTGAAGAGAATGATCGCCCGGGAGCCGGAGTCATCGTTTGCTTCGGCAGCCTCGGTCAGAGCGTCCATCACCGGCTCCAGCAGCGTGAGCGGGCAGTCGGCAGTGAAATGGAGGTCATAGTCCAGCACAGCGGCTTCCAGAACAGTCTCGCCCTGGAAGGTGAGGGTCGGCTGGGCTGCCTGGGACGAACTGCCGGAATCAGCAGGCGTTTCGGGTACAGAGCCGGGCTCGGCTTCAGAGGGCAGTTCCTCTGCTTTGGAGGAACTCTCCTCCGGTTCGGACGGGGATTCTTCCGGCTGGGAAGAGCTGCTTTCCGATGGGCTGTCCGAGGCGGTCGAGGACGGCTCGGATGAACAGCCGGCAGCAGCGAGCATCAGCAGTGCCGCCAGAAGAAGCGCACACAGGCGGCGGGTTAATTTCATGGGAATTCCTCCTTTTCTGCGGGGTTCTGTTACCCACATTATAATACAGGAACTGGAAGCGGACAAGCCGGTATAGGGGATTTTGATGGAAACAGACAGGTTTCACAGGGTTAAAATAGGGAAAAGGACGGATTTATCCCAGTCAAACCCCGGAAAATACCAATCAGAAACCGGTGATTTTCCTGTTGACGAAAGAATACCGGTATGGTATAGTATTATCAAGTTAGTTAAAACTAACTGAATTGAAACAACACCCTTGACCCCCAGGCGGAAGGAGGAAGAACCATGCTGGAACACTATCTGATCGGACACTGTTCCCCCACACTGGCAAACCTGAAAACAGCCAATCTCTTTGGTTACCGGTATGACCGGGCGGAGGAGCTCATTGTCCAGCTGACAGAGCTCCGGCAGCAGCTTCTTCCCCGGGGAGTGGAACTGCGGCTTCTGCAGCTGGGACCGGACCGGGCTCTGATCTATGTCTATCGGATCAGACGGCTGGTACGGGATCTGGCTGACCCGGAGATCCGGCAGTTCCTGGCAGACTGCGGCTATCGGGATTTTTCTGTGGAGGGCGCGCTGGCACATCTGGCGCGGCGCATCATGGAAAAAGGTGGAGAATTCCCGCATGAGATCGGTCTGTTTCTCGGCTATCCGCTGGGGGATGTCAAGGGCTTTATCAAACACAGAGGTCAGAACTGCAAATGCACCGGCTGCTGGAAGGTATACTGTGATGAACGGGAAGCCAGACGCCAGTTCTGTCGGTTCGAAAAGTGCAGATCCATTTACTGCCGGCTGTACCGGGAGGGAAGAACTCTTTCCCGGCTGACAGTGGCGGCATGATCTCCTGACACGAAAGTGAGGCTGATTTACACAATGAGCAAAGCTGCGATTGTATATTGGAGCGGCACCGGCAATACCGAACTCATGGCACAGAAAGTGCTGGAAGGAGCCCGTGCTGCCGGAGCGGAAGCACTGATTTTCCAGGCGGCGGATTTTTCTGCCGACAAGATGGACGAATTTGACGCCATTGCATTCGGATGTCCGTCCATGGGCGCCGAACAGCTGGAGGAAAGTGAATTCGAGCCCATGTTCAC
>ERZ827104.2434-NODE-2434-length-14383-cov-3.361181_pt1 | contig 14383 bp, 13 predicted proteins | sample MGYA00519781_ERZ827104 | MGnify/ENA primary metagenome ERZ827104 (study PRJEB31778, sample SAMEA3449257) | human gut metagenome | biome: human gut; feature: human-associated habitat; material: faeces | place: United Kingdom | collected 2010/2012 ... | reverse complement strand
CATTGCCGCATTCATATATACCACCAGCTGCAGCTGCAGGCCGTAGTACAGTGCCGCCAGGTCGAATTTCTTATTGCCGGACTTGTAATCGATGACCTTGACATAGACATGCTCCGCGTCCTCCGATACATCGATACGGTCAATGCGTCCCTGCAGGTGCATCTTCTCTTCTTCAGACAGATCCACATGAATACTGTCCAGATCCTCCGCAAACCGGAAGGACAACTCATAATCGTCCGGCTGAAAGCTTCCCTGCTTCAGATGCTGCTGCAGTGTCAGCACCGTCCGGGTCAGGATCCTGCTCATCCGGGTAATAGCATATTCATTCCTCGCAGAACTGTACAGAACGGTCTCCCCATAAGTCGCAGCATAACCTTCCACTGCTTCTTTGATTGCCTGAGTTGCAAAATTTTCATCAAAATCCCACCATGTTCGACCGGATTCTGCAAGTTTTCCTGCGAAATTCTCCAGTACCGCATGATACACATTTCCCATATCCGACACTTCAAAGCCAAATTCTTCTCTCTCCTGCAGAGACAGGCCATATTGCAGGAAATGTCTGCATGCGCAGGCAGCATAGGTCTCTAAGCGGCTCACACTGTTCTCCAGCTGCCTGCCGTACAATGCTCTCGCCACGATCCTTGACAGACCGCTCTCCTTATATCTTCTAAATGCTGCCGCCGTCAGACGGTCTCTGCCCTCCGGATCTGCTTCATAGGCACGGTACATGAGATAAAAATCCTGCCGTTCCTCTTCCCGCAGCGTTCCGTCCGCATATTCCCGCAGTTCCTCCGCCAGATATCTGGCACCTTCCTGTCTGCCCTCGATCTGCTCTAAGCGGCTGCGGTTCTGGGGATATTCCACCGCAAGCTGCGGAAAAAGCTTCCGTACCGTATCGATCAGGTAAGACGGACGGATTCCCTTCCCATCACTGTTTACCTTGGCATAAGACAGATACAGCCGTTGTGAGGGTTTCGTCATATTCAGATACAGATACAGTCTCTGAATGTACATCTGTTGTCTGGGACTCGGTGCCATTTCTGTTCCGGATTCGATTAAAAATTCTCTGTCCATATCGGAGATAATGCCGCCCTTGGAGGCATTTTTCGGAATGTTTCCATCATTTACCCCCAGGAAAAACAGTACTTTAACCTGTTTTAAGCGGGTCCGCTCCATATCACCCACCACAATACGATCCACATTCTGCGGAATCGTACCTACTGTGATCTCGCCAAAACCAGCCTCTAAAATATCCGCAAATTCCTGTAGGGAAATCTCTTCCTCACCCAAAAGTTCATAGATTTGATCCAGCAGATCCATGACCAGACGGTAGATCTGTGCATATTCCCTGGCTTTCGCCAGGTCGCCCTCCTGCTCGAACCGCTGTTGATAATTCAAAAGCTTTTGCTGTACCTGATTCTGCTCCAGGAAATCATACAGGTGATCCACATACTCGCCGGCTTTTGCCCGGGGAGCCATATGCAGGATCTCCACGGTATCCGCAAACTGCTGTCTGATACGGTTCAGACGCTCCATGGTCTCTTCCGCCCGCTCTGTGTCTTCCTGCCCACTGCCTTGCTGCATCTCCTCAGTTTTTCGTGTGAACAGGCGGCTGTAGGTGCGATACCCTCTCGCCCCGGTGCGGATCACATAATTCTCCAGTTCGTCAATTTCCTCTCTGGAGATATCCGCCATGCCGCTGCGCAAAAAATGAAATACGGTATCATACGAAAAATCCCTGATATATAACTGCAAGACGCTTTTGATGTATTCGATCATGGGATTTAAGACAATCCCTCTGGTCCTGTCCAGAAAACAGGGAATCTCCAGCTGCCCGAATTCCGTCTCCACATAGGAAGCGTACCCCTCCAGATCTCCGATGACCACAGCAATATCCCGGTAAGTAAGTCCTTCTTCCCGGATCAGCTTCCGGATATACAATGCCGTCTGATGGACTTCCTCTCTGGGAGAAAGTGCCTCGAACATACGGATCTCACACTGTTTCTCCGTATAAGGCTCATACTGATAGCGGAACAGGTTCTGCTCCAGATAACATAACGCCGGTGCCTCGGTGAAACGGTTGGGACCGCCCTTTACAAATACATCTTCCCCTCGTGTCACCTCTGCCTCCGCCGCCAGCTTCACCAGATCCGCCACTGTCTTTTTACTCAGATGAAACAATTTTTGCTCGCCGTCCATCTGATAAGGGTCTTCTTCCTCACCAATGGTCACAGCGACAATGGTCTCTTCGCACACCCGCATCAATTCCTGGATCAGACGGTTCTGTATAGGGGTAAATCCCGTAAACCCGTCGAATACCACCACACTGTCCGGAAGGATCTTCGACTTTACCAGGGATCTGCGCAGCACGTCCAGTGTCTCCTCTGTGGTGATAAAATGGTCTCTGATATAATCCTGAAATCCCCGGTACAGAGTCTTTAAGTCTCTGAGCTTCATTGCCAGTGCGCCTCTTTTTTCAGCGCTGGCGATCAGTTTATCCATATCCTGTGTGCTGATGCCGTACTGCATGAATTCGGAGATAGCACTTTTCACCTCATGGATATAGCCCTGCTTATGCAACAGGCTTCCCATGGCAGGCAGCTGCTCCTTCAGATCTGCCGCGATCTTCTGCAGCACCAGGCTTTTGCCGGTGTCATCCAGTACAGGCATTTCCTTCGTTCCTACTTCCTCCAGGATACGATGGCTGAGTCTGCCGAAGCTTAAGACATCGATATTCAGGATACCGCCTCTGTCACTGCGCATGACCAGATCCTTCTGGGTCTGCATGGTGAACTGATCCGGCACGATGATCAGGAAATTCCTCCCCGGCTCCTGCGCCGCCCGCTGCATGATCTCTTCATAGATTCTGTGACTCTTGCCGGACCCGGAAGGTCCGAAATAGAAACGTAAGCTCATAGGTCTCCTTTTGCAGTCTTCTGCCTATTGTATATCAAGCTCGATCGGACAATGGTCCGATCCCGGAACTTCCGTGTGGATCTTCGCATCTGCCAGTCTGTCCTGCAGGCACTGCGATACCACGAAATAGTCAATTCTCCATCCGGCATTTTTCGCCCTCGCCTGGAATCTGTAAGACCACCAGGAATAGATTCCGGTCTGCTCCGGATAAAAATAGCGGAAAGTGTCGATAAATCCATTTTCCAGTACTTTGGAAAAACAGCTTCTCTCTTCGTCCGTAAAACCGGCATTCCCACGATTGGTCTTCGGATTTTTCAGATCAATCTCCTCATGTGCCACATTCAGATCTCCCGCATAGATCACCGGCTTTTTCTCTTCCAGCTTCTTAAGATACGCCAGGAAATCCGCTTCCCACTGCATGCGGTATTCCAGTCTCGTCAGCTCTCTCTGGGCGTTCGGTACATAGACTGTCACAAAATAGAACTCCGGGTACTCTGCCGTGATCACTCTGCCCTCATGGTCATGCTCTTCCACGCCGATGCCGTAGGTCACCCGAAGCGGTTCTGCTTTTGTGAAAATCGCCGTACCGGAATATCCTTTTTTCTCCGCATAGTTCCAGTATTGGTGATATCCGGGCAGATCCAGATCGATCTGTCCCTCCTGCAATTTAGTCTCCTGCAGGCAGAAAATATCTGCGTCTATTTCCTGAAAAAAATCTAAAAAGCCCTTCTGCATGCAGGCTCTCAGTCCGTTTACATTCCATGAGATAAATTTCATGCTTTTTCCTCTTTCTTATTTTTGATTGTTTAACCATTCCTGCTCCTTGCGGGCAGCCTCCAGGGACGCTTCGTACCCTTTTAGAATATCCGTAAGTCTCTGCACATCTGTGATTGCGCTTGCTTTATTTTCCGGGTGATCCATCCAGGGATGTCTGTATTTTGCAGGATATATGTTTTCTATGGTATTTTCTCCAATTATGTACCATTTTTTCTGATAACAGATTGTGTTGTCCTTCGGGTTTAAGAAAGCGAACAACTGTGCCAGCGGATAGCTCTCCGTCTCCGTCGCCATCTTCCGATTCTTCAGATTCTCTTCTCTGCCGGTCTGAGCCTTGTGAATCTTCACGTTCGTTCCTTCCGGTTCTACGATCAGCGTTATAGGTTCTGCCGGTTTCTTCCACAATTTATCCAGTATAAAATTTAAGGGTCCCAGCAGCAGGATCGTCATAAGGACCGCCAGCGTCCCCGTCAGCTCCGGGATCCAATCGCCCAGTACCAGCATCTGGAACAGCACATGATCACTGTCCCGCACGCCCCAGACTTTCATTACGACAAATGCCGCCGTCACCGCATAGATCAAGATTGTCGCTATGGCAAACGGCATCAGTAATTTCTCTTTTTTGATGCCCCAGGAAGCATAAGCCTTCCGCTCTTCTTCCGTGAACAACACCGGCAGTTCATAGTTTTCTGTCATGCTCTGATTCTCCCTTTTTTTATTATTCTCCGAGAATGATACGGAGGAGATGTTTGTCTAACATCAGTGTCCGGTTCCAGGGGTTTAAGATCACACCTTCAATGCCCTCTGCGGTCAGCGTCATGCGAAACAGCTGCTCGATATCCGTGAGGAACGTAGACATCACACTGCCGCTTCCTTTTAATTGTTCTTCGAAGCCGGTGAACGCCGACCACCATTTTTTTCCATCGGAGATCTGCACCGCCTGTAAACGCATAGCGGTTCCGGCGGCCTGCATCACCGCTTCTTGCACATCTGCGGAAGGCGGCTCCACTGCCACGATGAACTGCCCCTGCTCCCGCATCCGTCTGCGCACCACTGTCAGCGCGTGTGCCAGAAGCTCTTCCGTGGGCTCCTGCTGTAATGCCAGAATTGCCTCCTCTATTTTTTCGTTTCCCTGTAAACCTTTATCCTTCTTCTCATCCATATCACTGATCGTATCCTTTTTTATTTGTCATTATCAGGCAGCTTTACTGCGTACCCCACCACGCACATCTATGCCTATCATACCATAAATGCTTACGCAATTCCACTTACGTTTCCCTCCACACATTTTCCCTCCGCGCGCTGTCTTTTCCTTGACAGTGACTACATTCATTGCTAACATGAACCTGAGCATTTCAAGCTCAGAAATGAGGACATTATGAATACTTTTGACCCGAACCATAGATACAGCGATGCCGCGAAGCTGGCACGTCTGAAAAATAAAAAGCTTTTCCTGTTCGACATCGACGGAACGATCGCCGTGGGCGATACCCTGTACGAAGGCAGTGCGGATCTGATCCGCTATATCAACGACATCGGTGGCAGGGCTTATTACATTACCAACAATTCCACGAAAAGCGGGCTGGACTATGTGAAGAAATTCCACGATGCATTTCACTTGGACAGCACAGAGGATCAGTTCATCACCTCCGGTTATATGACGCTGCGCTTTCTGAAGGAAAATTATGCAGAGAAAAAAATCTTCGTACTGGGAACTGCTTCCTTCATCGCCGAACTGAGAAAAAATGGACTTCATGTCACCGAGGTCTGCGAAGAGAATATCGACTGTGTGGTGGTTGCCTACGACAGTGAATTAAATTACGGCAAGCTTACGGAAGTCTGCAAGGTTTTATTCACCCAGGACGTTCCCTTCTACGGCACCAATCCGGATCTGCGCTGCCCCATCGACTTTGGCTTTATCCCTGACTGCGGTGCGATCTGTGATATGATCACCGCTACCACCGATAAACAGCCTATTTACTTGGGCAAACCCAGCAAAGAAGTCGTAAACTTATGCCTGGATATATCCGGTTTCACCCCCGAGGAGACACTGGTAGTCGGTGACCGTCTGTATACCGATATTGCCTGCGGCATTAACGGCGGCGTGGACACCTGTGTACTATTCACCGGCGAGGCACAAAAAAAGGATATTCTGACTCCCGAGGGGGAGCCGAATACCCAGTATCTGCCGGACTATGCTTTTGAAAATGTGCAGGAACTGTTAGATGCCTGCAAAGAATAAATTAAGAGTTACTCTCTAATGGATTTCTTCACGACACCGATTCCCAGCGGATAAGGTCCGGTGTGTACACCGATGGTAGCACCGATCTGGAAAGTGGGAATGGTGTCGATGTCGTATCCCTTCTCCTTCAGTCTGCTTACCAGTCTGTCCCTAAACTCCACGGCTTCTTCCTTATCGTAGCCGTATCCTATACAGATACTGTAATCTGCAATATCTGTCTTCTCCTCTGCCAGATATGCCAGTAGCAGGTCGATAGTCTTGTCCACGGTCTTGCGGCGGCTTCTGCCGATACCGGACGGGAAGATCTCGCCTTCCTTTAAGGTGATGATAGGCTTGATGCCAAGCAGGCTTCCTGCTACACTTGCTACTTTGCCGATGCGTCCACCATGCTTTAAGTATTCCATATTTCCGACCGTGAAAAAGATTCTTCCGGAGCTCTTGATCTCATTCAGGCGATCAATGCTCTCCTGATATCCTGCACCCGCATCTCTGAGCCTTACTGCTTCCAGTACATAGATTCCCTGAAGAACTGTGTTCACACAAGAATCACAGACATAGATCTGTGATTCGGGATATTCCTCTTCCAGAATCGCCTTCGCATTCAGCGCGGACTGCATGGAGCCACTGAATTTGGTCGTAATGCAAATACAGATAATGGGTGTACCCGCTTTGACATAAGGCAGAAATGCATCCAGGTAATCCTGTACGGACGGCATAGAGGACTTGGGATATACATCCGGATGATCCACCATTTTCTGATAGAATTCACGTACACCGATCTCTACCATTTCTTTTTGATATTTTCCCTCTTCAAAAGATACATAGAAGGGAACCACTGTGATATTCTTCTCTTTGGTAAGCTCCAACGGAAGATCGCAGGAACCGTCTGATATAATATGAAATGCTTCGCTCATTCTCGCATACACCTTTCTGCTTCTTTTCAAAGTTTAGCTTACCACGTTGTAGAGTAAAAAGCAATGCGTTTTTGACTTTGTATTTCATTTCATGGTATTTTAAATCTTTTTATGTAGTTTTTATAACTATATGTATGAAAAATCCGAATTACGCGATATTTGTCGATGAAAGTTTGTCAACCGACATACGGCATTCGTTGACAATGGGCAGTTCTCTCGATATACTTGAGTTGTTAACCATTCATTCCCCCGGTTAACATTTTCTGCAGGAATGACCCCCTTTCATTCTTTGCAAACCCAAAAAACAGCCCGGCAGGATCTCCTGTCGGGCTGCGTTATTGTCTTCTATTATTCCTATCTTTATATGGAGTAATCCAGATTCTCCAGTCTCTTTTTCCTACGCTCTACAAGATCTGCTATGGTAACCCCATCCACTACTTTATTCACAGCATTATACAGCTCCTGCCATACCTCCAGGGTCTCACAGGTATCGCAGCGTTCACAGATGTCCGCACCGTCTTCCAGACAGGCCACCGGTGCCAACGATCCTTCCGTCAGCCGCAGGATCATTCCCACCGTATAATCTGCCGGGTCTTTTGCGATGCGGTAACCACCCTGTGCACCACGGACGCTCTTCACATATCCTGCCTTATTCAGCACAGCAATGATCTGCTCCAGATACTTTTCGGAAATCCCCTGTCTGGCAGCGATTTCTTTTACCTTGATACACTCTCCATTGTTGTTCAATGCCAGATCCAACATGACACGTACTGCATATCTTCCTTTGGTTGAAATTTTCATCCTATCCTCATTTCCGAGCATCCTCCTGCTCTGTTTCACTTTTCATATCAGCCTGCTTATTCCAAAGCAGTTCAAAACTGCTCCGATCTTTCTATGGTTTCCACAGATTCTACCTTATTTTTTCTTTATTTTTCTTTTTCCTATAGTTCATATAGGATTTGTGGAAACAACAGAAAAATCTGGAGAGCATCCACCCGAATGCTGTTCGGAAAAATCTCCTCCCATTCCTCGGAATGCTCTCCGGATTTTCGCATTACTTTACTGGCACTTCACCTTACTTGTAAGGGATAACGCCACCATTATAATTGTCGTTGATGAACTGCTTGATCTCATCGGACTTCAGGGTATCTACCAGTGCCTTGATCTTAGGCAGATTCTCGTTGCCTTCCTTAACAGCGATTACATTTACATAAGTAGCGGCTGCTTCGGAATCATCGCTCTCATACAACAGAGCATCGTCTGCAACAGTCAGGCCTGCTTCCATAGCATAGTTGCCGTTCAGGACACCGAAGGATACTTACGGCTGGGTGCTGGGCACCTGTGCTGCTTCCAGCTCTACGAAGCTGATGTTGTGAGGGTTCTCAACGATATCCTTAGTAGTAGCGGTCAGACCCACACCATCCTTCAGAGTGATGTAACCGTTATCCTGTAACAGTAACAGAGCACGTGCCTCATTGGTGGTATCGTTGGGTACTGCGATGGTTGCATTGTCAATGTTGTCTAAGCTGGTCTCGGTTCCGGGATACAGTCCGAAGGGCTCATAATGGATACCGCCGGCATTTACCAGATGGGTACCTTTCTCCTCGTTGAAGCTCTCCAGATAAGGGATATGCTGGAAGTAGTTTGCATCGAAATCACCGGACTCTACTACTAAATTAGGCTGTACATAGTCATCAAAAATCTGAATCTCCAGAGTATAACCCTGCTCCGCTAACAGAGGCTTTGCTGCCTCCAGGATCTCTGCATGAGGTACTGCACTTGCAGCTACCTTGATAGTGGTATCGGTGTCAGCTACTTCCTTGCTTTCTGTTGCCTCGGTAGTCTGGGCAGCGGTTTCCTGGTTAGCTGTTGTTGCAGCTGCCTCGCTGGTCTGCGCAGCTGTTTCATTGCTTCCGCAGCCGGTCAGTGCGCTCACGGACAATGCTGCAACTGCGATCAAAGCAATCACTTTCTTTTTCATAATACTTCTCCTCCTAAATCTTTTGGTAAAAAATTTTAGTCTATTGAATCAGATGCCTTACATCTGCCTCAATCTTTTCGTTTTCCCTAACGGGTTCTCTTATCCAATTTCTTGGAAATCGTCATTCCGATATATTGCAGCAGCTGTACCAACAGTACCAACAATACTACTGTCACCAGCATAATATCGGTCTGGTAACGATAATAACCGTATCGGATCGCAATATCACCGAGTCCGCCTCCACCTACGGCACCTGCCATAGCGGAGTAGCCTAAGATTGTTCCCAGTGCAATGGTCGCATTCACAAGCAATGAGGTTCTGGATTCTGCCAGCATAACCTTCCAGATGATCGTCCACAGGTTAGCTCCCATGCTCTGTGCTGCTTCAATCACTCCGTGATCTACCTCCAACAGAGAAGATTCCACCATTCTGGCAATGAACGGTGCCGCTGCCAGAGTCAGAGGAACGATGGTAGCCGTCGGACCATAGCTCTTTCCTACAATGATACGGGTCAAAGGGATGATCATGATCAACAAAATCAAAAACGGAATGCTTCGCACAATGTTGACTATCACATCCAGAATCTTATAAATGATCTTGTTCGGACGCAGTCCCTTCGGTGCGGTAATCACCAGGGCAATTCCCATAGGAAGTCCGAGTACATACCCCATAAATGTGGAAACAAGGGTCATATACAAAGTAACAAAGGTGCCTTCCACCAGCATCATAATCGTTGCATTATCCCACATAGTCTTTCAGCTCCTCCACTTCCAGTTTTCTCTCCTGTAAATAATGGATCATCTTGTTCGCCGCCATTTCATCCTCCGGCAGCTGTAAGATCATCTGTCCATGGGCGATACCGCCGATGTCCTTGGTATCCGCTAACAGGATATTAACGGGAGCCTTGCACTCCAGCACCATATTGGCGATCACAGGTTCAAATGAAGAATTCTCGGTGAAAACAATGCGGATGCAGCGTTTGCCGGACATTTCCTTCGCCTTGGGATCCACCATGAACACCAGCTTTCTAGCTGCCTGGGACTGGGGTCTGGAGAATACCTCCTCCACAGTACCATGCTCTGCCAGTTCTCCGGCATCGATAATGGCTACATGGGAACAGATCTCCTGTACCACAGCCATCTCATGAGTGATGATCACGATGGTGATGCCGTACTGTTTGTTGATGTCCTGTAATAATTTCAGGATCTCCTTGGTCGTCGTGGGATCCAGCGCACTGGTCGCCTCGTCACACAGCAGGATCTTCGGCGTATTGGCAAGAGCTCTTGCGATTGCCACACGCTGCTTCTGTCCTCCGGAGAGCTGGGAAGGATAAGCGTCTGCTTTTTCCTTCAGTCCTACGATCTCGAGCAGTTCCATAGCGCGCTTTCTGGCCGCCTGCTTCTTCACACCCACGATCTCCATGGGGAAGCATACATTGTCCAGAACACTTCTCTGCATGAGCAGATTAAAATGCTGAAAGATCATCGCAATGCCTGTACGAACCTTACGAAGTTCTGCCTCGGTCAGTGTCGAAAGATCCTGATCTTCTACGACTACGGTTCCCGTGGTGGGCTTCTCCAGATAGTTCAGGCAGCGTACCAGGGTAGATTTTCCGGCACCACTCATACCGATGATGCCGTAGATGTCTCCCTTGTTGATATCCAGGCTGATACCCTTTAAGGCTTCTACCTGATTATCTTTACCAATAAAAGTTTTTGTTACATTCTTGATCTGAATGATCGGTTCCATAAGTTCCTCCATTCCAGGTTCGTGCTTTTAAGGGGAGAAAAGCGCAAATTCCTTGAATTCCTAGTACCATGCCATACATTCTAACACAAGAATGCAAGTCTGTCCAGTTCTGCAAATTTCGTCTTAAGCTTCTGCAAACATCGGGGTGGACAGGTATCTGTCACCGGAATCGGGAAGCAATGCTACGACTGTTTTGCCGGCATTTTCGGGACGCTTTGCGATCTGTGCTGCGGCATACAGTGCCGCACCGGAGGTAATTCCTACCAGGATACCTTCCTTATGAGCGATCAGGCGTCCGGTGGTAAATGCCTGATCGGTAGTAACGGTAAAGATCTCATCATAAATGCCGGTATTCAGAACGGAAGGAACGAATCCTGCGCCGATACCCTGCAGCTTATGAGGTCCGGGCTGTCCGCCGGAAAGTACGGGAGAATCCGCAGGTTCTACTGCTACGACCTTCACATTGGGGTTCTTGGATTTTAAGTATGTGCCGATACCGGTCACGGTTCCGCCGGTACCTACACTTGCCACCAGAATATCAACGTTACCATTGGTATCTTCCCAGATTTCCGGACCGGTCGTTGATTCATGGACTGCCGGATTGGCCGGGTTAGAAAGCTGATCAACGAAAAAGATGCCTTCCTCTTTCGCCAATACTTGATCTCTCAGTGCCGCTACAGCAGCAATAAAATCCCCACCCGTCTTCTCCATTGTTTCCACGATAACCGGTTCTTCCGACAATTTGATAACTTCCGCGCCAAACGCCTTGATCACCTCAAAACGTTCCGCACTAACCTGATCCTGTATGTATACACGGAATTTATACCCTTTGGTTGCTGCGATCGCTGCCAGACCGATTCCGGTATTTCCACTCGTTGTCTCTACCAAAGTATCTCCCGGCTTGATCAAGCCTTTTTTCTCCGCTTCCTCGATCATGTTTAATGCAGTGCGGTCCTTAATGCTCTGATTCGGGTTGAAATACTCCAATTTTACAAGAAGCTTTGCCGGAAGATCATGTTTCTTTTCATAATTTGCCAGCTCCAACAACGGTGTTTTTCCAACTAATTCTGTAATTGATCTATAAATCTTTCCCATGCAATGTCCATCCTTTCTCTATTGCTCTGATCAAATATGATAATCGTCCGCAGAATCCATCAAACCAAATTCCAGTAGAATTTCCTCTAAGCGTTCCTGCGTCATCGGCGTTGGAATGTCAAATTTTGTATTATTAATGACAGCTTCTGCTAAATTGCGGTACTCCTGCGCCTGATTGGAATCCGGCTTATATTCGATCACCGTCTTTTTGTTGATCTCAGCTCGCTGTACGATATTGTCACGTGGCACGAAATACAACAACTGCGTTCCCAATTCCTTTGCAAAAGCACGTAAAAGATCCAGCTCGCGATCTACATTTCTGCTGTTGCAGATAATACCGCCCAGTCTGACGCCACCGGTACGCGCATAACGTTTGATACCCTTGGCAATGTTGTTAGCTGCATACAGCGCCATCATCTCGCCACTTGCCACAATATATATTTCCTTTGCTTTGCCCTCGCGGATCGGCATTGCAAATCCACCGCAGACAACGTCTCCCAAAACATCATAAAATACATAATCCAGATCATCCGTATAGGCTCCGAGATTTTCCAACATGTTGATCGATGTGATAATACCTCGTCCTGCACAGCCTACACCCGGTTCCGGTCCACCGGACTCAACGCATCGCGTGCCGCCGTAGCCCTCACGAACGATCTTATCTAATTCGACATCTTCTCCCTCATCACGGATCGTATCCAAAACCGTCTTTTGCGCCAGACCGCCCAGTAGTAATCTTGTAGAATCAGCCTTCGGATCACAGCCAACAACCATTACTTTCTTACCGTGTTCTACAAGTCCTGCAGTCAGGTTCTGTGTTGTTGTAGACTTTCCAATTCCACCTTTGCCATAAATTGCAATCTGTCTCAATTCTGCCATTGTCTCCTCCATTCCTATCCTATCCAGGATCCTACCTTGTTGTCATTAATCCTTGTATTTGGTCATATACCACAATGCGATGCAGGGAATCTTCAATCTCCCCCGGCAATTCCATTGCAGCTATTCCATACTCATTCATAACCCGCAGTGCACCCATACCAATACGGCTCACTGCTACATAATCACAGTCCGATAAACGTTTTACATTATCCCGTAATCTTCCCTCATCATGATTACCGGCCTCACAGATCGGTACGAGCTCACGCTTTTCCAAAAGTACGGTGTCCTCATTTTCGGACACCTCGTAGATATAAAAATCACGTGCTCTTCCAAAATGACTGTTAACCACAATGCCATCCGAAGATGCCACTGCCACGCGGATCTTCCTATCATTTTGCATCGACATCATCCTTTCCTAACCATGTGAAAATGTTTCCCGCACACGCAGTTTTCTTTGATAAATCTGATCTCCATATTCTGATCTGCCCGGAACTCCAACTGAATCCGCCCGGCAGTGCTGGCAATGTCTAAATACGTCAATATATTGGGAAGCCGTTGTTCTCGCCGCATCAATCTGACTACAGGTCGGTGCTGTCTGATCCGCCAATTCATACTGTGGGATCAACGGTATGATATTATATATTTTTGCGCCGGCCTCTTTTACCGTCTTAGCGATCTTTGCAATATGATCTCCGTTGATGTCCGGCACCAACACCGTATTGACCTTTATGGTAATCCCGGCAGACGCAACTTTTCGTATGCCCGCCAACTGATTTTTAATGAGGATTTCTGCGCCCTCTACACCATCATAACGTTTACCATGATAAATAATGTATTTATTCAGCTTAGCTTCGATCTCCGGATCCACTGCATTAACAGTTACTGTCAGGGAATCAATTCCTATTTCGATCACTTCTTCTGCTTTCTCTTCCAAAAGCAATCCATTGGTGCTCATACATTTAATAAGCTGTGGGAATCGTTCTTTGACACCGCGAAACGTCTTCAGCGCATAGTCAGAGGCTAATGTATCTCCCGGTCCCGCAATACCAGCCACGGTAATCTCCGGACAAAGCCTCAATGCCTTATCCAGGATTTCTAAACTTTCTGTCGGTGTGATCACTTTCGATGTGACACCAGGTCTTTCCTCTACATCGTTTATAACACGATCACAGAAACGACAAGCAATGTTACACCCCGGACTCACCGGCAAATGAATGCGTCCCACATTATTTTTATGCCCCCCAAAGCAGGGATGGGATTGTTGCAGATCATGATATGTATTACTCACGTTGCTCCCCCTTTCCATTGCGCTCTTTGTATTCCTAGTTTTTCGATAGGTTTTATCAATTTATGATATTTGTAATTATATTCACCTTTTCCTATATTGTCAATAGGAATTATCAACAATTTGTCGAAAATTTGTCAGTGACATTCTATATCGTCATATTTCGCAGAATATGTCATGCAACTTTTTTCATTTTCGTGAGGAATTAGGAATAAACATTTCTTATTTTCGTGAATATCCAAAGTAAAACATTTCTTATTTTCGTGAATATTCAGAGCAAAACATTTCTTATTTTCGTGAATATTCATACAAAAACTTTTCTTATTTTCGTGAATACAGGTTGTTATTTGTGGAAAACTATATTACAATAAAGCTTATAAAATGGTGATTTAAGCGACTAATGCACTGTAGAAAGGAACCCATCATGTTATTTAAACGAAAATTATACCAAAAGCTTTTAAAATGGAAAGAAATATCGGCCGGTTCATCCGCTCTGTTGATCGAGGGTGCAAGACGAATCGGAAAAAGTACCATTGTAGAAGAAT